>OGPA01000423.1_pt1 | contig 45041 bp, 44 predicted proteins | sample 1552841 | NCBI WGS metagenome assembly OGPA01 (sample SAMEA2579916, study PRJEB22360) | human gut metagenome
ACTTCATCTACGTATGACATTTTGTTTCCTCCTTATAAGTCATAATGATATGTGTTTAAAACAGAGGGTATTTATCTCTTTGTGGGTTATTGGCATATCCTAAAAGAGAAAATAAAAAGAGGCCGGAAAGCGCCTCTTCTTCTTAATGACGCCTTTGTCTTAGAATTATTATATAAGATATGATATAATATTTCAAGAAAATCAATACTCAGGAAGGAAATTAGTATGAAATCTGTGGCAATGGCCTATTATAATGGTGCAAAATATATAGATGAACAAATAAGATCAATTCTTGCCAATATGGAAGATACAGATGAACTTATTATTTCAGTGGATGATGCCAGCGATGGATCAGAAACGATACTACAAAATTGGGCCCAAAATGACCCAAGAATCCGCATAATCAAAGGACCGGGGAAGGGTGTTGTGAAAAACTTTGAGAATGCATTTAGACATTGTCGAGGGGATATTATTTTCTTATCCGATCAGGATGATGTCTGGAAAAAAAATAAAATGATAAAAATTCAGCAAGCATTTGAAGATCCTAAAGTGATGGCAGTTGTTCACGATGCTCAGATTGTAGATGAAAAACTTTCATCTTTAAATGAAACAACATTTGAATGGAGAGACAGCAAAGCGGGCTTTTGGAAGAACATGAAAAAGAATTCCTATATTGGATGTTGTATGGCAGTCAGAAGATCTGCATTAAAGAGGATTCTGCCAATTCCAGATAATATCTGGATTCATGATCAGTGGATCGGATTGCTTGCAGAACAGCTCGGGAAAGTGGTATTTATAGAAGAACCTCTGATTTATTATCGAAGACATGGGGGAAATGTTACTGAATTAACCCATGGTTCGATCACATCTATGATCAAAAAAAGATATCATATGATCATGGAAATTAACCGACGTGTAAAAGAATGGAGTGAACATGACAAACAAAATCAAAGACACATTGAAAAACCATAAGTATTTGTTACTCTCGTTTTTTCTGGCGCTTCTTATATTAGAAGGAATTGCGATTGCAGAGAAAATACAGCCATTTGGAAGCGGATCATTTCTGATCGTTGATGCTTTGCATCAATATCTTCCATTTTTTGCTGACTATCAGGAAAAATTAAAGCATATGGATTCTATGTTTTATTCATTTCATGCAGGATTAGGATATAACTTTTTAGGACTGTGGGCATATTATCTTGCAAGTCCATTAAATCTTGTGATCGCACTCGTGCCTAAATCAATGCTTACAATGGTATTAAGCCATTTATATGTATTAAAGATTGCACTTTGTTGTTTTACCGCGGCATTTTATTTTAGAAAACGTCGTGGAAAAGACGAGATTTCTATTGTTGCATTTGGAATGGCATATGGATTATGCAGTTATATGGTAGGATACAGCTGGAATATTATGTGGATGGAAGTTATGATGATGCTTCCACTTATTTTGTATGGTGTTGATAAATTGATCAAAGAACATGATGGAAGATTTTATTGCATTACACTATTTATTTCTCTATGGTGCAATTTTTATATGTCTTATATGACTTGTTTGTTTTTGATCTTATGGTATTTGCTTTATCCACATAAAAATATCAAAGAATTTTTTCTGAATGGATTAAGATTTGCAGGATATTCTCTGCTATCAGGGGCAATGGCAGCAGTAGTGCTATTGCCGGCATACTTAGGAATTATGCAGACATCTTCAGCAAAACTGGATTTTCCAAAGCAATTGTGGTATGGAACATTTGGAAATATCTTTTCAAGACATTTTCTTGGAACAACACCACTTACGATGGCAGTAGATGACAGTAAGATTAATTTATACTGTGGAATTCTAACTTTATTAATGGCAGGATTTTATCTGGCTGTGAGGGAAATTCGTCTGATTGATAAGATTCGAAGACTACTATTACTAGTATTTTTATTTTTCAGTTTTAATATGCCGATTCTGGGATATATATGGCATGGATTCCATGATCAGTATGGAATTCCCAATCGTTATGCATTTTTGTATATCTTTGCATTACTTGCAATGGCGTATGAAGGATACTGTGTGCTGGCACGTGGACAAAGAAAGATTTCTATGGGGATTTATACGTCAGTCATTCTATTTGGAATATTGATTGAAACGGCAATTCAGACGGTAACAGTGAAAATAGAAATGAAAACAGTATATACGACATTGGCAGCGATCATTGTATATATGGTTTGTTTTGGATTGTATCAGAAAAAAGTATTGCGTAAAAAGATTTTTACAACATTGATCTGTTTTTTATTTATGATAGAAACTGTAGCAATGGCAGTCATGGGATTTCAGGAAAATGGAACTGTTGATACCGATGATTATTTTCAGGATACAAAATCTATTACAGAAGTTAAGAAACAATATCAAAAAGATGTTGAAACAAGGATGGAACTGATAAGTGGCAGAATGCTTGATGAAAGTATCTGGCATACCTTAAATGGAATGACACTATTTGGTTCAACGGCACAGGGGAATGTCGTTGATATGATGGATCAGCTAGGATTCTATACAGGTGTTAATGAATATTTGTATGAAGGTGCCACTCCATTTACGAATGATCTGTTCTCCATGAAATATCAGATCTTCCGTCCATATGACACGAAACGTACAGAGTTTAAATTAAAAGAAAGTATCGGAAATGTAACTGTATATAAGAATACAGATAAAACAGCGTTAGCATATGCAATGGATGATATGGTAAAAACATGGGATTATCAGGATTATAATCCGTTTTATGTACAAAACGATCTGGCAACGAGTGCATTTGATGTGGATGAATTATTCCATATGATCGAGACAGAGAAACCGAAATTAAATAACTGTAAGATAACGTCAGATAATGGTGATGGAGAATATGTTTTTGAAAATACATCAGCACAGCCGGATAACATGGTTTTTACAATAAAATCAAGTAAAGCAAGACAATTATATGTTCACTTCGACGGCAGTCAGGTAGAGAATACTGTGATCGAGAAAAATGGGGAACAGATACTGACAGGAAGGCTGGATTCCCAGATCATTTATCTTGGAAATATTCAGAAAGGTGATGTGATCCGCAGTAAGATGCAACTGAAACAAGATGATGTTATGTCCGGAGTGGTGAGATTGACCGCAGCGGAACTTGATGAGGAAGCAATGGAAAAACTTGCACAGAAAATGCAAGAAAATGCATGGAAACTTACGAATGCAAAAGGAAATCAGTTAAGTGGAACAATTGATGTACAAGAAGAGAAGATGTTATTTTTCTCCATTCCATATGATAAAGGATGGAATGTAAAGATTGATGGAAAAGCAGTAAAAACGAAAGCACTTGGAAAAGCATTTTTGACGGTAAAGGTGCCGGAAGGAAAGCATAAAATCACTTTAATCTATGTTTCACCAGGATTTAAGGAAGGCGCAATTTTAAGTATTGTAGGATTTGTTATCTTTTTGTTGCTTTTGTATTTATTTCGTAAGAAAAAAATAAGTAATATACAGCAAAATCTGACAGAAAATTATGGTACATTAATAAAGGAAATATTACCGCACGATATGGGTGGTAACGATAATAAGGAGGAATGATTATGAGAAAGATTTTTGGCAAGTTTCTTGCAGCAGGACTTTGTATTGCGATGGCATTATCATCAGTGACAGTCAAAGCAGATAGTGTGGATCAGAAATATCTGGCACTTGGAGCTGACTTGACAGCTTCCCAGAAGAAGAAAGTATTAGAACTTCTGAATCTGGATGACAATAGTGATTATAAGGTTATTACAGTAACAAATAAAGATGAACATGAATATTTAGACAGCTATCTGTCAAAGAGTGTGATCGGAACAAGAGCATTGTCTTCTGTCACTGTGGAACAGAAAGATGATGGAAATGGTGTGAATGTTACAACACAGAATATTTCTTATTGTACATCTGGAATGTATCGTAACGCCTTGATCACAGCAGGAATCAAGAATGCTGATGTAAAAGTAGCTGGACCATTTAAGATTTCTGGAACTGCAGCACTAGTTGGTGTTATGAAAGCTTATGAGGAAATGACAGGAAAGAAGATTTCTGAAAAGAGCAAGGATGCAGCGACAGATGAGCTGATCACAACAGGAGAAGTTGCAGAGAATATTGGTTCTGATGATGCAGAGAAATTGATCGCGGATGTAAAACAGAAAGTAGCAGAAGATAATCTTTCTTCTCCATCAGAGATCAAGCAGGCAATTGAAGAATCTGCGAATGATTTAAATATCAGTCTTTCTGATGCAGATAAAGAGAAAATTCAGAATCTGATGGATAAGATTTCTGATTTAGACCTGAATGTTTCACAGTTAAAAGAACAGGCAAAAGACTTATATGATAAATTAAATAATAGTGGAATTTTAGAAAAGATTGCAGCATTTTTCAGATCTGTTGTTAAATGGATTGGAAATTTGTTTGGAAACTAAATTAAAAGAATATCCCTCTTTACATAACATAAGATTATGTAGGGAGGGATTTTTTTTATGGGACAAAATGAAATATTATTTTATATTATGGCAGCTGGATGCATGGTTTGTCTGATGATAGGAATTGTGAAAAAACCTGCATATTTGTTGGTGCTTTTGGTTCGAGGAGCATTTTGTTCGTTGATCGTATATGGTATTTGTATTTTTTGTGCAAAAAAAGGAGTTGCAGCTCCTGTCAATTTAAATTTCCTTTCTATTGGAACAGGTGCATTGCTTGGTCTTCCTGGAATTGTTATTTTGTATGCGACAGCAGTGTTATTATTTCGTTAGGGGAGCGTTTAATGATTATTTGTAGGTGAAATTATATGTTTAAAATACAGAATTTTGTATTTTTTGTAAAAAAGTAGAAAAACTACTAGACAAATACTTGGAACGGATGTAAAATAATGGAACAAAAGAAAGGAGGAATCATGAAGATATGGATTCTATTATTTATAATCCTTGCAGTAATTTATGATTACAGAGACTTTCAGATCCCGAACTGGCTGAATGGAATAGGAGCTTGTATTACTTTGATTCTGGCTGGAATCTGCGGAATGAAGGTGATGGATATTACAGCAGGTGTGTTGATCGTATTTGCCAGCTGTGGATTATTATTTTATATTGGATGCCTTGGCGGTGGAGACGTGAAACTGCTTATGGTATGCGGAATTTCTATAGGGTGGGGAATGCCCCAGTTTCTAATTTTATCATTTATATGTAACGGTATTTATGCCGTAGGTTTCTTGTGGAAGAGGAAGAACTTCCATCTACGATTTATTCGATTATTTCAATATATAACACGATGTATAAAGAACAAAAGATTATTGGTATATGAGACAGGTGAACAAGATTCCATGCAAGGGGGAATCATACATTTTTCATTTGGAATTTTGGCAGCGTATATCATATATCTGTCAGGAGGTGTGGTATGAGAGATATTTCAATTGGTATCTATCATAAAGACTATCAGTATGGGAAACGATTGATGGAATATTTAAATCACCAGAAGGATTTTCCAATGACAGCATCTTTTATATCAGATGAAGATGCTTTTTTCAGACAGGAAGAAGAAGGAGATTTTGAATGTCTGGTTTTGGCAGAAGAGACAGATTATCATGGAAGCTCACCAGTGTGCAGGATCGGAGTTAATGATTCTATGGGTGGAATGTACTGTCAGAGCGGGAAAGAAATAGCGGCAGGGATCTATCACTGTTTAAATGTTAGTCCACAACTGGATGATGAAAAGATTTTTGGTGTTTATTCGCCTGTTCCAAGACCAGAAGTATCAACATTTGCGAGAGAGATGTCAGCTACGAATGGGTGGATTTATTTTGGAATGCAGCCATATGGACATTTTGAAGAAGATGAGAGTGGAGAGCTTTTGTTATTTTATATCAAAGAACATAAGGAAGATATTATTGAATATTTCTTGAATCATCAGAAGGATCTTGGCGGTTGTATGGGATTTGCGGGAGCTGCATGTTATCTGGATTACAGGGAATTAACAATGCAGGATTATGAATGGTTCTTTGAGAAATTAAGACAAGCAGGGATAAAGATTATCTTTGATATTGGAATTGCATCACCTCCAGAACTGAGATTTTTTGGATTGTTTGACAGGATATTTCTTCCATTAATAAGAGAAGATCTGAATTCATTTGAATATCAACGATTTAAAAAGCAAATGAGAAAACATGGAATATGGATACAGACGAGCTGGGAAGAAGCAATGCTTGAAAGTTGGCAGAATAAGTGGAGAAGGGAGCAGTGGCCTTGAAAGAATTACTGAAGCAAAGAGTGATGGAAAGACTTAATTTTTCGCAAGAAATTTCAGATGATTATTTGAAAGAAGTGATACAGCAGGAGATTGTGAAAGTTTCAAAAGATTATCCGATGCTTTTATCTGATAAGATCCGTCTGAAGCAGGAAGTTTTTTATGCACTTCGCAAACTTGATATTCTACAGGATCTTTTGGAAGATGATACGATTACAGAGATTATGATTAATGGATCTGAAAATATTTTTATTGAGCAGTATGGAAAACTGCATCGGTATCCGGGACATTTTTCAGATGCAGAGAAGCTGTATCAGGTGATCCAACAGGTGGCATCAGGAGCAAATCGTATGGTAAATGAGAAAAATCCGATTGTTGATGCGAGATTAGAAGATGGTTCAAGGGTAAATATTATTTTACCACCGATCTCTATTGACGGTGCCACGATGACAATCCGAAAGTTTGCCAAAGAACCGATGACACTTGAATGGCTATGTGAGAGAGAAGCATTTTCAGAAGAAATTGCACAATTTTTGAAAATACTTGTGAAGGCGAGATACAACATTTTTATATCGGGAGGGACAGGAAGTGGGAAGACAACATTATTAAATGGAATGTCTAACTGTATACCCAAAGGGGAACGAATCATAACCATTGAAGATTCTGCAGAATTAAAACTCAATGGTATTGAAAATCTGGTACGCCTTGAGATGAGAAATGCCAATGCAGCAGGTGAGAATAAAGTTGATATGAATGAGCTGATAAAAGCGGCTTTGCGTTCAAGACCTGATCGGATCATTGTTGGAGAAGTTCGTGCAGAAGAAGCATTGTCGATGTTAAATGCTATGAATACAGGACATGATGGAAGTATTTCAACAGGGCATGCAAACAGCAGTAAAGATATGTTGAAGCGAATCGAAACGATGGTTTTAATGGGAGTTGATATGCCAGTTGAAGCGATCAGGGGGCAGATGGCCTCAGCAATTGATGTGATCATTCATCTTGGAAGAAGCTATGATGGAAGTCGAAGATTACTGGAGATTTCAGAAATTACGGGAATGACAACAGGACAGATAGCGGTTCATCAATTGTTTGAACTTGATGATGAAGATCAGATGCAGATGAAGGGAGAACTGGTCAATAGAAGAAAATTAAAGGAGTATGGCCAATATGAAACATATCAGAAACTTATGGAGTATTTTAAAGCAAGAGATCAGCCTATGGAAGAATGAAAAAAAAGATCTGATCACGGGAATCCTTTATATTGGAATGATCACATGGCTGTTTTATAACCGTATCGTATGTATGATCTTCTTAAGTCCATTTCTGTTTTTATGGATGAGGCGGCAGAGAACAAGGCGAGAATATAAAAAGAAAGAAATTTTGCGGAAAGAATTTCGAGAAATGATGTTGTCGATCGGAAACAGTTTATCTGCAGGATATTCGATTGAGAATTCATTAAAGACAGCAAAGAATGATCTTTTAATGTATCAGGAGAATAGTATGTTGGCAAAAGAACTTCATTTGTTGATAAATCATTTAAAAATAAATGAACCTGTGGACAAGTTGTTTCTTGATATGGCAGAACGAGTAGATTTAGAAGAATTATATCAGTTTGCACAGATTGTATCGATTGCCAAAAGAAGTGGTGGAAACCTGATTGAGATTACAACGAGTACGATAGAACATTTAAGCCAGACAATTCAGATAAAAGAAGAAATTGAAACAATGACAGCGGCAAAGCAAATGGAAAAAAGGATCATGACGATGATGCCTTACTTTATTCTCTTCTATGTAAGGACAGCAAATCCTGGATATTTTGACATACTGTATAAAAGCTTTGCAGGAATGATCGTTGTAACGATTTCTTTGATTTGTCTGTGGATTGCAGATTCATGGGCAGAGAGGGTGATTGAAATTGAAGTTTAGATGGATCAGATATATAGCGGAAAGACTTCCAAAAGAAATAAGAGAAAGAAGAAAAACAGAGATTGAAGCGTATTTTACAGGGACAAAGAAACAATTAGAAGAAAAAGTAATGGAAAGTCTGTATGAACAGGTAAAGATCGTTGTGGTAGCGACAGCAATTTTTCTTATGATACTCCTTCTGACAATAGTAATGTATTTGAGTCAGGACAGGAGAATTCTGATCACAAGAGATGAGACGGGAGGGGAAACTACAGAGAAACAGATTCGTATCAAAACAAAAAAGGACGATGATATTTACTCATTGACAATCCGGCCGAAAGGTTATACAAAAAGCCAGATCACAGATGCATTAGACAGAGGTGAAAAATACTTAAAAGAACACCTTGTGGCAAAAAATAAATCAATTAATGAAGTATCAAAACATCTGGAAATGCCATCGAAGATACAGGGTGAAAACATCACGGTGCAATGGCAGAGTGATGATCCGGCAGTTATCGATGAAGAAGGTAATGTATTTTCGAAAAATGTAAAAAAAGATTATATTGTAAATCTTAATGCCAGAATGGAATGTCAGGGAGAGGTACGAATCTTGAAGATACCAGTGTGTGTGGTTCCTGGAAATTCAGGAAAGAGAGTATCAGAGAAACAAAAGATTATTGCAGATCTTAAGAAATTGGAAGAAAAATATATTACAAAGGAGCAGTTTTATCTTCCAGATGTGATCCGGCAGGGAAGGCTTTTGCCTGCGGATAATGAAAGTCAGATTCCTGCAATATTATTTCTTGGAATTGCAGTAATTGTGTTTCTTTGGTACTACGAGAATGAAAAGTATAAGGAACAAAAGCTTCAGACCAGAGATCAGTCTGTACAGAAGTATCCTCAGATCATTACACAATTGATGTTGTTTCTTGGAACAGGAATGAGTGTGACATCTGCACTTGAAGCTGTGACTGCGGAGTATGAGAAAGAACAAATGAGAGGGAATAAAGGAAAGATTTTTGTATATGAACAGATGAAAAAAACATGCAGGGAGATTTCATTTGGAGTTCCTCAGACGAAAGCGTTTGCCGATATGGGACAAAAGATTGGGGTCCCTTCTTATCAGAAGCTTTCTGTTCTTCTTGTACAAAGTATTACAAGAGGATCCACAGATCTGTTTTTCAGATTAAAAGAAGAGGAAGAAGAAGCATTTTTTCAAAGAAAGGAACAGGCAAAAAGAAAAGGCGAAGAAGCGAGTACAAAACTTCTTGCTCCGATGATGATCATGTTGGTGGTCATATTAATATTACTGATGTTTCCAGCGTTGTCACAATTTTCATAAAATATGAGGGAGGCGGTACATATGAGAAATTTTTTTAGGCATTTTGCAAAAGATGAATCAGGAATGGGTGTTGTGGAAGTGATTTTGATCATTGTAGAAATATACATATAGAATAGAGTATGTATATATAGTATTTAGAGTTAATAGTGGAAGAGAATAGTTAATATAAAATACAATATGAAAAAAAGATGTATTTACTGTTGTATGAGATTTATATGTATTGAAGATATAGGTTAATTCACAAATAAAGAGAAATAGAAGGGATTATTTCTTGAAGATTAAGGTTTCTTTTTATAAATAGATTTAATTATAATAAAGATATAACAAGGAAATGAATTTAATAAGGGAGTGGAAGAGTATGGTATATACAAAGGAATTATTAGAAGCAATGATTGAAGGAAGTCAAAAAGAAATCGAGAGAAAGGAAGAGGAATTAAAACAATATAAGGAGAAATTAGCTGCATTAGAGGAATATCATAAGTTGCCCATAGAAGAAAGAACGCTAGAAAGATATGTTAGTGAAAGGACAAAAACAGTATCCATAATGGATGAATTTGAAAGAATAACAGAAGAAGGGTTTAGAAAGTATGATCGGATGATTATTAAAAGTTATTTTTGGGTACCTGAAGTTGGAATATGTCATATGATATTAGAACGAATGCCAAGAAAGCAGGAATATGTCGGAGACATAACAATGACAGATTTTAAGAAAAATAACAGTGATGAGTTATGCAATTATATATATAACGAAATAAAATATCAAAGAAAGAAGAAAGAATACAAGAAAGGAGATTATGTTCCATTTCGAAAACCATATTTGTTAAGAGCACAGAATAGCAAGAATAGGACAGGGTATGGAAATGAATATAATGGATATGATATGGTGTATCAGGGAACTTTATATGGAGAGACAACAAATTATGCATTTACAGGATTTATTTTAGATGATTATCGATACTTCGCAAAAAAATAAATATCAAGACTTTTAGTGTAATAATTATAGAAAATGATAAAAATTGGTGAAAACTACAAAAAAGTTTTCACCTTTTTTATTTTAAAATGGTTTAGAATATGAAACGAGAAGATTAAGAATAAATAAAAGCGGCAATGGAAGTTATTTAGATTGATTTTTTTCAGAAAGCTGTTGAACCTGATCTCTTAACAAAATGTTGATATATTGACTAAATGAACGATCATCTTTTTCAGCCAGATCTTTAAGAATATCAACTAAGTCACTATCTAAAGATATGCTAATTTTTCTTTTTAATGGTTTCATTATTATTATGCTCCTTTTTCTTATAAGGTAGCATAATTTCCTACCATGTATTGAAAAGTAGGAAAAAGTAGGATAAAGTAGGAAAAAAGGAGGAAAGAAATGAAAATAAGTAGAGAGCAGAGAAATGAAGTGTATGAACAGCTTATGCAAGGGTATTTAAAAGGAGAGTTGGCAAAAAATGTATATGATAAGAAGAAATTATTGGATGAGGATTTTGCAAATCGGGATTTGGAAATCGCAAAAAAAATTAAAATTATAAAAAATGGTATTGTAGAAACGGAAATAATGGAGTATCAAATAGAGTTGCAGCAAAAAATAAAAGAACAGGTGCTAGATTTTGCATTTGAGATGTATCAGCAAGGAATGAGAGATATGGCAAAAGTTCTACGATAACGTCAATAAAATTAGATAAGATTAAAACAAAACAGGAGTAAATATAGAAGACATGCAGAAATGTAACACATAGTTCCTATATTTACTCCTATTTTTAAAAATAACTGTAATTTAACTAAATTACATATTGACTTTGAGCGGGTAAGTTGATATTATAAACACATAAACAAAATGTACTTTAGCTAAATTACAAAAATGACAGGAGGGAGATAATGATTTATAAAAGATTAGAAGAAGTTAGTGAATTTACAATCGGTAAAAATGGTACGAGATTAAAAAATCAAGGAAAAGATATTTATACGCCAGAAGATTTTGAGAATGATTTAAGTAGTGTAAACGATATGCCAGAAAGACCAGAATGTATCATTAACTTAATGAAATCAACAGCTGCACCATTATCAAATGTGGCAAAAGAAAAATGTATTACATCAAACTTTTTGAAGTGTACATTCGATGAGAATGTTTTAGATCCTTGGTATTTTTGTTATCTATTTAATGCAGATAGAAAGATTAAGCATCAAATCCACATGTTACATCAAAGTAATATGATAGGTGTATCAAAATTGACAATGAAAAATATTGAGGGGATCAAAATTGGTTTAATAGATATTGAAAAGCAAAGATTGATAGGAAATATCTATAGAAAAATGATCATTCAAAAAGAAAAGATGTTGAAACAGGCAGATGAGATGGAATGTTTAACAATGGAAATTATTAAAAAGATAGAGGAGGACTAAGTAAATGGCACAGGAAAAGGATTTATTACAAGTATTATGGAGTGGAGCTGACGTATTAAGAGGAAAGATGGATGCAAATGAATATAAGACATATTTGTTGGGATTAGTCTTTTATAAATATTTATCAGATGCTTATTTGGAAAAAGTATATGATTTGTTAAATGATGAGAAACCAGAATCATTAGAAGAAGCTCAAAAAGAATATGAGGAAGCTTTTGAAAGTGAAGATGCGGAGGATTTATTAGAAGAATTAAAGGAAACTTTGCATTATACTTTAGATCCTGAGATGACTTTTGTGAAAATGTATCAAGATGTTAAAAATAAACATTTTCAAAGAGAAAATTTACAGAGTGCGTTTAATCGAATTCAGGAATCAGATAAATTGTTTGAAAATCTGTTTGCAGATGTAGATTTATACTCTACACGTCTTGGTACGGGAGAGCAGAAACAAAGTGCAACAATTGCAGAATTGATTGATGAGTTAAATAATGCAGATTTAATTCATGCGGAAGGTGATGTACTTGGAGATGCATATGAATATTTAATTGGACAGTTTGCATCAGAAACAGGGAAAAAAGCAGGGGAATTCTATACACCTCATGGACCTGCACAGTTAGTATGTCAGATTGCTATGTTAGGTAAAGAAAATAAGAAAGGACTGCAAGTTTATGATCCTTGTATGGGATCAGGATCATTAATGTTAAGTTGTAAACATTATTCTAATGAACCTGATTATATTAAATTTTACGGACAGGAATTAATGCCATCGACTTATAATTTAGCTCGTATGAATATGTTTTTACATCATATTCAGCCAGAAAATCAGCATTTGAGAAATGCGGATACATTAGATGCTGACTGGCCAACAGATGAAGAGACAGAATTTGATGTAGTTACAATGAATCCGCCATATTCAGCGAAATGGTCAGCCGCAGATGGATTTAAACAGGATAAACGATTTATGGATTATGGTGGAAAGTTGGCACCAAAATCTAAAGCTGATTATGCATTCTTATTGCATGGGTTTTATCATTTAGAACAGCATGGAACTATGGCAATTATACTTCCACATGGAGTATTGTTTAGAGGTGCAGCTGAAGGTGCAATTCGAAAGATACTTTTAGAAAGTGGTTCTATATATGCAGTCATAGGTTTACCATCTAACATGTTTTATAATACATCAATTCCGACTTGCATTGTGGTTTTAAAGAAACGTAGAGAAGGAAGGGACGTATTATTTATTGATGCATCTAAACAGTTTGAAAAAGAAAAGAAACAAAATGTGATGAAAGAGGAACATATTGAACATATACTTGAATTATATAAAGATCGAAGCGCAGAAGGTGTAGATAAAGAATCACATTTGGCAAGATATGAAGAAATTGTAGAGAATGATTTTAACTTAAATATTCCAAGATATGTAGACACGATGGAAGAAGCGCCAGAAATAAATCTTAAGGAAGTAACAGAAAGTGTTAAAAAGACCAATAAAGAGATTAAAGAGGGGAATGTAGAACTTTTAAATATGTTAAAGAAATTAACTTTTAATAAAGATGAAACAAAAGAAGCTGTGGAAGATTTTATTCATGTACTTGAGGAGATGTAAATATGGGAAATACACCAAATATAAGATTTAAAGGTTTTGATGAAGATTGGGAACAGCGTAAGTTGGGAGATGTTACAGAACTAAAATCAGCATCACGTGTTCATAAAGGCGAATGGACTGATTCAGGTGTTCCATTTTTTAGATCAAGTGACGTTATGGCAGCGATTAATGGAACAACTAATGAAAAGGCATATATCTCCGAAGAATTGTATGAAAAACTTTCAAATGCATCGGGAAAATTGGAAGAAGGAGACGTACTTGTAACAGGTGGTGGTTCTGTCGGAAACCCTTATATTGTGCCGAATAACGAACCACTTTATACAAAAGATGCAGATTTGCTTTGGATAAAAAATCAGGGTAGGTTCTATCCATATTTTCTGTATGAGTATTTCTTTTCACCAACTTTTAGAATTTACTTGAGTAGTATTTCGCATGTAGGAACAATTGCTCACTATACAATTACGCAATTGTCAGAAACACCAATTTCTTTGCCAGATATTGAAGAACAGATAAAGGTGGGTGAATATTTTGAGTCTCTCGACCGCCTCATCACTCTTCACCAACGTAAATGTCAAGAGACAAAGAAATTAAAGGAATATATGTTACAAAAAATGTTCCCCAAAAAAGGAGAAAAGATACCAGAGATTCGATTTGAAGGATTTACTGGAGATTGGGAACAGCGTAAGTTGGGAGAGTGTTTATCATTAATTACATATGGTTTTACAAATCCAATGGAGGATTCTGAAGAAGGTCCATGGAAAATAACGGCAAAAGATATAGCAAATGGATATATTGATTATTCATCAGCAAGACATACATCTAAAGAAGCTTATGGACAATTGACAGATAAAAGTAAGCCTATCAATGGAGACATTCTATTGACAAAGGATGGAACATTGGGAAGGACAGCAATTGTAAATGCTGATAATATATGCATAAATCAATCTGTAGCACTTTTAAGGTGCAATGAGTTACTTGTTCCAGAATACTTGAATATATTACTTGGCTCTCCGGTGTATCAAAAAGAAATGCTCGATAATGCAGGTGGTGGGACTATTAAACATATATACATTACAAAGGTTGATAAGATGCTCATTGCAGTACCTAGTATAGTTGAGCAGGAGAAAATAGTTGCTTATTTTGCCAATCTTAACCGCATTATCACTCTTCACCTGTAAAGTTCGAGAATTAACAGAATTAAAAAATTATATGTTACAAAATATGTTTCCAAAGAAGGGAGGAAAGAAATGTCAGAATTAGAATCAGTAATCGAAAAAAAATTAATAGATCAATTATGCAATGGAACATCCCAATGGACATATCGTGAAGATTTGAAAACAGAAGAAGATCTTTGGAATAACTTTAAATATATATTGGAACAGAACAACAAAGCCAAGTTGGATGACACTCCATTAACAGAAACAGAGTTTGCCAAAATTAAAAATGATGTATCACATGCATCCTTTTATGAAGCAGCTAAATGGTTAGTTGGGGAGAATGGAAGAGTTTATGTTCATATTCAGAGAGGTAATGAACCTATACATCTGTTAGTGTTAAACAATGAACACATTGCAGGTGGTACTAGCACATATGAAGTTATTAATCAATATCAGGCATTTGAAACAGACAAATATTCTGATACCAGAGATCGCAGATTTGATGTAACACTTTTGATCAATGGAATTCCAATGATTCATATTGAATTAAAGAATAGAGATCATGCATATAAAGAAGGATATAATCAGATCAAAAAATATATCGGAGAAGGAAAATTTAGAGGATTGTTTTCTAATGTACAGATGTTCGTTGTTAGTAATGCAGTAGATACGAAATACTTTGCGGCAGCGAGAAGTACAGAATTAAATGAAAAGTTTATGACAGGGTGGATTGATGAAGAAAATCGGGCAGTATGTCATTATTTAGATTTTGCACAGGCAGTTTTGCGTATACCCAATGCACATGAAATGGTAACGAAATATACAGTATTAGATAATGATAAGAAAAATCTTTTGATTCTACGTCCATATCAGATTCACGCAATTGAAGCAATGCGGAGAGCTTCGAAACAAGGAAAGTCAGGTTTTATCTGGCATACAACTGGATCTGGAAAGACAATGACATCTTATAAGGCAACAAGAAATTTATTGATGGATATACCATCGATTGAAAAGACGATATTTTTGATTGATCGACAGGATTTAGATACACAGACTAAAATGGCATTTCAATCTTATGCAGATAATGACACGATAGAAGTGGATGATACAGATCATGTAGGTGAATTAATTAAGAAGTTAGCAGATGGAAAACGGCAAATGATAGTAACCACACGTCAAAAGATGCAGGTAATGATCAATAAAAAGCTAACAGAAGATAAGAAGGAATATGAAAAAATTCGTAATCTTAAAGTTGCGTTTGTTGTAGATGAATGTCATAGGGCAGTGACACCAAAAACAAAAAGAATTATTGAAAAATTTTTCTGTCATTCTTTATGGTATGGATTTACTGGGACACCGATTTTTGATGAAAATAGCTATGAGAAAAAAGGGGATTTACCGCAAACAACAAAGCAGTTATATGGTGAATGTCTTCATAGTTATACAATTAAAGAAGCTATTCATGATGAAGCTGTTTTAGGATTTATGGTTGAAAATCTTGGATCAAAAAATGAAGTAGAAAATGCAGGAACTTTTGATACAAAGAAGCATATGCGGAAAGTTTTGAATATTATTCTAAATCATTCCTACAATAAGTTTGGATTAAACAATGGTCGAGGAAAAACATACGAAGCTATATTAACAGTTAAGTCCATTCAAAGAGCTCAAAAATACTATAAACTGTTAAAAGCAGTTGTTGACGGAGAAGATGAATTAAAAATTGATGAAGAGATACGACAAGCACTTCCTGATTTCCCCAAATTTGCAATCACATATTCTGTTTCTGAAAATGAGGATGGATCACAGGTTAATCAGGAAGAGATGAAAGAATCCATCAAAGATTATAATAAAATGTTTGGAACAAATTATGGGATTGAAAACATACAGACATATAACGAAAATTTAAATGATCGATTAGCAAGGAAAGAAAAGAGATACCAGATGAGAGATCAACAATTAGATTTAGTTATAGTAGTAGATCGATTGTTAACAGGATTTGATGCGCCTTGTTTGTCTACATTATTTATGGATCGTCAACCGATGAAACCACAGAATATTATTCAGGCATTTTCAAGGACCAATCGATTATTTGATTCGAATAAACAATATGGTCAAATTGTAACATTTCAGGCTCCAAATGAATTTAAAGATGCAATTAATAAGGCATTGAGAATGTATTCAAGAGGTGGAGAAGGAGAACCATTAGCAGAGGATTGGGATACGGCACTTACAAGTTTTATTGTGTCACTTAATGCGATTCGACAGCTTGGAAGAACACCAGAGGAAATTAGCGCATTATCCAGAAAACAGAAAAAATCATTTATTCATCTGTTCCGTTCACTTGATCATGATTTTGCACATATTAAAGCATTTACAAATTATAATGATAGTGTTTTAGATGATTGTCAATTTTCAGAAAACGAATATGAAGATTATGCAGGAATGTATAAAAATATATTAGCAGAATTAAAAGAAGATCAAGATGGTAAGAAAGATGATAGTGAACCAGTTATGGATGACTATGAATTGATTGCCTATAATAAATTAAGAATAGATTTTGAATATTTGGTAGAACTTCTCCAAGGGTTTGTTGAATTTTTGGATGATCCAAAAAGTAAGGAAGAAGAATTTAAAGAAAAAATTCAAAAATTAAGGGAAATCACCAATGAGTTTGCGAAAACCAATCCAAAATTAGGAGAACTTTTAAACCAAGTAATTGATGAAATAGAGAAAGATAAAGAAAAATTTATTGGACAGGATATTTCAGTTATTGTAAATCAAATGCGATATGATGCGATTGACAAAGAAATTCAACTATTTGCAAAAAAATGGTTTTTAGATCCAGAGGACGTGCGATACGAGGCAATGAATTATAAAGATGGCGTATTGGCAAATGAGAATAAATTGAAGGATAAAGCAAATTTTAAAGAATATCTGAAAGTTACAGAAAATCCTATTACTACTAAGAAATTTAAATTTAGAGGTATGTTGGTGGATGACTTTAGAGAGGTATTGATGCCAAGTATTCAACCATTATTAGATTAGTCGTATTTTCTGTAAACATGCAATCTCTCAAAATGTCCATTTTATTATGAAGTTTCGTTTTGTGTTAAGAAAATAATAATTAAATAAAAGAATGGACACAGCGTTTTTACTGTGTCCATTTTTAACTAATAATTTACCCAAGTTCCAGTAAACCAAGGGTTATAACGATAATCAGGACTTACATAGTCTCCAATGGAACCATGAAAATTTCCATTTTTATCCCAACATTTTGGAATAATATCTTCTTCATCTGGATGTGCATTGGCATATGCAAGAAATGCTTCATAAATGGTATTAAAAAAACGATAATCATTTGCTAAAGTAGTTGAAATAGTTCCATCCGTGTTACAATTGAAAGGGGCATATTTATCTGGAATTAAAAAACAATTCATTTCATATCGAACGCCCTCATCATTATTACAATCTGGAATTGAATGTGCTTGATCCATACAAGTTACATCAACAGCATACCATTTACCATCAATTTTTACATGATTCCATGCATGAATGGAGTTGCGATAAGTTTTATTTTCAATTCCGACACCATCTAAAAGAAATTTATATAATTTAGAATATCCACCACATACAGCGGTTTTCATATCTAATGCTTGCTGATATGACTGCCCTAAATCGTCTTGTTTCCAATCAGAAAAATCTAAATCGTGTTTTTTATAATAGGATATGGTATCAGCATCTTTATCACTGTATTCTACATTATCACATTCCCATTTGGCTAATAAAAAGCAGATGTATTGAGGTTTCATAGATTTGTTAATACCAAGCTCTTTATAAATTTCCTTTCTTCTATTTTTGTAATATGCTGTGGAATGATGGATATAACGATAAGGTCTTTTTTTGACGGTTATTTTACATCTTAATTTCTTTTTACCTGTTTTTGCAGTTATGGTAGCTTTGCCAATTTTCTTAGCGGTAACTTTTCCATTTTTACTTACAATTGCTATTTTTTTATTAGAAGATGACCATTTAATTTTCTTTTTTGTGTTTTTGACCGATAATTTTTTTGATTGTCCTACCTGCAGTGTAATGGATGCCTTGCTTAATTTTGGTGCTTTTTTAGCGTTTGCGTAGATTAAATTTTGATTACAGATGATAAGAAAACTCAATAATAGACTAAGAAAACTTAATTTGAATATTTTTTGTTTCATAAAAAAATCTCCCTTCCAAGATATGATATATATCATAGAACTTTTGAATGGTATAATCAATGACAATATAGTATAATGAATATAATAACTAATTTATAAAATTTACAGAGAGGGTGTTTTTATGAAAAAGAAATTGAAAAAAATAATAGCAACCATAGTATTATCAGTATCTGTGGTTGCAGGGTCAAGTGTGGCACCAGTGTGCAATGATTCCCATCAAATAGAAGTTAATGCAGCAACAATTCCAAAATATACAGGAAAGATTTATGTTGTCCAAAATAAAAATAAGCCTAAATTTACATCAAAACAGCTCAAAAATAAAAAATCTTACGAGAAATATGGAAATTTGGATAAATATGGGAGATGCACAACTGCAATTTCCAATGTTGGCAGAGATCTGATGCCAACAACGGAAAGAGGGGCAATTGGTATGATTAAACCAACAGGATGGCATACAGTGAAATACGATTGTGTAAATGGAAAATACTTATACAATCGCTGTCATCTAATTGGGTACCAGTTAACAGGAGAAAATGCAAATAGGAAAAATCTGATCACTGGAACAAGATCTTTAAATGTGGACGGAATGTTACCATTTGAAAATATGGTTGCTGATTATGTGAAAGAAACAGGAAATCATGTTTTGTATCGAGTAACACCAGTGTTCAAAGGAAAAGAAAAATTGGCTCGCGGAGTTCACATGGAAGCACAGAGTGTCGAGGATAAGGGAAGAGGTATTAAGTATAATGTCTTTGTATTTAATATTCAAAAGGGTGTAACCATTAATTATAAGGATGGATCCAGTCATTTAAATGGACAAAAAGCTACAAAGAAAACAAAATCAACAAAGAAAAAATACAAAACAACAAAATCTCCAAAAGTAAATAGTAGTACAAAGTATGTATGGGTACCTCGTTCAGGAAAAAAGTATCATTATAAAAAATCTTGTAGTAATATGAGAAATCCAAGTAAGATTACAAAGAAAAAAGCAATCCAACAAGGATATACGGCATGTAAAAAATGTGTAAAGTAATTTTATGATAGAAATTATATGAAAAATATTATACAATGAGGGAAAAGAGAGTATCTTTTATTAACCATGTATCAATAAAAACAGCGGATCAACAAACAATGATCCGCTGTTTTTTATCGATGAACATATTTTTTGCAATGTGTGGCACCAAAACATTTAATATTTTTGATTTTACAAAATTGTTTATTTTTTTCATAATAAATGCAGGCTCGTTTATCTCGTCTTTTATATTTGCTTGTATTGTTAGATTTTAGGTATCCTACGTGAGCAAAAGTTCCTAATCGATTGCTCTGCTTTGGATTAACAGAACCGCTTGTTTGATGAATATATTCCTGCATTGGAACTTCTAGGTATGTATCATCATAATCGGACAACCCATCGGTTTGAGGATGTTCATATGGTGTAGGATCATCAGATTTTAAACGGAACATACTGCAGGCGTATGCTCCTTGACATTTATTAAATCCTATATCTTTTTTTAGACATATTTTTTCTTGAGGGTTATAAAATTTGCAATCCTTTCTTTTTTTATGAGGATTGTAATTGCTAAGTACTCGGTGATTTGTCTTGATTTTTTGAACAGATTTATTTCGTTTATAAATATGTTTCTTTTTCCCCATGATGAAGATTCTCCTTTTTATTTTGTATGACTATTAAAAAATTAAAGTTCTTGATAGAAATTGATAAAGTCTGTTAAGTTTTTATTCCGTAAAGTAAGAAGTTTTTCAATAATGATTGGGAGAAATACATTTGTTTTTTCCAATCCGCTAAATAATTTTTCACAATATTCATTATCAGCTGGTGTGTTTATTGAGTTGTCAATTGGTTTTAAAAGGGAACAAAAATTTTGCTGAACATAAAAGTCCAAATCAGTAAAAAAATATGCAAAATCTGATAGTAATTCATCGTTGGAGATAATTAAATCTAAACTAGTCAAGATGTTGGCAGCATAAGCAGGGGCTTTTGTATGTTCCGTAAATAAAAACTTCGCATAAGATATTATTTTTTTCACGTTAGCTTTCGACAATCCAAGGATCTGATCTAAAGACCAATTCTTTGTTAATTCATTTGATTCACCAAATAAATATTCATAATCACAATTCATTAGGGTTTTCAACATTTTAATATCTGAAAAGGAGATACGAATATCTTTTTCAGAATCTGTTTTAGTCTCCCAATTTTGATAAGTTCGTAAGGTGCTATTTTGGGATTTTGGCATAAGTCCGTATGTCGTTTTGTAATTGATAATCATATCTGCAACATTATCTTGTGTTAGCTGATTTTCATTACGCCATTTCTTTAATTGCGTTCCTAAGGGAAGGTATTCTCTATCAATATCGGTAGATATATTGGTAAAAGTTTTGTTTTTTATTATTGAATGTTGACGATCTCGAATGTCGCACAGCTTATGAGAAAGTGTGATTGAAAAAATAGAAAGTTGTGTTGGCATGTCAATATCAATCACATCTCCATCTAAAATCGAATCTTCATCACAGGCTCCGTTCAGAGGTTTTAGTAGGGAAATTGTTGTAAATTCTTTATCTTTAAAAAATTTGTCAGGGTAAGGATGCGTTAAAAAATAACTAAGATAACATAAAAAATCATCATTAGATAAAATCAGATTTAAAGCATCTAAGATACATTTTGAAGAGTGAGCGATGGAAGATGAATGACTGTGATGATAGATATCAAATAAAGAGGAAAGTTTCTCAATAGTATGTAAGCTAAGGCAGGTTTTATTCATGATTTCTGTTGTATGTCTATGTGGTGTGTCGCAGTCTAAGAACAAAAAATCATAATCAACATTCAATAAATTTTTTAAAATCCTAAAATTATTGAGCGAAAAAACGAAATTAGTCTCTTTTTTTTCCCAGTGTCCATATGTTTTGGTCAGGCTATCCACAGAAATGTAAGGTAGTCCGAAAGACATCCGATATAGAGAAATAATCTCAGCAATATCTTTTTGTGTGAGTTGATGAATCTCACGCCATCTTTTTAAACGAGATCCAAAGGTTTTAAAATTTGTAAACATTTCTTGATTGTTTTTTTTCATAGAATATTTCCTTTAATAACTGATAATATATACGAAATAATTATACTTTAATTGTATGAAAAGAACAATGAAAAAATGAATTATAGTTGCGGACTTTTCGTAAAAAGGTCACATAATAAATAATAGGAGGTGAAAAAATTATGAGGCGATAAATAAAACAGATGTAAAAAGAAAATTGAATAAGGAAGAAGTGAAAATATTGAAAGAGAAAATATCGGAGTTATGGTTATGGGTTCAGCCGATTGTTTTTGCGATAGAGATAATTTATTTCTGGATAGAAAATCCTGCGTATTTATTATCTTTTACACATATTGGAGAATTGTTTTTAGTATCATTTTTTCCAAGCCTGCTTTTGTCAATTGAGACATTAAATAACCCAAGAGAACAGGATGCAATATCAGGAAAAGAAAAAGCAATGTATCCAAAAGTACCGAAGGAGATGCTGTTTAATGAACCGACAGGCGTTGTTTTGGGGAAATATCACAGAAAATATGTATGCCGTGATATGAAACAGGATGGACATGTTTTTTTGATTGGGGGATCTGGTTCAGGAAAGTCTAGTTGTTGTGCGATCCCTACTTTGTTAGCAAACCCACATGTGGCAACATTTGCAATTGATATTAAAGGTGAATTGAGTTTCAAATCCGCAAAATATGGGGATGAGGATATCTTAATTTTTAATCCTCAAGATCGGAGTAAATATGGATACGATCCATTTTTTTCACTTGATGAAAATAGTTCAAATCAAGAAATTTTAGAAACAATGCAGACGATTACTTATTCTTTGATTCCAATGCCAGCTAGTTTAAAAGATCCATTTTGGAAAAATTCATCAAGGAATTTGCTAATCGGACTGTTGATTTATTATTACAAAGATTTGAGAATTGATTTTGTTTCAGTGATTGATCAGATTTTAAGTAAGCCAGTACAAGATTCTATTGATCAAATTATGGAAAAGGCGAACAAAAATTCAGCAGAATACCGATATATCAATCAGTTTTCAGGAATGGCAGAAGAAACATTGGGTGGAATTGTAGCAGAAATGAATAACCATATTGTTATCTTTTCAAATGATCAGGATATTCGCTATGCATTTAAGGACAATGCATGTAAAGTTAATCCGCATCAATTGGAAGAAGGATATAGCATTTATTTGTCTATTCGAGAGGAAAAATTGAGTGCTTATTATGATGTTATGCAGTTAATCATTAATCAGACATTAAATGAACTTGAGAAAAGACCTGAAGATTCAAAACCAGTCATGGTTTTAATCGATGAGTTACCACGAATTCTTTCATCTGGAAAAATAGAGCGTTTATTGGACGCTGCAAGAACCTTGCGAAGTAGAAATGTTGTATTGTTTTTAATCACACAATCCCAAGAAGCTCTTATGACAGCATACACTGAAAATGAAGTATCAGATTTAATTTCCAATTGTGCTTATGTGGTGGTACTGTCAGCCAGTTCACCAAAGACACAAAGAGCGGTGTGCAGTTGGTGTGGTACTTATATGGCAAAAAGACAGAGTTGGAGTGGAAGTGGAAAAGATCGCAAAGTATCAGTATCGTATGAAGAAAAAAATATTGTGGAACCCAAGGATCTTATGGTATTAGCGCAAACAAAAGAAGCGATTATTATATCTCCATGGGGATATAACAGAATAAAAAAGGTTCCTTACTATGAGGATAAGCTATTAAAAAAGAAATCTGATGAAGTTATAGAATATAACAAATCGGTCAGTGGTATGTAAGTAAATTGGTAGAAAAATAATAAGGAGGATATTTCAATGGAAAGAAATGAACTGAAGGGAAATAAAGAATATGAGGAATTTGTTGAAAAATTCAGTAACTGTATGAAAGAAGAAATGGGGGAAGGAATTGAGATTCATCGAGATTCTATCCAAAAAATTAACGGAGAATTGGATGGAATTGTAGTGAAGTATCCAGAATCGGCAATTGCTCCAACCATTTATTTGGAAGGATTGTATCAGAAGTATCAAGATGGATATACTACGAAACAGTTATCAAAAGAAATGGCAGAAAAAATTAATGAAGCATATAAAAATGCCCCAAAACTCCCTGAATTTACAAGAAAAGAAGCGGAAGAAAAGTTATATAGTGTGTTAATCAATGAAAAAGACAATCGAGAACTGTTAAGAGGAGTGCCACATGAGATATTAGGGGATATGGCAATTATTCCAAAATATCGTGTGGATGATGAAGCAAGTATTGTTGTATCCAATACGATGTGTTCAAAATTACGAATGACATCGGAAGAGGTAATGGAAGCAGCAAATAGGAATACAGATAAGGGAAACTATGAGTGTTATAGTATGAATGATGTAATGAGAGATATTATGAAAAGGCAAGAAGTTCCAGATGAATATATCGAAAATTATCTTATGATACATGGAAAAGATCCGATGTATGTATTAACGAATCAGAACAAATATGAGGGATCTGCTGCAATGATATCACCAACCACAATGAATGCAGTATATAAAAAAATGAAAGAAGAGTATTCCACAATGAATTCAATGTATGTAATTCCAAGTAGTCGGCATGAATTAATTCTTTTACCTGATACAGAAGTAGTAGATGAGAAAAATTTAGAAGAAATGCATAAGGAAGTTCAAAAAGAAGAGCTTGAGGATGCGGATCGATTAAGCAATAAAGTTTATAAATATGATAGTCGTACAAAAAAAATCACGATGGTGGAAGAAATAAAGAAAACAAAACAGGAAGAACCACAGGTTACAAAGAGTTTGGGAAGGAGTTGTTAGGGAAAATGATAAAGAGGGATATGACAAATTATCGGGAGATGTATGCAGCATTTCTTAGATTAAAGGATCGAAAAAAGGAAGAAAGAGATTTTAGCTACATTGAGGAAAAGGGTAGGACGATGAAAAAAGATGAAAAAGGAAAAAAATGAAAAAGTAGAGGAAATTACAAAGAAGCTAGAGCAGGGAATTCAGGAACTGTTTGAAAGTGAAAAGTATAAAAAATACCTGAATGTAATGTCAAAATTGCATAATTACAGTTTTAATAATTCACTTTTAATTGCAATGCAAAAGCCAGACGCAACCATGGTGGCAGGATTTACATCATGGAAAAGAAATTTTCACAGAAATGTAAAAAAAGGTGAGAAAGGTATTCGTATACTTGCGCCTTCACCATATAAGATAAACAAGGAAATGGATAAAATAGATCCAATCACTCAACAACCAATATTGGGGAGGAATGGAGATCCAATCAAAGAACATGTGCAGCTTACAATTCCTGCTTATAAGATTACAACGGTTTTTGATGTTTCGCAGACAGAAGGAGAAAAGATTCCAGAAATAGCGACAGCTTTAAAGAATGAGGTCAATGATTTTGAGAAAATGTTTCAAGTGATTGAAAAGGTGTCACCAGTACCGATTGTATTGAACCAGATAAACAGTGGTGCAAATGGATATTATGATCTGGAAAAGAAGGTTATTGTAATAAAAAGAGATATGAGTGAAGCACAGACATTAAAAACAGCAATACATGAAATCAGCCATGCAAAGTTGCATGATAAAGATAGCGGAATAGAAGCAAAGGTTGATCGAAAGACAAAAGAAGTTGAAGCTGAGAGCATTGCATATACAGTATGTAATCATTTAGGGTTAGACACATCATCTTATAGTTTTGGATATATTGCAGGATGGAGTTCAGACAAGGAACTCGAAGAGTTAAAGCATAGTATGAATGTGATTCAACATACGGCATCAGAACTTATAACAGATATAGACAGGGAGCTTCTTCCTTTAGAAGAAGTCAAAAAAGAAGAGAATTGCAGTTTAAAGGAGGATAAAGGAAAAGAAGAAATTGTTACGCAAAAGAATGCAGGAAGATATTATCATAGAAGTCATTAATAGGGGGTGCCAGTGTGGCATCCCCTATTTTAAAACAGGAGATAAGATTATGGAAAGAAGAATTAACGATATTACAGAATTACAAAAAAAACATCAAAGAGAAATGAAACAGAAAAGGGATGCAGTGAGAAAAAGAAAAGCAAGAACCCATCGATTAATTGTAAGGGGAGCAATTGCAGAGAAATTTGTAAAGAATGCAGAAGATATGACAGATACGGAGTTTCAGAAGGCACTGATCGAATTAATGAATAGCGACAGTAACATTTGCCATCCGCAGGATTCCAACGGAAGTTCCCCTCGGGAGAGTCCGTCGGAAGACACCTGCGGTAGCAACCCTCGGTAGAGCGCACTATCACGCTGCTAAGAGTGATGTATAAGTGCGCCCTTCTGGAGGAAGGGAGATAAAAACGGAGGATATTGAACTAATATAAGAAAAACAGAAAGGAGAGAATGGTGGCAATTTATCATTGTTCGGTTAAAGTGATTGGAAGGAGTGCAGGAAGATCAGCAGTAGCAGCTGCAGCATATCGAGCAGGAGAACATCTTACAAATGAATATGATGGAGTTGAACATGATTTTACAAGAAAAAACTGGATCGAATTTAAAGAAATCATCTGTCCAGATAATGCACCAAAGGAATATCAAGACAGAAGTCAATTATGGAATGCTGTGGAAAAAGCAGAGAAATCATCAAATGCGCAATTAGCGAGAGAATTTGAAGTTGCGTTGCCAAAAGAGATGACGAGAGAGCAACAGATAGAAGTTGTTGAAACATTCATTAAAGAAAATCTGGTGGCACAAGGGATGATCGCAGATGTAGCAATTCATAATCCACCGATAATGAATGATCGGCATCAGCCTATTGATTTGAAAGGAAATATAACAACAGACAAAGATCAAATGCAATTTATTAATCCACACGCACATATACTTTGTACAGTTCGTCCAATGGATCAAAACGGGAAATGGGAAAAGAAATCGAGTATTGAGTATATCTGTAAAAAGGATGGAGAAGAAAAAGTATTTACAGCAGATGAGTTTAAGAAAGCGAAGCAAGAAGGATGGGAAAAGCAATATTTGTATTATATGGGGAAAAAGAAAGAATATTATACGGCATCGGAGGCAGAAGAGAAAGGTTTGAAGCGTGTGAATCGGACACCGAAAACAACGAGATATGGTAGAAAAAATCCTACGGTTGAATATTGGAATAGTAAGGAATGTTTGTGTCAATGGCGCACACAATGGGGAAAAGCAGTGAATGATAAATTTGATAGTATGAGATCAGATATACGGATTGATCATAGAAGTTTTAAAGATCAGGGAAAAGAAGAGATCCCTACAGTTCATATGGGAGTTTCAGCAACCAATATGGAAAAGAGGGCAGAAAGAGAGTTTAGAGAAGGAAAAGAAGAAGTAGAATTTTCAGATGTTGGAAATTTGAATCGTGAGATTAAAAGAAGTAATCAATTCATTCAGAAGTTAAAAGAAACCTTAGAAAGATTTTCTGATGATTTACAAAATATATTAAATCGTTTGAAAGATAAGTTGAGAGTCAAGAATCAAGAGGAAGAAAGATTAAGAAAAAAATATAGAATAATAGAGAATTCATTGGGAATGGATCATGATCGAATTATAAAGTATGAGAACGAACAGAAAAAAGTGAAAGAAGCAGATGATAGATCGAATGAAAAAATAGATAAATGGAGTATTGAATTAGAAAAATGTACGTTCTTACAAATGAGAAAGAAAAATAAAATCCAAAAGGAAATTCAAAGAGAAAGGGAAGAAATTAAAAATCGAGAAAAATATTTAAAAGATGTTCATAGGATGTGTGAATTTAAAGATAAGACAGGATATTATATGGCAAAGAGTCAATATATGAAAAAAAAGAAAGATTCTGAAACAATAAAAGAAAATTTGGATTTAGTAAAAGCAGAAAAGTTACAGATTATAAAAGAGTATGAAAAATTAGATGATTATATAAAAGAAGGTAAACGAGACAAGGTAGATAAAGAAAAATTGCAAAATGATGTAAAAAAGAGATTATCACGATGATGTGATAATCTCATTTAAGAGTATAAGCTGAATAAAGTTCATTGGTTAATTCCAGACTCGAATCTAAATATTTTTCTTTGATAATTTCCATGTTATCGAGATCAATTAAAATTACTGATATATACATAGTTATCATATATGGATGTATATCAATTAAGTGATTAAAAAATGTTTCAGAAGTTGTTACAAAAGAAAATTTAGTGTTTTTAGAATATTGAGTAGTGGTTAATTGTCCTAAAAAATAGAAAATATCATTTGATAATTTTTGTAGTTTATATTCTGAAAATGAATTATCGTTTTTACGATTATTGTTTAAATATGATAATTTAAATGATGAAACACATGAGCGAAAATCAAAGAGCCAATGGCTAATGTAATTATTATTAATTTCAATATCTAAATCATAAAAGGAAACGTTAGGTGTTGGGCAAACAGACCATTTAAACGGACGTTGTGTAAGTGAGTTAGTAATAGTAGCAATTGCTAATTTTTCTATTTGCGACGATGCATTTTCTGGAAGTGTAGTATCTAGGCATTTAGAGGTATCATAGCCTGCTGCAATCAAAAGATCTGTAAAAGATACATCATATTGTTCCGTGAAAGCAGAAATTCTTTTTAAAGTTTTGGGCGTTGGAGCTTTGTCAAATTTTCCTCCAAGATATTTACATAAATATGAAACAGACACACCACATTTTCGTGCATAGGTATTTAAAGATAGACTTCCCTTTGCTTTTTTTAGTAATTGTGAAAAACGTTCTTTATCAAATTCGTAATCTGGTTGAACTGTGCGACGCATAATTAATAATACCCTTTCTTATTGTAAGTTCAATATATCTAAATAATTATAGCAAGGTATTAAAATAAAATCAAATAAAATGTTCTATTTTATAAAAAACAATTTAGAGTTGAATAAAAAACAAAAGTGGAGTATAATAAAACAAAAAATAAGACAATAAATAAAATAAAAACATGACAAGGGTGAGTATAGGAAGTGAATTAGATGAAAAAATATAGTGTTGGAACTGTAAAAGATGGAGATAAAGAATATTATTTCATTCGATGCGATGTTAATTTTTCTATTATGAAAGAACCAACAAAGTATTTAAAGCACAAAATTAAGCAAAGACGTTCTCCTAATACTGTTCGCAGGATTGCATATGGGATATCTTATTATTTAAATTTTATGGATCAAAAAAAGCTGAAAAGTGATGATGTCTTAGATATGAAATACACGGAACAGCACGAGCATTTTGTAGAATTTTTAAATTGGCTGAAAGCAGGTAAGCATTGTGACAGGACTAAAGTAGCCAGTAATAATACATGTAATAGTTATTTACAATCCGTATTTGGTTATTATCTGTGGTTGATTATGGAGTATGAACAATTGGGTAGTTTGAAGGTATTGGAACAGAAAGATATTAGTTATAGTAACGCAGTTGGAATAAGATTTTATCAAATTGTTCAAGCGTTTCAGGGGTATTTACCAAAGGAAGAATCTGTAGGAAAAACAATTGAAAAAGATAAGATTCTGCAATTATTAGATGCTTCGACCAGTTTAAGGATGCAATTAATGATCTTATTGTTAGCAGAGACAGGGTTTAGGATCGGTGAGCTGCTTGGTATCAAATATGGAAAAGATATTGATTACGAGAAAAAAACAATTCGGGTTGAATTTCGAGAAGATAACGAAAATGGGGTAAGAGCCAAGAATGCAGAATATAGAAGAGCAATGATCAGTGATGAAACTTTTGACATATTAATGATATATATTGCAGAGAACAGGGTATTGCTTGCTAAGACAGAATATTTATTTATTACACTTCATGGGAAAACAAAGGGACAACCTTTAACAGAAAGTGCAGTGTATTCAGCACTTGAAGTATTAGAAAAAAGGACAGGAATCAAAACAACTCCACACCAATTACGACATTATTTTGCAAATGAACGCAAAAAAGCAGGATGGGAACTAGATAAAATATCAGCAGCATTAGGACATAAAAGTATTGTGACAACAGAAAAATATTTGCATGTAACAGAAGATGATATGGCTGAGGCGATGGAGCAATATTATGTTGAAAATAAAGGGTTATATAATATTGACAAATTATTGTAGGAGGTAGCTTGATGGTAGCAATTGCATTAGATAATTGGAAAAAAGTAGATAAGAAAATATTAGAAGAGCAATTAGCATTATGCCAATCTGCTAAAGGAAAGCTTAGAGAGATTGTTCGAGAATTCCTTTTGAAAGAAGGTATATATACATTAGAAGATGTAGATCGGCAGATCAGAGAGGATTACTGGCAATATATAAATCAATTGGATGACATAACGGAAAAACAAAGAAAATATTATAGAAATTTGTTGGATCAGGTCTTGCTTGCTTATTTTATTCCCCAAAATGAAAAATTAGTTAAAGAGGTTGAGAAAATTATCAAAGAAAAAGCAAAAAAGAATAAAATACTTTTGATATTAATGGAACATGGAATAAAAAGTTGTGCAGAAATTACATATGAGCTTCGATTAGAGTATGAAGAACGATTAAACAAACAGAGATGTGTAAAGAAAAGAGAATATTTAAGAGAAATGGATCGGCTAAAACTTGAGACAATTCGAAATGAAAATAAAAAAAATCCATTAAAGAGGAAAAAACTTAATTATAGTAGCAAAAAAATCTTTTTGTTGTATCATCCAGATTACAAAATTGCAAAGAGCTTTTACTATGTTAGGGATAAAAGGGAATTAATATTTGATTTTTCCTTAAAAGCATCAAGCAGAATGAAAAAGCAGATATTTTCTTTTTTAAATTATGTGCTTGAAGAAAAGCAAGATCGGCATGATCGAAGAGAACGGTTTTTGATTCCATTGAAAAGATTTTATTTATTTTGTTGTCAAAATAATATAGAAGATGTTGAATTGTTAACCGAAGATCAAATTGATGAGTTTCGAAGGTCAATGCAGGGAAATGTTGGAACGAAAGAAACAACATATATGCAGATTATTTACAATCTAACGAAATATCTTTTTTTAACAGCGAAAGAGACAAATTGGAAAGCTAATATATGGTATTTGGAGCGTTTTATATTTAAAGATGGAAGGATGAATCCAGCTCGAGAAATTGAAAAAATTACATTTGGTGAAATTCAAACCGAAGAAAATAGGGATTGTATAAAACAGTATATGAAATATCAAATTGGGATATCGCAGAGAAGATCAATGCAGACTATACGTTGTGAGTACTACGATATTTTAGAATTTTTGAGATATTGTGATCAGTATAAATTAGAATTAAGCAGTATTAATTCGGAAAATATAAAGGATTATATTGCAGTTGTGGATGAAAAAGAAATACAAGCAGAAGCATATAATCGTAAGATTATATCGATGGCAAGATTTTTTAATTATGTTGGAATAAATAAGCAAATACAGAAAGAACCAGTGTATTTTGAATATTATTTAAAAACAGTATACGTAAAGCATAATAATAGGACTGTTCCAATGGAAAAGCAAAAGGAAATATTATTAAAACTAAAATATCTACCCATGCATTTAAGATTGATGTTTCTCAACCTTTGGGCAGAAGGTATAAGGATATGCGAAGTTTGTATTATTAAAGCAGGAATGTATACATGGGATGGACATGATGCATGGATAAAAATTTATCAGAATAAGATGAAAAAAGAAAAGATAATTCCAATACCAAAAGAATTATATAAATTAATGAGACTATATATTAAGAAACAGGGATTAGAATCAGATGAATATGTTTTTCAAAATCAGAAAGGTGGAGCTTATGATGCAGGAACATTTACATCACAAATGAAAAAAGAGTTTCAAAAAGTCGGATTGAAAGATTATGAATTTAAAGCACATGATTTTCGCCACAGTATAGGGACAACGTTAAATCGAGATTATCATAGTTCGATAGAAGTCATTCGTGAGTTTTTGGGACATAATTCAAGCGATATGACAAAGCAGTATATAGATTTTGTGCCAGAATTATTGGATCAGAAAAATGAAGAATATTTTTCAAAAGAAGAAAATCAGCTGGGGATATATGCAAAAAGGAGAATAACCAATGGAAAATAAAATTTATTTACGAGATTTAACTTGCTATATAGAAGCGAATGAGGAGCAAAAAAAGCATCGACTGATGCAACCAAATCGCTGTTTTGATTTGGAAAAATTACCGAATGAGGAGATAAGAAAGGAAATGGAGAAATTTATTCGATGGAGAGGAACGAGGTTATCTCCATTAAGTATTCGATCAGAGATATATCCTTTTAATCAATTGTGTAGTTGTTTAAGTGATCAATTACCTCAATTGCAGACATTTGTTGGTATAGATCTAGAGAAATTCGAGAAAAAATGTAAGATGTGGCTAATGTTGAATGGAAAAAATCTTACACAAAAAAGGACGAGAACGGAGACAGGAAAAGAACAGATATCAGATGCAGCATTGATTAAATATGTAAGAATGATTGTAGGTTTTTTTAATAATGAAGAAAAAATATTTAATTTTAATGCGGATATTTGGTATTTGAACAATATTCCAATTACGTTGAGGGTTAATCCGACCAGAAGGGTGAAATCGATAAATTTTCAAAAAATTTCTCAAGAGATGATGAGAGAAGAAGTAAAACAGATCTTATATATTCATTTAGCTCAAAAAGCATTAGGGACAGTTATTGCAGAATTGACAGCAATTAATCGATTTTCAAAATATTTGGAAGAGAATTATTCAGAAATTGAATCCGTCGTAGATATAGATAGAGAAATTATTGAAAATTACTTGATTTATACTAATACAGAAGCGACAGGAAGAAAGTCTTATTCAAAAGAGTTGGAACATTTAAAAGCGATATTTCGAAGTGCGGCTAATGTACTAGAAGAGCCAGAATTAGCACAATTGTTTTATAAAGATGATATTGGAAAGCAACCGATTAGTGTTTATAAGGTGTATTCGGATAGTGAATTAGTTCGATTGAATCGAGAAATTGTGAATATGGATGAGCAGATAGCAAGGGCGTTAATTATGCATCAAATGTTAGGTACAAGAATATCAGAAACGTTAACACTAACACAAGATGCGGTAAAAAAAGGAGTAACAGGGCAATGGTTAATTCAAATTAAACAAATTAAATCAAGAAGAGGCTATGAAAAAGTAATTAATAAGGATGTAAAACAGTTATTTGATAGAGCGTGCAAATATACAAATGAGAAATATGGACCACAAAAGTATGTATTTGTCGATGCAAAGAATCCAGAAGAACCGATGCAGTATAGTCAGATTCAGTATCAGATTATGGCAATGGTTACAAAGAAGCATCTAGTAGATGATCATGGTGAAAAATTTGGAGTTGGCACTCATATTTTTCGACATTGTTATGGTAAGAAATTGACGGAAATGCATGTAGACGATTTAACGATTGCCAAGCTTTTAGGGCATATCAACACAAGTAGTGTTAAAAATTATCGAAGAGTTTCTAACGAAATGTTAAGTAAAGAGACAAAGGAGATGAGGGATGATATGGATGAGATTATGAAAAATATATTGAATGATTGGGATGATTAAATAAAAAATAATCGGACTTTTTGGGAAAATGGTACACAATAAATAGTAAGAAGGAGATAATTTTATGGAGCAATATGAAAAAATGTTGGAAAAAAATAGAAAACAAAATGCGACGAAAGTTGATATGGCATTAAAATGTATGCGTGCTATGAATAGTAATGATGAGCAGGTTTCAATTTCTGAGCTAGTAAAAAAAACTGGATTATCTCGCACCTTTTTTTATAATAATAAAATAGTGAGGAGTGAGTTAGAAAAAATTAAAAAAAGTCAAAAACATAAAAATTTCACAAAAAAACAAAAAGTAGTCTTTGATAAAGCACTAACAAAAGAATTGGAATTACTGAAAAGAAAATTACGAGAAAAAGATAGTGTGATTGATAATCTAAAACGAGAAAATGAAAAGCTGAAAAAGATTGCAAAGGCTAAAGAGCTGACAATTTTAAAGGAACTATAAGAGGAAAAGGAGAAAGATAAATGTTAAGAAATAAATTAAAAGTGGGTAGAAAAAAAACTGAAATAGTAATTGATGCAATGGAAAAGGGAGATGATAAGATTAAAAATCAGGACATAAAAATTTGGATAGAACAGATATGTCAGAAAGATTCAAATTTAAGGAGTATTATGAACAGCATATTTACGGTTATGGCGGCAGGAATAAATGGAGAATCTGCATATAAAGGAGGTGGTGTGTTAATAGATTATGGTTACAAAAATATGTGTATGAATAAGAATTATGTTGACCAGTATGACAAGGAAAATGTGTGTTATTTATGTGACCAAATTAGGTATTTAAGAGAGTATTTGGAACTGTGTTGTGCACGAACTGTTGAGCGAAGAGAACAATTAAAAATGGACGTGAGAGAATTGTACAAAATAGAAAAGGAAATGAGAGAAGAGCGAATTTATAATGATTCATGTTTGTTTGTGTATATGGTGCTTAGAGATTACAAGGAAATATTAGAAAACTGGACATATACGTACCGTTTGTTAAGTGCAATGGCAGGTGTACAGACATGGCTGGATATAGCAGAAACAAGGATGGACTTAATTAAATGTTTGAAGATGTTGGATGCAGAAAACGAATATAAGGTACAATAAGAAAAAAATAATAGTAGTGAGAAAAATTATCAATTAAGGAAAAATAAGGAGAAAAATTATGATAGAAATAGTAGCAATTATAAGAAAGAGATGTAGGTGTAGGGATGACGAAAGAAGAACAAATTTATCAGTTGCAGGAAGCTTTAAAAAAAGGAAATGAAAAAAAAGTAAATGACCTGAATGATTTGATATATGCAGAATATAGCAATTTAATTCAATGTATACAAAGTAGATATAGCAAGGTTTACGCAAAAAATGAAGAGGAAAGAAACGATATAGGGGCAGAAGCAAGCAAAGCTTATTGGGAAGCTATTTGCACATATAATAAAGAAAAGGGTGGTGCGTTTAGTACATGGTTATATTCTAGCATAGAGTATAGCCTTAAAAAATGGGTGTGGCATAATAAGCTTATAAAATTACCACGTCGTTTACAGGTGTTAACAAACCAATATAACAAAATCGTTATTGATTTTATGTTGCAAAATATGGGGAAACAACCATCGGATCAATATATCCTGATGGAACTGAATAAAAATATAGGGGTTGACGAAAAAAAATTAAAAGATATCAAGATGGCAAGGTACGGTCAGAATATTATTAGTTTGAATAGCTGTGTTGATGATGTTGAAAGAATAGAATTACAAGATTATATAGAAAAAACAGATATATGTGAAAATGTAGAAAGTATTGAAAATAAATGCATAGAAGAAGATGTGAGAAATAGAGTTTATAATTGTATAAAGAAATTGAAAAAAGAAGAATATGAAATAGTATATGCAGTATTCTATGAGAATAAGAAACAGAGTGAATTAGCGAAAGAACTTGGAAAACCGAAACAAACGATAAATAGTATATTAAATAGATCAATAAAAAAATTGAGAAAAATGACAGAGATCAAAGAAATTGCGGCAAGTGAGGGATATAGCCAGAAGATTAAATAATCTTCTGGTATTTTTTTAATTTAACACAAAATACAGTGTTAATTGTGTTGGAAGTATGGAAATATAGTCTGTAGTTGAGTGTATGTGAAATTTTTTGTAGTTTTGATCGGTTTGGTTATCATCTTTCAGACACAGATCACAAAGGTAGTAAATAATATTTTCAAGACGATCACCTCCAAAACAGGAAAAATAAAATGATCAGGGATGAACGTGGCAGTATGAGTGCATTTTTGGCAATGTTGTTTCTTATATTTCTGCTTTTGATCAGTGTGTGTGCAGAGGGTATTTATATATATACAGCGAAGGGAAAAGCAATGGCTGTTTATATGTCTGGATTTTCTCATACAAAGGGAAATTACCAGAAGGAACTTGCAGATATGTATCATATTTATGCTATGGATCCAAGATACAAAAAGAAATTAGAGACTGATTTTGCTGATCGGATGAAAGAAAGTCTTGATAATTCCGAAGATTCATTTTTGTTTCAGACAGGAAATACAAAATTATCCGATGAAGTGAATCTGACAGCACAAAAGGGGGAAGTTTTAAAGTACCAGATCAGGCAGCAGATGAAGTATGAGATAGGAAGTGATCTTTTGAAGACGTGGACAAATAATATAAGGACAAGCACGGATCTTCAAAAGCAAATCACAGATATCAAAGGACAGATCAGTAAGGATGAAAAAGAAGCACAAAAGCAGCAGGAGGACAGAGAAAATACCAAGAAATCAGATAAAAAAGACAATGAACAAATAAAGCCATCTGCAAAAAAAGATCCAAGAAAAGGTTTTATGAAATTATTAAAAGAAGGATCCGTCTCATTAGTTATGGGAAAGAAAAAAGTATCAGATCTTCCAATTGATATTGTTTATGGCAAAAAGGATACAACAAAGCAGAAAATATGGGATTTTATGAACCGAAAAACGATGGAAAAAGAGATGGACAAGTTAAAAGAAACATCATCAGCGGATTCATTTACAAGCGAATTACCGGTTATATTTTATGCACAAAAATATTTTCATTGTCTAACAGATACATCAAAAAAAGAAGGGACAAAATATGAGATAGAATATCTGATCGCTGGAAAAGATTCAGAAAAAGAAAATCTTGGGGCAGTGTTCTGGAAGATGATCGCACTTAGATTTTTAACGAATGCAGCTTGTGTGTATCAAGATCCTGTAAAGGAGAAAGAAGCTACACTGCTTGCAGCTTCTGTTCTTGGTATTACTGGATTTCCACCAGTTGTTGCAGTTGCCAAGAATCTTCTGCTTATTGCATTAGCTTATGGAGAATCTGTAATTGATGTGAGGAATCTTGCAGAAGGTAAAAAGGTGCCGATTGTAAAAACTGTTTCAGACTGGCAATTGTCATTTTCAGGACTGGCAACATTAAATTGCAAACAGAAACCAGCAAAGCAGGGAATGAAATATGAAGATTATCTTTTATTGCTGTTGATCATGCAGAAAGATAAACGACAAAAATATTTTCGTATGATGGATATGATGGAACAAAATATAAAAAGAAAAGTTCCAGATTTTAAGATGGATCAGTGTATTTCATCTTATAAAATAACACAGAATCTAAAGCTTAAAAAATTGGGCTTTGGAGGCATGACTTTGCCATTTGCACCTTATACAGATTTAAAGTTATCACGTTTTACAACCTATTAAAATAAAAAGAAAGGGGGCAGAGAAAGATGTTCTCTTGTCAAAAACATTTCTCAAAAAATAAGTTGGTTCAAAATGATAAAAAAATTAATAATATAACAGATACAAAAAAATCCAAGAGAGCATCTTTCTCTGCCTCAAAGTTTTTCATGTTGAAATTATTTAGGTCAGAAGAAGGAGCAATGACATTGGAGGCGACTTTGATCGTACCAATTTTTTTGATCGTACTTATTATGCTGGCAAGTGCAGGTGAGATTTTTATGATCCATCAGCAGATTGCACATGGAGTCTGTGAAGCTGCAAAAAGAGCTGCGGTTAATGAATACCAGATTCGGCAGAAAAGAAATACTGGGGGAAATTTAACTGTTTTAAGTGCAAAAGAGACATTTCTGACATCGGTGAATCGTAGATTTTTAGATCGTTCAGCATTGATTGGTGGAAGTGTTGCAGTGGCAGCAGCTTGTAAGTTGACATTGACATCAAAGGGTGAATATATTGTGGCAGTCAAATATCATATTCGAAAAAAACTGCCATTTTTATCAACATATTCAGTAACATTTGAACAAAAAATCAGGCAGAAAGCTATGACGGGTTATGTACCGAAGGGAGATGAATTAAAAGAAGGGTTTGTTTATATTACGCCACACGAAGCTGTTTATCACAAAGATCTGTCCTGTACGCATCTGGCACTTGATATTTCAGTAGATGAAGATGTTTTAAAGTATCAGAATGGGCAGACACATTATAAGGCATGCAGCAAATGTACTCGTCATCAAAGCAGTAATGTCTCGTGTGTATATATTGCAAAAGAAGGTGAATCATATCATACAGACTTGTCATGCAGTGGTTTAAAACGAACCGTGAAACAAGTGGATTTAAGTACTTTAAAGGGGATGAAGCCATGTCAAAGATGCGGAAAACGGGGGGATACATGACAGTGGAAGTAAGTGCATTGATTCCCATTGTTCTTATGGTGTTATGGTTGTTTTTTAGTTATCTGTTTTATTTTATGAACTGTGGAATTACACAGGGAATTATGGAAGAAGCATTGCAGAAGGCAGCGGATATAAGAATTACAGGGGCTGATTATGATACAGGGAAAATATCTTATGCCAAGTTAAATCAGAACCTGATCATAGGTAATATCATTTCTTCCAATAAAAATGGCGATACAATGGCACAAAAAGAAATCAAGGAAAAGATTAGGCAACATTTGTTTATGGCTAAAGCTGGCTCAGTGAATGTTTCTACAACATCATTAAAAACATCAGTGAAAGTAAAGATGCAGTCAAATGTGATAACATTTCAATTTCTAAGTGGGTTTGGAATTCAATTATTTGAATATGAAGGAAGTTTGGCCGCATTGGGAGATTTTGAGATGGAGCAGATCAGGGGGTGGAATACAATTGAAGGAGCAATGGATTAGGGAAGGTTTTTCAAGTTATTATGTTGTGGATAAAGGACAAAAACTTACATATGAGAAAAATATTCTGCGCTGCCATACACTTAGATGTCTTCTACCATGTGAATTTAGGATGCAGGATGGTAAGGAATATTATTATTACGAGACGGGAATTTACACAACTTTAAGAGAAAGAATCAATATGCTTGATCCAAAGTTATTCTTTGCTTATCTGATAGAATCATTTGAAGAAACAGAATCATATCTTTTGAATCTGGATCATTTGAAATTGGAATTGGAACTGTTGTTTCTTGATAAAGAAGATCATCCAGTTCTTTGCTATCTTCCAGAATATGAAAAAAATATTTTAGAACAACTTCGAAATTTTCTGGAGGAATGCATAGAAATCATTTCCACACAAGATAAGAGGAAAGTGAGATTTTATTATGAGTTTCATAGTTTTCTTGTGAAAGAGAAACCAAATATAGAACAGATGAAATCTTATTTGGAAATTCGGCCGAAAGAAAAAGTGGGAGAAAAACAGTCGAAGAAAGAAAATATGTTAGAAATAACAGAAAAAGAACAGAATAGAGAATTGGAAATTAATGAAGATCATGAAAAGAATTATAATTATGAGAGCAAAGAAAAAATCGTAAGAAAAAGATTATGGAAAACTTTTTATGGAGTGATATGTGCAGGTGGTTTTAGTACAATGATCTACTGCATAATTCAGATTTTTAAATATGGATTTTATTATTTGTTTTTGGCAGGACTTCTTTGTTCAATTAGTGTGATGTGCCTTGGTGTGTATGGTTTTTATAAATTGTGGAAAAATGATCAAAATAACATTCGAAATGTGGATTCTTATGATGAAGCACAAGAGCATACGACATTATTGGATGATCAAACAACATTATTAGCAGATGATGAGAAAACTGTTTTACTGCTGGAGCAGCCGATAGGAAGGCTTATTCCAAAGAATGATGAATTAACAGAAATAGTGATCAATGATAATGGATTTATTATAGGAAGTTGTATGGAAGGTACAGACTATCAGATTGAAGGTACAGGAATCAGCAGAAGGCATCTTAGATTTTATAAAGAAGGAAAAAATATCTGTTGTGAGGATCTTAATTCCACAAATGGAGTTAAAATAAATGGGAGAAAGATCAGTAAATGTGTGTTACATGAAGGTGATAGGATTAAAATAGGTTTAGAAGAGTTCCTTTTTAAAGAAGAATGACAGTATGATATAATAAATGATACATAAAACGGATATGGAGGAGATTATGTATCAGAAAATCATAGAGTTGTTAAGAATTCATGGATATCTGAGCCAGGATACAGAAAAAGGCCCTTGCTATGTAAAAAGCACAAAGAAAAGAAACAAATGTGTTTATGTGATGTTTGATAAAAATCCAGATGGAAGTGCGATATTAGAAGAAGATCTATATCAGATGGAAGATTGTGCAAAGCAAAATTTTGGTGCAGACTGTGCCATATTATTGTTGGTGCTATCAGAAGAAGATGATCCTATGTTTATTGATCCGGATGACCAGTTTAAAGATCTGTTTAGACCATTAACAATGATTCTTTCGCAAAATCAAGCAGAACAAAGGGAAGATGTGACAAATGATTTTGAGAATATCAATGAGATAAAAAGATTTGTATGGAATTATAAAGCAACACTCGTAATATTTCTGCTGAATCTTGCAGGATTTGTTTTAACTGAGATTTATGGAAATAAGATTTACAACTTATATGCCTGTAATGCATATTGTGTAAGAAATCTACATGAATATTATAGGTTATTGACATCAAATTATCTGCATTTTGGATGGGAACATTTTTTTAATAACATGGTTGTGTTTTTGATTCTTGGAACATCTTTGGAGAAAGTGACAGGAAGTATTCGGTATGCAGTTTTATATACGGGGTCTGGCATTATCGGAAGTATTGTTTCCACAATATATTATAGTGTAATGGGACAGGATGTTTTGTCAGCAGGAGCATCTGGAGCAATTTTTGGATTGATCGGTGCACTAGCTGCAATACTTTTGTTCTGCAAAGATCAGAGAAAAAGATTTGATGGATTTGGAATATTTCTTATGATCGCAGGAAGTCTGTACCATGGATTTGAAAGTGGAACAACCGATAATGCGGCCCATATTGGAGGATGTATTGCCGGATTTATTTTGTCAATGCTTCTGTATGTGTCAAGTAGTTTAATTTCTGCTCATAGGCAGGGAAGATAAGAGTAAAAGTTGTTCCCTGATTAGGAGCAGAATCAATATGAATCTTGATATGAAGTTCATGCGCGATCTTACGAACAATAGAAAGTCCAATTCCATTTCCACCAGGCTGGAAGGAAACACCTCGGTAAAATGCACGAGACTGTTGTTCGGGAGTCATTCCGATTCCAGTATCAGACAAATTTAATACGATATGTCCCTGCTCTTTACTCAGGTGTACAGTAATATGAGGAGATCGGTTGATCTCCTCTTTTTGCTGAATTGCCTTAACAGCATTGGAGATTAAATTATGAAACAGCTGGAACAGCTTACTTTTTGCGCCATACACATAAAATGCAGTTCCAGGATCAGCCTGGATAAAAAAACGGATTCGTTCTTTATGAAGATAGTAAGACCAGGAAGAACGGAGTTCACTGATCAGATTGATCAGATCCAAAGGTTCGATTGTGGCAGAAGTCGTATCTTCAGGGGCAAGGAACTGATGAATGAAGTCAAATAAAGAAGAAAAATCATCTTTCATACGATTCCAGTGCTCATTTTGGGTAAGTATATCATTTGTTTTTTCAATATACTGAATCTGTCCATAGATAAGAGTCAGTGAATTGTTTATCTCATGTGAAAACGTAGAAAGTTCCTGTGAATTGTTCATTTTTGGCTCCTTTTGTAATTAAAATTTCCTCTTTTATTATCGGAAAAAACAAGAAACAGAGCAAGAAAAAACGTAGGAAAAAGTTCGATGGTTTCTGCTAAAAAACAATCATTGAAAAACAATAGATACTCATGGTAAAATATAATGAAGTATGACTATATGTCATATTTCAAAATAGAAAGGGGCATACGATATGTCTTACATGGCTTTATATAGAAAGTTCCGGCCGACACGCTTCAGTGAAGTCAAAGGCCAGGATCATATTGTAAAGACGCTTGAGAATCAGATGAGGACCGGGCGCATTGGTCATGCGTATCTGTTTTGTGGGACGAGAGGTACTGGTAAGACAACGGTAGCCAAGATTCTTGCGAAAGCAGTAAACTGTGAACATCCAGTCGATGGGGAACCATGCGGAGAATGTGAAGTGTGCAAAGCAATTGCAGAGGGAAGTTCCATGAATGTGATCGAGATTGATGCGGCATCAAACAATGGTGTCGATAATATCCGAGAAATCAAGGAACAGGTACAGTATTCACCGGCAACAGGAAAGTACAAAGTTTATATCATCGACGAGGTGCATATGTTGTCTATAGGGGCTTTTAATGCACTGCTAAAGACATTAGAAGAACCGCCAGAATATGTCATTTTTATTCTTGCGACAACCGAAGTTCACAAAATACCGATCACGATCTTATCCAGATGTCAGAGATATGATTTTCATCGTATCACAGCAGCAACGATCAAGAAACAGTTGAAAGATCTTATGGAGCAGGAACAAGTAGACACTGAAGATAAAGCATTGGAATATGTGGCAAGAATGGCAGATGGTTCCATGCGTGATGCATTGAGTCTTCTAGATCAGTGTATTGCATTTTATCTGGGTGAGAAACTGACATATGATAATGTTCTGGAAGTACTTGGTACTGTGGACATACAGGTCTACAGTGATTTGTTAGATATGATACTTTCACAGGATATTAACAGAGTGATGGATCTTCTGGAAGATGTAGCAAGACAGGGAAGAGAATGGTCACAGTTTATCACAGATTTTCTGTGGTATTTAAGGAATCTTCTATTAGTTGGACAGGGAAATGCGGCAGAAGAAGCATTGGAAGTATCAACAGACCAGCTAAAATTACTGCAAGAAAAAGCACAGCAGGTAGAGGAAAATACTTTGATCCGATATATCAGAATCTTATCTGAATTGTTAGAACGGATCCGTTATGCGACATCTAAGAGAGTTCTTGTGGAAGTTGAGATGATGAAGATGTGCAGACCTCAGATGGAAGCAGATACGAATAGTCTGGCGGACAGAGTGAGACAGTTGGAACAACAGTTAGAGAAACTGTTGCAGTCAGGAATTCCAGTTCAGCAAGCAGCACTAACAGGACAAAATCAAGCAGCAATGCAATCAGCAGAAGTAAAACCTGAACAAGACCCAGTCGAACAGTTAAATGAGAAGTTTCCACCAGCAAAAGTGGAAGAACTTATGGAGCTTGTTGATCACTGGAGAGATGTTAAACGCAATCTGTCACCACAGATGAAATATTGCTTACAGAGAGCAACATTATCAGTTAACGATGAAGGGACTGCATTAAGAGTGCTATTTCCAAAAGAAATGAACGTGGAAAGCGGTTATTTCTTAGAAGAACCAGAGCGTATCGAACGATTGAAACAGGAATTATCCAGACAATCTGGTAGAGACGTAGAATTGGAAGTCAGTGTGATGAACAAAGAGAATGACGACAGCGATATGATCAACTTAGACTGCATCCATATGGATGTAAAAATAGAAGACTAAAACTAAATTCATAAAAACAAATTTTTAGGAGGAAAGAATAATGGCAAAAAGAAGCGGTGGATTTCCAGGTATGGGTGGAAATATGAATCAGCTGATGAAACAGGCACAGAAGATGCAGAAACAGATGGAGGAAACAACAAAAGCGTTAGAAGAATCCACATATGAAGCAACAGCAGGTGGTGGAGTTGTAAAAGTTGTTGTATCCGGTAAAAAAGAAGTAGTTTCTGTACATTTAGAAGAAGAAGTTGTAGATCCAGATGACGTTGAAATGTTAGAAGATCTGATCGTAGCTGCTACAAATGAAGCACTTCGTAAGATGGAAGAAGATTCCCAGGAGAAGATGGGGAAAGTCACTGGTGGATTAGGAGGAATGGGTGGAGGATTTCCATTCTAGATAGAGTGAGAGACTATGGATTATTACAGTAATCAGATCACACAGCTAATCGAAGAACTCGGGAAACTCCCAGGAATCGGACCAAAATCCGCAGGTAGACTGGCGTTTCATATTATCAATATGCCACAAGATCAGGTAAAGAAATTATCAGACACGATCATTTCCGCAAAGACGAATGTACATTATTGTAAAGAGTGTTGTACATTGACGGACAATGAGATCTGTCCGATCTGTGCCAGTGACAAGCGCGATCACAGCACGATCATGGTCGTTGAGAATACGAGAGACCTGATGGCATATGAGAAGACAGGAAAATACGAAGGTGTTTACCATGTGCTTCACGGAGCAATTTCGCCAATGCTTGGAATCGGTCCGGACGATATCCGCCTGAAAGAACTGATGGCAAGATTACAGGGAGATGTCAAGGAATTGATCATTGCGACAAACTCCAGTCTGGAAGGTGAGACAACAGCAATGTATATCAGTAAGCTTGTTAAACCGACAGGAATCAAAGTTAGTAAGATCGCAAGTGGAGTTCCGGTTGGAGGCGATCTGGAATATATTGATGAAGTAACGTTACTTCGAGCATTAGAGGGACGTACTGAGATATAAAAAATAAAACAAAAAGAAAGAACCGACTAGCTAGGTCGGTTCTTTCTTTTAAAACAATAAGGAGAGGATTTTCATCCTCAAGAGGGGTAGGATTTGAAAGTATTAACTACTTTACGGTTTTTATTATCACATAAAAATGTGTCCAAATTGTGAACAAAATACACATTTTTTGTGAGAATGGAATAATATGATATAAGTGTCAAAAGCATAATTGATCAGAGGTCTTTTCTTGAAAAACAATAGTAAATGGGATAAAATACATCTAAACAGAGTAATATGTAAACTCTCAAAATAAGAACACACAGGAAGGAAGATATATAATATGAAGAAAGAAGATTGTATTTTTTGTAAGATCGCAGGTGGAGAGATTCCATCAAACACAATTTATGAAAACTCTGAGTTTAAAGTGATCATGGATATTGCACCAGCATCCAAAGGGCATGTACTGATCATTCCGAAAGAACATTTTAAAGATATCTATGAGATTGATGCGATCACAGCAGGAAAATTATTCCAGTTAGCAACAGTTGTTGCGAGAGCATTAAAAGAAGTGCTTCACTGTGATGGATTAAATGTTTTACAGAACAACGGACTGATCGCAGGTCAGACAGTATATCATTTCCATATGCATTTGATCCCAAGATATGAAGGGGATGACGTGACGATCGGATGGAAAGAACATTCCACAGAAGATATTGATATGGAGCAGTTAAGAC
>OGPA01000426.1_pt1 | contig 44833 bp, 47 predicted proteins | sample 1552841 | NCBI WGS metagenome assembly OGPA01 (sample SAMEA2579916, study PRJEB22360) | human gut metagenome
GTTTCCGCTGGTGCAGATAATGATGCAGTGGTAGCTGGCGTAGTACAGCAAGCCATTGACACATTTGGCCGCATCGATGTCCTCATCAACAATGCACAGGCTTCCGCCTCCGGCGTGCCATTGGCAGAGCATACCACTGATCAGTTTAACCTGGCGTTATATTCCGGTCTGTTTGCTGCATTCTATTACATGAAAACTTGTTATCCATATCTGGCTGAAACAAAAGGAACTGTTATCAACTTCGCATCCGGCGCCGGCTTATTTGGCAATTATGGCCAGTCTGCTTACGCCGCTGCCAAAGAAGGCATTCGTGGTATGAGCCGTGTTGCCGCTACCGAATGGGGCAAAGACGGTATCAATGTAAATGTAATCTGCCCGCTGGCTTGGACTGCCCAGCTAGAAAAATTTGAGCAGGATTATCCAGAAGCATTTAAACAGAACGTAAAAATGCCGCCAATGGGACACTATGGCAATGTAGAAACCGAAATCGGCCGTGTTTGCGTACAGCTGGCCTCTCCAGACTTTAAATATTTAAGCGGCGAAACTCTGACATTAGAAGGCGGCATGGGTTTAAGACCATAACATAACGCATATTTAAATAAAGTAACGATAGTAATTTTTTTATAACAAAATATCCTTTCTCGCCCCCTCCGTATCCCGGCCATCGGCTTTGTGTGTTTTCTTCGCATTGGACTTAGTCCAGTTCAGTAAAACACGCTTCACCATTGTCCGTTCTAAGTCGGAACTATGAGAAAGGGTATTTTGTATTTTTGGCAGCTATTTCTTTGAGAAAATGGGTTGTCTTTTTTGTTTGCTCATTCAATATGTTTAGGCCATGGATTGCATCCTTATATATTTTCAATCTGCCAGTTGATTGGCGTTTTTCCCATTTGTTCCAGCAGCGTGTTGGCGCGAGAAAACGGCTTGCTGCCAAAAAATCCATTATATGCGGATAACGGACTTGGGTGCACCGATTCGATAATATAATGACGAGATTTGTCGATATATTTTTTCTTGCTGCGGGCATTACCGCCCCACAGGATAAAGATAACCGGGTCTTCCCGTTCATTCAGCACCTGAATCACGCGGTCGGTAAATATTTCCCAGCCAATCTTTTGATGAGAATTGGCTTTGCTGGCAATCACCGTTAAAGAAGTGTTTAACAATAACACCCCTTGATCGGCCCAGGATTTCAAATAACCGTTATTAGGAATATAGCAGCCCAAATCGTCCTTCAATTCTTTATAAATATTCAACAAAGAAGGAGGAATGGCCACGCCCGGCTGCACAGAAAAGCTCAGTCCATGCGCTTGTCGAGGACCATGATAAGGGTCCTGCCCTAAAATTACAATTTTTACATCTTTGTACGCAGTGTAATGCAGCGCATTAAAAATATCGTACATATCAGGATAAATGGTTTTTGTCCGATATTCTTCTACCAGAAAATTATGCAGCTTCTGATAGTATTCTTTCTCAAATTCCTCGTTCAAATAGTCTGCCCAGTCATTTTTCAGAATTGCAGCCATATGTATTACCTCCATCAAAACTGATTTTGCAATAACTATATCATATTTTTAATCGGAAATCTATTCTTGCAGCCAGCTGCATACGAAAATATCCTTTTAGACGCTTTATAACTCAGATATTTTACACCATAATTTAAGTTTATTTGCAGATGTCTGTGCCCGACGCCTTTCTAGTCGGGTAGAAGGGCAGCCAACAAAACATCTCCCGACGATGACAGACATTCTTTCATTCCTATTTGTATTAGCCGTAAATTTGATTAATATGAATATTTCACACTAAACATTTGCAATTTTTTTACCCCTTTTTCAATATGATCACACCTACATTTTTACAGTAAAAAAGCGGAGCAGCCGGAAATTTTCCGCTACTCCGCTTTTATCGCCTAATCTTTATGTCACACTCTTTTACAGATTCAATTTTTTCTTCATAAACCAGATGGTGCCTGCAAAACAAATGGCACATTGAATCAATGTCATCACAATATCGATACCCAGCATACCATTAATCACAGATGTAAATGCAGTTGCATTCATAATACTGGTCGTAGAATAACTCAACAAATAAAGAAGATTGGTATATACAAACGTAAACAACCAATTAATCAAAAAGAATGCTACCACCGACACTGCCACACGATGCTTGTCAAACCGTTCCATCTGCCCAATCATAATACTGATATATACTGTTAAAATTGTGGCAACAATGGTGAGTACAACATCAACAGTCCACAGCCCGATAGATGCAAAAGGATTCCACATATTAAATAGATATTGCACCTCATTCCAAAAATAAGCCCAGTCCACCTGATCTGCTGCAGCCACAAAAGCAGCAGGCACACAGATAATAATTCCGGCCAATCCCATGACAACAGTGCCAACAATAACCCAAAGCAATCCGGCGGTTAACTTGCTGGTTAACAACTGCACATGGCTGACAGGCAAAGTGAACATCAAATACCCTTCATCGCCGATTAAATTTTTATTAAACCGCTGAATGATAATCATAGCCGTCAGCACTACAATGGCCACACACAAAGCAAAAAACAATAAAAATGTAAATGCCAAAATGATACTATTGCCTGCAAACAAACTATCTACCACCGTGCCGACTTCACTACTAATCAGCATTACAATCTGAATGCCGCAAATCAACGCCACCGCCAATGTGCCGATATATAACGGCAGTAATGTGCGTGCAGATGCTTTCATCTCATATTTTAATAATTTACCTAGCATTTAAATACCTCCCTGAACAATCCATCAATGGATTTACCGTGTTCGGCTCTAATATCATCTACAGCGCCCTGCAGCACCAATTTACCATTTTGAATAAACAACACCTCATCCAAAATTTTTTCAATATCGGTAATCAGGTGGGTAGAAATTAAAATAGAACTGTCCTCGCCGTAATTGTTCAAAATCGTTTGCAGGATATAATCTCTGGCGGCAGGGTCTACACCGGCAATGGGTTCATCCAGTATATACAGTTTTGCCCGACGGGCCATAATTAAAATTAACTGCACCTTCTCCAATGTCCCTTTGGATAATGTTTTTAAACGGGCTTTTTCATCAATATTCAAACTCTTCAGCATTTCCTCTGCCCGCTGACGGTCAAAGTCTTCATAAAAATCACCAAACAATTTAAAAGTATCCTCTACCCGCATCCAATCACTCAAATAGTTACGGTCCGGCAGATAAGAAATAATTTTTTTACTTTCCACACCAGGCGCAGCGCCATTTACCAATACACTGCCGCTGGTAGGCTGCAGCAAATCATTAATGATTTTAATGGTGGTAGATTTTCCGCTGCCGTTTGGCCCCAGCAAACCATAAATTTTGCCTGGTTCAATGGTAAAGCTGATGTCGTTCAACGCTTCTTTTTTGCCATATTTTTTTGTTACATGCTCAAACTGTATTAATGCTGTCATCCTCAACCATCTCCTCAATATAACTTTCCATCAGCTGCCGTATCTCCTCTTTGCTGTAACCCAGCTTTTTTAATTCTGCAAAAAATTCACTGATACGCATTTCTGCCAACTCTTTTCTTAAGGCTTGAATCAACGCCGCATCCTCGGTTACATAACGGCCTGTTGTCCGCACGGTATAAACTAGCTTTTCCCATTCAAGTTGGCCCAACGCTTTTTGCATGGTGTTGGGATTTACACCGTATTCCATAGCCAAATCCCGCACAGAAGGCAGTTTATCGCCGAGCTTTAACCGTCCGGAAACAATCTGCAGTTTAAGCATATCAATCAATTGCAGATAAATCGGCGTATTTGACTGAAATTCCATATAAATCACCCTTTCTATCAACCCATCAGGAAGTCCAGAATGTTTAAGCCGCCTTCACCTTTATACAACTCTGTATAACCACATTCTTTACAACTAATCGTAACGAATTTTTTATTCTGCACTTCAAATAACTTTGCAAAATTGCCGCCTGTAGCCTGAAACTGATCACTTTCATATTTCCGACAACCACATTTTGGACAAACATATTGTTTCTTTTCCATCACACATATCTCCTTCGCTTTTCATATTTATTTGTATTACTTCTTTATTGTATTACTACACTAATACAATATAATTATTTTGCTTTTTTGTCAAGGGTAATTACAAAATATTTTATAAATTTTTTCCCACAGTCACACCTTTCTATACGCACAGCAAAAAGCACCCTCATCTGAACAAGTTCAGACAGGATGCTTTTATCATAAACAATTGCACATATGACTGCTTTTTCTACAAGTACGCTCAACCCTGATTTACAACCAAACGATAATCCTGACCATCTCGATTGACAATCAGCACCACATTCCCGGTCAATAAATCCACATAACTGAAGGATAACTTCCGCTCGATGGATTTTTCCTCTGTGCGGACAACAAATAAATTTGCATAAGTGCCTTCTAAGATTCCTGAACGCTCAATAAATTTCCGACGCCCGCTGTTGGCTTTTAACTTTACATCAGATCCAACATATTGTGCTAAGGCTTCTTGAATTTTGGAGACTTTCTTCTTGCTTGACAAGTGTACCACCCTCCCTATAGAAATATCATTTGCAAAAATGACATGTTCTTATTATACAGGATAAATTTCCACTTGTCAAATTTAAAACTTTTATTATACATAGTGATAGCATATCTGTCAATATTATTTTCTCATTTTTTTAGAAAAATAAGAAACAATTCTGACAATGACACCTCACTAACGCCCGATGGCATACTGCACGTCACGCATTAATTCCAGCAAGTCCATTTTATCCGGATGACCGGAACAATTCATAGCATTATCCAGCAGCGCTTGCGCCAAGTCGTTGAATGGTTCTTGCTCTACCTTGTCCCGATACTGCTCCAATGCTTCGGCAGTCATAGCGCCCTGACAGGCAAAATGAGCTACAATATTGTTATCGGCAGGCAGCGCTTTTTCAATACGCTCCATCTGGCTTTTGCCCAGCTCACTGTTCACATCGGCAGCCATGGTGCCAAACAGCACAATCCGTTTGCCGTGGATATTTTCCCACACTTTTTTGGTTACCTTATCGCAGCCGCCTTTTTTGATCCAGTAGCCCAGGCAAAGGGTATCATACTTGCTGAAATCCACCGGCTCCTTAACTGTTTGCATGGGCACCAGGCCATCTAATTGCTGATGCACCGCTTCGGCTAATTTTTTCGTGTTTCCAGTCATGCTGGAATATAAGATTAAACATTTCATCTGTACGCAGCTCCTTGTTTTGATATATTCTTTATTATATCGTGAATGCTGCGGCCTGCAAAGTAATTCCTGCTGATTCTGCGTAAAATAGACGCACAAAATTTTGGATTGGAAAGCGGTTATAGTTCTGCTATAATAAAATTAACAATTTTTGTTGCTCTCTTTTTTGTCAGGAGGTTTTTTCTATGCTGGGATTTTTTAAAACAGAACTATTCAGCACCTTTGATTTAAATGCTTATAATCATGTAAAGCTTGTTTTAAAGCAAGCCGGTATTCCCTATTATGTGCGCAGTTCCAATACTACCTCCAACCGTAGTCCGCACAATCTCATGGGCGGTCATGTCACCAGTATCGGCCCGCTGGATAATAAATATGCCATTCAGTATCGCATTCTGGTACGCAAAAAAGATTTAGACGCCGCCACCCACGCCCTACATCAGGGAAACCGCTGGTGAAATCTGCTCCAACATGAAGATACTGCAAATACCCTTGGTTGACAGGTATGCAGCAATTTGGATTGTATTTAGTACCCCCTTGTTAAAGCGCTAACTACAAACTCACAGCTGCATTTGGTATAGACTATTATGCTCATCTGCTGCATTTGCCTATTCCTCAGCGGCTTCAGACAATGGCTTACCTGTCTGCCTTGCTCTGGACTAACGTCCAGCTCGGCTAGACAGCTTGTGCCATTGTCCGCCCCAATTCGGAATTTTGGCAAAAACAGCAGATGTTGCGGTAGTAAAATAGTTTTCATTGTAAAAAGAACTGTACCCAATTCTTCCAATCAAAGGGCATAGGATTTTTTACTTCTGGCCAGGCAGTTGATTTATTGATGCAGCGCCGCCATGGGCAAAGTTCATACGCCATCTTCCTCCATCCAAAGGACGCTGGAATTTTTTCATCTGACTAGGCGGCTTTTAAATTTGCGCAGTGACGTGTACAAATGGTACGCGAGCAAGCAAATTTAAAAACAACGACGTCAGATGAAAAATTAACGCGTCCGACTTGTTTAATAGGGGGATTTTGGATACCCTATCCTCAACCTCCCCTTCGTCTCTATACCGCCCACGCCGTCCACACCGGTGACGGTTTCATTAATGGCTTCTTTGATGGCCACCATCTGATTAAACGGCGTAAAAGCTACTTTTTCGGCAATAAATACGGGATCATAGGCATGAATCAGCACACGGCGAGGTGATGAGGCAAAGTTGGCGCCTGCGCGAATCAATGCTTCGTAATGGGACTGGCAGGCTCCGGCAAAGATAATCAAATCGTCCCGGCCTGCTTCAAATTCTCTGGCTTTGCGTACTGCCCGCACAAAGTGACGGGAGTTGCGGTAGCTATCCAAACTGGAAAAACCTTTCTTGCCTTTTATAAAACCATCATGGCCGGTCAAAATTAAAATATCCGGCGTATATTCCATCAGATACTCTTTCACCCGATCAGCCTGCTCGCATTCCGGCACATAAAATCCGGTGGCGCGGATATTCAGCTGCTTATAGGTAGACAGGCACAGATCCAGATATTCTTTATCTCCGTCCAGATGCAGCACAGTGCCGGGCAGTTCAAACACTTCCAGCTGATTGCACTCGTTCTTTTTGTAATTAATTTTGGCTCTGGATAAAAATTCGCTTACCATATCTTTATGACGATGTTCAATACCCCGCATCAAATCCACGCTTCGTTTCAAATATACCTGTCTGTAGCGATTAATCTCCTGAGCGCTCAACGCATTCAAATCTTCGATAGGCGCATCTGCACACAAACGCAAGTCCACGCCTTTCAGCAAGGCAATTTTTCTTCCAGCCTGCGTTTGAAACCCTTCTATCTTAAACAGCACATCTTTATTATGGGAGATTCTGGACACAAAATCTCCCACCTGAAATCGCTCTGTCATAAACACACACCTCGACTTTCAAATTAAGATAGTATATGAAATCGTGGTGGGTTCGGTGCCTGCCCATATGGACAGCAGCAAAAAAGTCCTGCGCAATGGCGTGAGTTGACGCCAAAACGCAGGACTTTTTTATGAAATAAGCATATCATAGCCAATCTTCACCAGCAGCAAGCACAGCACTGCAAACATAACAGGACGAATAAATTTTTCGCCGTTTTTGATAGCCATACCACTGCCCAGCCAGTTACCGGCAATGGAAAACAGCGTGGCCGGAATAGCCACTGCATAATACACCTGACCGGCCAGCACAAACATCAGCAGCGCCGCCACATTGGTGGTTAAGTTGACAATTTTGGTATTGCCGCATGCCCGCTTTAAGTCAAAACCCAACATGGTAGTAAAGGCAATAATCAAAAAAGTGCCTGTCCCGGGTCCAAAAAATCCATCATACATACCGATCAACAATCCTGCCGCCAGCATCCCCAGTAGAATGCGCCCTTTGGAATATTGTTCAAATCGGCTTTCATCACTGATTTGTCTGCGGTTAAATAACACAAACACCGCCACGCAGGGTAACGCAACCATCATAAAAATACGCAGAAAATAGTCACTGCTGTGCAGCGCCAGTTGTGCGCCCAGCGCTGAACCGATAAAGGCAATCACTGCAGTTTCCAACGCAATCCGCAGATGGATACTGCCGCTTTTAATAAATCTCGCTGTGGAGATAGCAGTGCCTACCGCGGCCGATAATTTATTGGAACCCACCGCCATATGGGCCGGCATACCTGTGAGCAAATAGGCCGGCAGCGAAATCAATCCGCCCCCGCCAGCAATGGCATCTACAAATGATGCAAAAAAGACTAACGGGCAAACCGTCAGCAGCATTTCAATCAATGACATAACGCAATCGTCCTTTTCTGTAAATTATTTCTGTCTGTCGTTTACTTTTACGCAATCAAACGTCTTTGCAGCATCCTATCGGTATGCTCTGCATCGTTGTTGATACCGCTTCAAGCAATGTCACGCCTGTTATTGTATACAGGAACCGGCAGTTGTGTCAAGGACAGAAAAAAGCCAGCGATTCTTGCCGTTGTTGGCTTTTTTGTTGGCTATTAAAAACGGTTGATCAATAACCTTATCATGGTGCAAAACAACACTCTAACCAATTTTTAACGAATCTCTCTATACACTGAAAAAGAAAAAATAAATAAGAAAATTTAACTATTGTGAATAAACTATAGTAGGATGATATATCAACTTTTTTATCAGGAGGTGTTCCCCTTGAATGCTGCTGTCATTCCCGCCTGCAACGAAGAAGCAGGCATTACCAACGTGTTAGATAATTTGTCCCAGCTTGATGCGCTGGATATCATCATTCCTGTTTTAAACGGTTGTACTGATCATACACGCCAACGGGCCCTTGCCCATGCTGCCGCTTCTAAATTTGCCCTTATTGAGTATCCGCTGCCATTGGGTATTGACGTGCCGCGCAGTTGGGGCGCCGCCTGCGCATTGAAATTACAAGCCGATGCCATTTTGTTTGTGGACGGCGATTTGCAAGGTGAGTTTTCATCCTGCCTGTATGAATTGCTGCGGGAAGTAGCAGAAAAAAACTGCGACCTGGCTTTGACCAACTGTTATCCCTACATTGGGTATCGTTCCGAAACCGCAAAGGCGGTGTCTTTTTACCGGGAACAGTTAAACCGTAAGTTGGGACTGTTTTCTTCCATCGGCCTGGCCACACCGTCCCATGGCCCTCATTGCGTTTCACGCCGTCTGCTGGAAACGGTGGGCACTGATTGTTTATCTGTGCCGCCGCTGATGCTGGCCAAAGCTGCCCAGGCAAATTTGCATATCCGTGTAGCCACCAGACTCACCAATCACCAGTGGGCATCCCGGCAGCGGGGCGATATTCACAATCAAAAAATTGCCGACACCATCATCGGTGATTGCATTGCGGCCCGGCAGTATTTTTGCAATCAGCCTGTCACACGGGAGGAAAACGGTATTCAATATCTGGGGTATCGGACACTGCCTGTCTCAGCTGAAACTACTTAAATAGCATAAAAACACATGATAATACCCCTGGAAAATTGTTTTACATGAAACAATTTTCCAGGGGTATTGTGCAAAGAGTATGCAAACGAACCGTATTCAAAACATCGCAACTATGTGCAAAATTTATTTTATTTCTAACTTTCTCAATATCATTGCAATATCTGGCTGTGTTGGAGTAAATTTTATCCCTCGTTTCAACATAGCCATAACTTTTTTCGCTTTTCTTGCTATTTCTTTCGCCGTATGCTCACTAGTCAGCATTAAATGATTGCCAGCAATGGTATACTCACGTTCCAGATATGCTTCCGTAATGGGAAACATATCTTGTATTAAAAATACGCTTTCTCTGTTATCATCCAACTTCACAACATGAAGAATATCACACGGTTTTCCCGCTGCTTCTTTCTTTTCTATAATTCGTCTATACTTATCTATACGGCTAGATAATGGTATCATCCAATATATACCTATACTTGTATCTTCAAAACAATAATAGTGTGGTCTATTGGCACCTTTATTTCCTTTCAAATATGGATCAGACATATCTTCAAAAAATTTATCTTTAATAATATAAAACCCTGTTTTTTTCATACTCTTCATCCCCAATATAAAAAAGTCCTCCACCATACGGCAAAGGACTATACTTTCAACCCAACCATTTATATACCGCATATTGGTCAGCGGTAAACTTTCAACCCGACCATTTATATACCACATATCGGTCAGTGGTAAACTTTCATCTATATCCTAACAATTCCAGCCAAAAAAGTCAATCAATCTTCAATTTATCTTTAATAATTTCCATTGTCACCTTACTGCAAAGTTTTCCTCCAAACTCACCGGCTTTCTTTAAAATCTCCAATTCTTCCTTCACGCAATCCTCATACACAGCCTTTGGTAGATTTTGTGCAACATGCTTCATATATTTCAATTCAAATTTCTCCGGTAAAATTCCATTATCAACAAGCTTATGATAGCACTTCATAACCCTTGCATCTGTTACAATCATGCGTATATACTCTTCTGCCTCTGCTTTTTCGTTCAATTTATTCGGATCTTCAAGTTTCCTTTTATGATTCTTCTTCTGCGTTTCCTTGAACTCTGGATTTACATATTTTAATATATGCGGACCTCTCTCCTGCTCCAGTGCAGTCTGATTCTTTATGACGATTCCCTCTTGCTGCGTGCCATATGCCGGGTCATTGGCAAAGCTGAGACAATGGCTCCAACTCATAAATGGTCCATAGTATAATTCATGCGGATAAAAAAAATCATATTTTTCAGCAAATTTTTTAACAAAATCCTGTGAGAGCCATCTGCCTGAAACTGTATCATACACACTAAATAAATACCATTTGTTATAATTAGACTCGTCATAAATGACCGTATGGCTCACAAGCCACTCTCCAAAAAATATATAATTCGGATATTTAATAAATGGCCCCATATCCAGACTCTTAACATAAATCAAAAAACCTCTCAACTGATTGCTGAAATCAAGTTCATTTTTACTGCTAAAACATCTCAGTCTATCCAGCTTTTTATCATAATATATACTTGAATTGGCCCCATCTATTTTCTCAGTGATACTGATTATATCTCCCTGTATAAATGCATCCGTATTTTTTTCAAGTGTCAGTGTATCATCGACAACCACGTCTTGTGTCCTTAGTCTTTGAATCTCAATATAATGTTTCATTTTACTCCCCTCTATTCATCCACATATATAACCATTGGTTGCCAAAACAATATCATATCCAATGGTTATTGTCAACATAAACATTGAAAAAAACGAAATTATAATTTATAATTTTTTATGATTACATTTAAGAACTTGAATATTGATTTTTTAAAAGGAGCTTACCTATGAAATTTCAACCTGAAAGATTAATCCAACTCAGAAATACACTAAATATAAATAAAGCAGAAGCCGCACGCCGCCTTAATATTTCGCCAATGGTATATGGCCGCTATGAAAATGGACAACGTGACCCTTCTTATCCTACAGTCTGTTTCATTGCGCATACATTTAATTGCAACGTAGATTTTCTTTACGGAATATCTGATAAGACAGATCCTGATTACATTATTGTTTCTTCATCCAATGACCCTGAGCTTTATTCCCTCATCAATATTATCAAACAGGACAGCAATGTAGAAGGCAGAATACTTACATATGCACGCAAGCTGCTAGAAAAATAAATATCCATGCCAATCAAAAAGAGCGATGTATATAAACTACATCGCCCTTTTATCTGATAATCATTATTCATTTTCATCTCATGAATAAAATAATTTGTTGAATTATTTGCCGAATTTCATGAACTGCCACATTGCTTACAGTTTCAAAATCAATCTCTTTCAACCCTTTCCCAAATAACTCTTCATATTGTCCTGATTTCTTTTCGTCATGATCCTTATATTTCGCTTTTCCAATAAGATAGGCATCTGAATTTGCCATATCAGGATAGAAATTTTCCGAAGTTTACTTTATACTGTTAAATACTATAAATTCATCCCACAATTCATCATAATTATCAAACTCATAATATCTGTCCGCAACTTTAAAATATTTACCAGGACTAATTGTCAGTGTTTCATCTGTCACAAGATAAATAGTATAATAAGAAACAGCTCCACTTGATACTGCTTTGCTTTCGTCTACTTCGTCACCAAGTTTTACTTGATTCAACAAATTTATAAACTCGATAACTTCATCATCTGAAAAAGAATACGAATAATTACCGTCTTTCCCGCCTGTAGTTCCTGTATGTTCAATTTTTTCGATTTCCGGCACATCAATACTCTCCAAGCCCACACTCGCATCTTGTTTTCCACATCCGAACAATGTACTTGTCAGAAAAATGAACGTGAGCAAAACTATCCCATTTGTTTTCATTTACACTCTCCTCCATTTACAGTTCCGCTTGGTAACTTCAAATTCCCCGGTTCGACAAACTGGGATTTATAGTTACATTCCATACATATTGGCATTTTTTACCATTATTTTATCACCCTTATCTAATTGTTCCTTATAAATTCCTCGCAAACCAATTCCAATATGTTCTGTTTTGTAGCCACTACCATTTGGTCTTCGTTCTTTTGTGTGCACATCAATTGAAGTAATTGCAGTTTCCAAAATCTCTCCATTTGCTTTATTGATATAAGCCTTATCTCCGGTTCTACATATACCAGTTTCAACATTCCCTGTAACCACTGTGCCTACACCTATAATCGTAAAAATCTCATCTACCGTTAAAGTAAAATTCTCTTTCAAGCAAGACGGGACATCTATTCTACTCATATATTCTTTTTCTCGTTCCTTTTTACTTTTACCAAACAATCCCATAAAATTTACCTCCACAACTTCAAAGTTTTCGTTCCTCAAAAAATGCCTTTATTATATTTAATTTGTCCATACAACATAAAGCATAATCCGACAATAACTGCTGGCAGTATAATAAATCCCATAATTTCTTCACTCCAAAATGAAACTATAAACCTCAACACAAGCGATATTCCTATAATCAGCGTTCCAGTACCAACGGCTTTTCCGTATTTTGGTACATCTTCTTCTTTTATTTTTCGCCTATTGTAAGAATGAATTGTACTGATATTGCCTTTGATATTTATGATTCCCATAACAGATATGAACACTCCTAAAATCAACAACATAATGTTCTCCATAATTACCTCCTAAAAATAGAACAGTTCTTCAAATTTCTTGTCTAAAGCAATACATAAAATCAATGCCAACTTTGCTGTTGGGTTGAACTGTCCAGTTTCAATAGAACTAATGGTATTTCTTGAAACTCCTACCATTTCTGCAAGCTGAGCTTGAGAAAGATTTGCCGCTGTACGAACTTCCTTTAAGTGATTTTTCAGATGTAATTGTTCTTTCATACGCTCACCTCTAAAATTCGGCGAACAAATCCAACAAATTCCAAAACGGAAAGAATGAAAAACATAATGGTCAATAGCAAATCGCTCTTTCGTTTCATTTTGATAAAACGAACTAACCATTGTGTAGCAAAAATACTGAAGCATATAACCCAAGGACTGTAAATCTTAGTATGGGCAAGCATAGAGGATAGCAAAGAAAGTAGACAACATACAAAAGCACCCACCCTACTTGCGTGACTTCCTGCCAAATATAGCACTTCCATTTCCGCCAAGTCTTTATTTTGATGTTCTTTTCTACTTGCGTTTAAGATTTCATCTTTTTTCATAAAAGCACCTCCATTCCAAGTTCTCTTTGCATATTTTAATTATATTAACGCCAAGTTTACTTGTCAATAGCATTTGCACAAAAGTTACAAAAGACAACATCAAAAGATCAGAAAATCTTGACTTGAAAAATATATTTTGCTATAATACAGATGTTGCAGGTGCAACATCTGTAAGGCGCAGTAGCCAAGCGGTAAGGCGTGGGTCTGCAACACCCTGATGCACCGGTTCAAATCCGGTCTGCGCCTCTCAAAACCTGAAGATAAAGTATTCTTCAGGTTTTTCTTTTGCCGGAATTTGCAAGTCTTGAATTAAGAACCTTTTAATAGTATAATCAATAAGACTAGAAGACAATGGCAATAAATAAAGTTTTATTAAGGAGGAAACTATTATGGTTACCTGGAACAACTTAAATACTCTGGCTTCATTTCAGACTCTTTCAGAGACAGAACGGGTAGATCTCGTATCTGCAATGACAGGAGAGAATGGTGCTGAACGTGTGAAGAATTACAGCATCCCGATGGCAGCAGGACTTGCTTATAATTATGCTGCAAAGCAGGTGGATGAGAAAGTTCTCGATGCACTTGTAAAGCTGGCAGAGGAAGCTCAGCTTGGAGAGAAGTTTGCAGCTCTTTACAATGGAGAAGTGATCAATACCGGAGAGAAACGTCTCGTACTTCATCATATGACCCGTGGACAGCTTGGAGAGGCCGTTGAGGCTGATGGCGTGGACAAGAGAGCTTTTTATGTAGAGCAGCAGGAGAGAATTGCAGAGTTCGCAAATAAAGTACATAACGGTGAGATTACCAATGCGGCAGGTGAGAAATTTACTACAGTTGTTCAGATTGGTATCGGTGGTAGTGACCTTGGTCCGCGTGCAATGTATCTTGCACTTGAAAACTGGGCAAAGAAGAATGATACATTTAAGATGGAAGCAAAGTTCATCAGCAATGTTGACCCGGATGATGCGGCAGCAGTTCTGAATTCCATCGACGTGGCACATTCTATTTTCGTACTGGTTTCCAAGTCCGGTACAACACTGGAAACGCTGACAAATGAATCTTTTGTAAAGGATGCCCTGAAGAATGCAGGACTGGATGCATCGAAGCATATGATCGCTGTTACAAGTGAGACTTCACCGCTTGCAAAGAGTGATGACTATCTTGCAGCTTTCTTCATGGATGATTATATCGGAGGACGTTATTCTTCAACATCTGCAGTTGGTGGTGCAGTTCTTTCACTGGCATTTGGACCGGAAGTATTTGCAGCATTCTTAAAGGGTGCGGCAGAGGAAGACAAGCTTTCTCTGAATCAGGATGTATTACAGAACCCGGCAATGCTGGATGCTCTGATCGGAGTTTACGAGCGTAATGTACTGGGATATCCAAGCACAGCGATTCTTCCATATTCACAGGCTCTGAGCCGTTTCCCGGCACATTTGCAGCAGTTGGATATGGAGTCTAACGGTAAATCTGTAAACCGCTTTGGTGAGCCGGTAGATTATCCGACCGGACCGGTTATTTTCGGAGAGCCGGGAACCAATGGACAGCATTCTTTCTATCAGTTGCTTCATCAGGGAACGGATATCGTGCCGCTTCAGTTTATCGGATTTAAGAACAGTCAGATCGGAACAGATGTAGTGATCCAGGACAGCACAAGCCAGCAGAAGTTATGTGCGAATGTAGCTGCACAGATCGTAGCCTTTGCATGTGGAAAAGCTGATGAGAATAAAAATAAGAACTTTGAAGGTGGACGCCCGTCCAGTATCATTATTGGTGAGGCACTCACACCGGAGGCTCTCGGAGCTCTTCTTGCTCACTTTGAGAATAAAGTTATGTTCCAGGGATTTGTATGGAATGTAAACAGCTTCGATCAGGAAGGTGTTCAGCTTGGTAAGGTTCTCGCAAAGCGTGTGCTTGCACATGAGACAGACGGAGCATTGAAAGTGTTCAGCGACCTTCTGAATATCTAAAGATTCTGAATATTTAAGAATATGAGAATATGGATCAGTGGATTCTGAGAAATCAGATCGTGATTTCCTGAATCAGATTCCAGGAAAAAAATCCGTATGATATGAGTTTTTCCCATATCATACGGATTTTTTTTGCCAAAGTGTGCAATGTTACGTCAGGCATTTAATTTATTGTACTTGCAGTCTCTTCACAATTTCAGGAAATTCCATAAAATGAGATGCCTTGACGAGAACAGTATCCTGCTCTTTTAAAAGCTGATCCATCTGCCGGTAAAAAGCTTCTTTTGTATCAAAATGATATACGAGAGTTTTGGTGTCGGAATCAGAAGATGCTTCAGAAGCTGTCCGGGCGGCATTCGCCATTTCTGCGGAAAGAGTTCCGATGCAGATGAGAAGGCTGATGCCCTTTTTAACGGCATAACTTCCCACTTCGGCATGCATTTTCTTTTCATCTGCTCCAAGTTCTCCCATATCACCGAGGATTGCTACGGTGCGGGTATCGGCAAAGGCGAGAACATCAAGAGAGGACTTCATAGAAGCCGGATTGGCATTATAACAGTCATCAATGATTGTATAATGTTCTGCCTCGATCAGATTGTTGCGTCCTGCGATCGGGACAAGCTTTTCAATTCCACGGATGATCTCTTCGTCTTTCATTCCAAGTGCATAACCGACGGCAACTCCTGCAAGTGCATTGGAGATCATGTGATCTCCGGGGATGGAAACGTGGGCGGAAAAACTGGAAGAAGGTGTCACGAATGTGGCAACTGTTCCTTTCAGTCCCATTTTCTGAATCTGTTCTGCATGGAACGGGCAGGTCGGATCGAGTCCGAAGTAAACCGGCTGAATCCCACGTTTAGAAGTATATCCACGGAGCTTGTCATCATCACCGTTGAGAATGACAGTACCTTCAGGATTCATGAAATCGAACATGGACGTCTTTTCTTTTAAAATACCATCCCTTGTTCCGAGATTTTCGAGATGAGCATATCCGATATTTGTGATCACGCAGACATCCGGGCGTGCAATCCTGGCAAGAGGTTCCATATCGCCGAAATGACTGATCCCCATTTCAAGAACAGCAACTTCATGCTCCTCACGGAGATTAAATACAGTCAGAGGAAGTCCGATCTCGTTATTGAAATTCCCTTCGGTCTTTAATACACAGTACTTTTCAGAAAGAACGGATGCGATCATTTCTTTGGTACTGGTCTTTCCGACGCTGCCGGAAATTCCTACCACTTTGATGTCCAGTGAACGACGGTAATGTTCTGCAAGATCCTTGAGAGCGTCTGTGCAGGATGCAACCTGGATATAAGGGTAAGTTACATCTCCAAGATCCTGCTCAGATAAAGAACAGATGGCCCCCTGTTCCATGACCTGAGGGATAAAGCTGTGACCATCTACTCTGGCACCTTTAATTGCTACAAAGAGCGTATCTTTCTGGACTTTACGGCTGTCGATAGCGACGCTGGATGCCTCTTTTGAAAGAAGGGCAGGATCACCGTGGTATGTGCCGCCACAGGCAGCAGCTATTTCCTTTAAGCTCATATTTTTCATGATGAGTATCTTGCCTCCATTGATTTTTTAATGATTAATTCGCAAAGATCGCTGTATTCGATCCCTGCAACTTTTGCTTCCTTCGGCATCAGGCTGGCAGAAGTCATTCCCGGGAGTGTATTCATTTCCAGGCAGTAGAGGCTGCCTTCTGCATCGAGAAGAAAATCGGCACGGCTGTATACGTTGAGTTTTAACGCATTAAATGCTTTTACAGTCAGTGCTTTCATCCGCTCTGCAACCTCTTCCGGGATGTCGGCCGGGCAGACTTCCATGGTAGCACCGTCCTGATATTTGTTGGCATAATCAAAGAACCCTGTCTTTGGAATGATCTCGATCGGAGGGAGAGCCTTACCGTCAATGATTCCGCATGCGAATTCACGTCCTTTGATATAAGGTTCTACCACAATCTCATCTTCATAGTGGAAAGAATGCTCCAGAGCATTCTGATATTCTTCATCGGTATTCACAATATAAACTCCGATACTTGAACCGCCGGAGCATGGCTTTACAACGACCGGGAGTGTCAGTCCAAGAGACTGGTAGGAAAGATCCGATCCGTTCTTATATAAAGTTCCACCGCCAGGTGTGTCTACACCGGACTCAAGGAAGATCTGCTTTGCAACGCCCTTATGCATGGCAACGGCACATCCGAGAGAATCCGGTCCGGTATACTTAATGCCAAGAAGATCGAATGCAGCCTGAAGCTTTCCATTCTCTCCCTCTCCGCCATGAAGGCCGAGGAAAGTAATATCTGCAAGGCGGCACAGCTCAATGACGTTCGGACCGAAAAAGCAGTCAGACTGATCCGGGCGGGATGCTTTAACTGCGGCAAGATCCGGTTCTTCTGTGCTGATATTTTTGACGATATCAAGGCCATGATCCGGAAGTGTAAAGACATCTTCGAGATTTTCCGGTGTATGCTCCAGTCCCATAAATACGTCGAGAAGGAACGCATCATGTCCTTTTTCAAGTAATGTACGGCAGATGCCGGCAGCGGAAGAAAGTGATACATCACGTTCTGTGCTGAGACCTCCGGCTAATACGATAATTTTCATAATCAATAACTCCTTTTATTGAGAAATAATGGTAAATTTCAGATCCATCCGGTATATCATGAATAAAAATACAGCGGATGGACACATACAGATTTATTATAGCATATGTATATGGAAAGTAAAAGATGGGAACCGGGAAGAGAGTTACAAGAGATTTTCGGATGCAGAATTCCTAGATGTTTGTTGATCGTCATTGTAGAAATGCCATGAAAATGTTAAAATAAACCACAGTGAATCTTGAATGACCGGAGGGATGACTTATGAGTGGAACAGCAGGAACTCAGGGAGAATGCAGAGTAGAAAAAGAGACGGAAGAGGAGATCATCCAAAGATGTATTTCCCATCTTGATACAGACTATTCCTGTCGGCTGGCAAAGCAGATGGAGCGGGAGAAGACGAACCCGGTATTAGGTTTCCGTACCGCAGGTTCTCATGCAGAGAAGGCAACCGGGGATTTCCTGTATGAGGAAATGAGATCCATCGGATTGACTGATGTTCAAAAAGAAGAATTCTGGCTGGATTCGTGGACTTTCGGGCGGGCAGTTCTGCGGTTTAAGGACAGCAGCGGGAAAGAATATACCTGTCAGCTTGGAGCTTACCAGACGAATTTTGAGACAGATGGATTTCAAGAGTATGAGCTGGTTTATGTAGGAAGAGGGACGGCAGCGGATTATAAAAATCTGGATGTACGGGGGAAGCTGGTACTGGCAGATATCAATCAGAGAGATGAATGGTGGATCAATTATCCGGTCTATCAGGCATATCTGAAAGGGGCAGTGGGGCTGATCGCTGTGCAGATGCAGGGATATGGAGAAGTGGATGATGAAGCACTGAATGCCCAGGATATCGCAGGACCGGAGTATGCACCGGCATTTTCAATTTCCAGGAGAGATGCAGCCCTTCTGAAAGACCGCCTTTGTGAAAATGAGAGATCTGTCAGGGTAGAACTGGATGCGTGTTCACGGGTGGAGAGAAATCGTCCGGCTTATAATATTACCGGGAAGATCCCGGGAACAGAGACAGATCAGATGATCCTTCTGTCAGCCCATTATGACTCCTATTTTGATGGATTTCAGGACGATAACTGTGCGGTGTCCATGACGTTTGGCATTGCGAAAGCACTTTTGGAGAGCGGTTACAGACCCCGGCATACGATCGTGATCTGTGCGTTGGCAGCAGAAGAATGGGGTGTGTGTGATTCAAAGTATGACTGGTCTACGGGAGCATGGAATCAGGTGTTCCGCATCCATCCGGAGTGGCAGGGAAAGGTGCTGGCAGATCTGAACTTTGAACTGCCGGCACATGCTCACAGCAGTCGGGATGCCATTCGCTGTACTTATGAATATGCAGATTTTCTGAAAAAGTTTGCAGATGAAATGATTGTGCCAGAGGATGCCTACCCGGATGGACTGACTGTGCTTGCCCCGATCGAGACATGGTCGGATGATTTCTCTATGGCGATTGCGGGAATCCCGTCAACGGTGAATGATTTCAGTGCCGGTCCTTTTATGGAGACACATTATCATTCGCAGTATGATAATGAAGAGATTTATCAGGAAAATGTCTACCGGTTTCACCATGAACTCTATACAAGACTTTTGTTGAAGCTGGATACGCTGATTTTTCCTCCACTGGATTTTTCCCATCTGTTCAGGAAAATGCACAGTTCTGTCTCTGCAAGGATGGCAGAACAGGATGAAGAAGATCTGCAGGGAGTGATGCAGACGCTGATCCGGGAGACGGAACAGGCGGAGCGGACAGCGGAAGAATTGTATGAATGGATTGAAAAATCACAGATTGTCTGCCCGGTGGCTGCAAAAAGCGGTGAGGATATTTCACAGAGATTGCTTGGAATCTTCAGAAAGGGACAGGATTATTTTGTGCGGCTGAACTGGCAGGATGAAGTATTGTTCCCACATGAAGCTGCATCGAACAATATCTGCTATCTGAATCAGGCGGTGCAGGCACTGGAAGAGGGCGAAATAGAAGAAGCGTTGAAGGCACTCTATGAAGTGGATAATAACTGTTATGCATTTCTTTTCGACGAGGAAGTTTATTATCATTTTACAGAATATATTCTTCATCAGCCAAAAGACAGGCTGATGTGGGGAGCCGGAAGAATTTTGCATCATGAAAATCTTTACGGGATCGTGAAACGGCTTAGAAAGCTGGAAAGCCGGCAGGCAGAGCATGGACAGATCCCGGATCTGGAAGAGGAAATACGTCGGCTGCAGGCAGCACAGCGAAGACAGAGGACATATCTGACGGATGATATCCGGTATATGACAGAATCTGTAAGAAAGATGCAGAAGATGATGGAAGCCAGTTTACAGGAAATCAAAGACTACAGGATCGAATAATACAGAAGAGAACCATACAGAAGAAAATAATAAAAGGAAGGAGCCGGAGGTGGCAAGGTACTGACTTAAGCCTCCGACAAAAAATATGGAATGCAAAAATTTATACCGGGTTCAGGAAAAAGATCTGGACAGGTTAAGGGAGATACTGACGATTTGCTTTAAAAATGATCCGCTGTACAGTGCGTTGATCGAAGATCAGGAGACAAGGGAAAGACTGATGCCGCATTTATTTTCGTGCGATGTAACGGAATGTTTTGAAACGTGTGAGGTGTATGCGGATAGTGAAGAGCTGAAAGGAATCCTGATCGTTTCTGATGAGTCGGATCACCGTCATGCATTTTATAATTATTTTGTAAGTCTGAAAGAAAGCCTGGTGACAGACGGATGGCTGATTCATGAAGATCCGAGCACAAGGACTTTTTGGAATTTTATGCTTGGAAAAGATTATCTCAATTCGGCATGGACGGCACAGCTCCATCAGACCCGGCGGCTGCATGTGATTTACCTTGCGGTAGATCCGGCATATCAGCATCATGGACTGGCAGAGATGATGATGCAGGAAGTGATCGACCAGGCAGAAGAGCATGGTATGATGATCTCTTTAGAGACGCACAATCCGAAGAACGTCGCATTTTATGAACATCTTGGATTTAAGACATTCGGGGTGGTTGAAAAAGCACCTTTTCATCTGAAGCAATACTGCATGATAAGAGAATTGGGTTCAGAGAAGCCCAATTCCCTCTAGTACGATTTTTAATCCGATCAGGATCAGAATGATTCCACCACAAAGTTCCGCACGGGATTTGTATCTCATTCCAAAGATGCTTCCAATCTTGACTCCGACAGCGGAACAGACGAAGGTGGTTGCACCGATAAAGAGAACAGCCGGAACGATGGCAACGTTCAGAAAAGCGAAAGTTACACCGACCATCAGTGCATCAATACTTGTGGCAACAGCCAGAAGGAACATAGATTTTACATCCATGGAGGCATCTACCTCTTCTTTATCACCGAAGGACTCCTTAATCATGCTGACTCCGATAATGGCAAGCAGGATAAATGCGATCCAGTGAGAATAATTTGTTACAAAATCACTTAGAAAGCGTCCGGCAAAATAGCCAATCAGAGGCATCAGAGCCTGAAATCCGCCAAACCATGCACCGGCAATGCACATATGTTTCGTCTTGATCTTCCCAAGGGAGAGACCCTTACAGACGGAGACAGCGAATGCATCCATAGAAAGACCGACAGCAAGAATAAAAAGTTCAATTAATCCCATTTCATTTTCCTCATTTCTTTACATTAAAAAGTGACAGGTAATGACTGTAATGCAAAAAAAGAGACTCAGGGACAGTATAAAAATACCGCCCCATGAGTCTCGTCGTTTATAGTAATACCGGGTGTTTCTGCACCATTATGTCGATAATACAACGCTTTTGTAAAAGTCAGGATTGAAGCCTGTATATAAGCTTATATCAAAGCGTCGACTACTCCCTCGCAGGATTGCCTCATTCTATCACACCAAAGATGGAGTTGCAAGAAAAATGATAAAATTTATCGGAAAACGAATTGATAAATCGAAAAGAGTGCGTTACAATCAGACGTTGGAATCTTCTTTGAGATGAGTTTAAGAGTGAAAAGCGGGAGGTTGCAGAAGTGATCCATATCTATATCATGTATCTGCCGATATCAGAAAAGAATGACGGAAACAGGACAGGACAGAAGCACAGGACGGAGCATAAAGCAGGAACAGAATTGCTTGCGGTCGGACTGAGAGAACTTTATGGAATGGAATTGAATAGAGCCGGATTATCCTACGGGCAGCATGGAAAGCCATATCTGCGGAATCACCCGGAAATTCATTTTAATATCAGTCATTGCGAAGGACTGGCAGTCTGTGTATTCAGTGATACAGAAACGGGAGTGGATGTTGAAAGGATCAGAGAAGTGAAGGAAAAAGTTATTCCGAAGGTATTTGACAGAGCAGAGCAGGAACTTCTTTTTTGGAACAAAGCAGAGAAAGAAAAATATAAGGAAATTTTTTACCGTTTTTGGACTTTAAAGGAAAGCTATGTGAAGCAAAGTGGGCAGGGAATGACGGTAAAGCTGACGGATTTTGCATTTCAGCCGGAGTTGGATCCGGGATGGAGGGAAGTTCCGTGTACGGATGAAAAAGTCGGGGCAATGCAATGTAAGTTAAAGGAGAAATGGATTCTTTCGGTCTGCGTGGAAAAGTTGCAGGCAGATGAGAGAATGACGACAGAGAAAATTGTGATCAGGGAAATTACGACAAAAGAAAAGGAGTGGATGGAGCATGAGTGAAAATAACAGTGCTGTAAAGGCAACGAAGACAATTCATGATATGACAACGGGAAGTCCTGCAAAGCTGATCGTGCAGTTTATGATCCCGATGTTTCTGGGAAATATTTTCCAGCAGTTTTATAACGTGGCAGATTCGATCATCGCCGGACAGTTCCTTGGGGTACGGGCATTGGCAGCGATTGGAAGTACGGGGTCTCTGATGTTTTTTGTGACGGGCTGGCTGAACGGACTGAGCAGTGGATTTGCGATTCTTGTATCTCAGTGGTTTGGGGCAAAGCAATATGACCGGATGCGGCATTATGTGGCAATGTCGGTTTATCTTGCACTTGGATTTGCATTATTGATGACCATCGGATTTGGGTTTGCAAATGAACCGATCCTGAGACTGATGAATTATTCCGATCAGATCATGCCGGATGTAAAGGCGTATATGGGAATTATCTATGCAGGTCTGATCGTAACAGCCGCATATAACTCACTTGCTGCGTTTCTGCGTGCGTTGGGTGACTCAAAGTCACCGTTGTATTTTCTGATTATTTCAGCGGTGATTAATGTGGCACTGGATGTGGCATTTATTATTTTTGGCGGCATGGGAGTCGAAGGATGTGCGTATGCAACTGTCATTGCACAGGGAATCTCCGCAGTACTCTGCCTGATTTATATTATAAAGAAGTTTCCGATCCTGCATTTGAAAAAAGAGGACTTTAAGATTTCTCTTTCTGCATGGGGAAGGCTTCTGGCACTGGGTATTCCGATGGCATTACAGTTCTCGATCACGGCAATCGGAACAATCATCGTGCAAGGTGCGATCAATGTATATGGAGAAAATGCCATGGCAGGATTTTCAGCGGCAAGTAAACTGCAAAATATTATTATGACGGTATTTGTTGCTTTTGGTGCTACAATCGCAACTTATGTAGGACAGAACCGTGGTGCAGGGAAAATGGACCGCGTCAGACAGGGAGTCCGCTGTACGCAGTTTATGATCTGGGGATACAGTATTTTTGCAATGGTACTGGTTTTCTTCTTTGGAAGATATCTGACCTGGCTGTTTATCAATCCGTCAGAAACTGCGGTAGTCAGTGCGGCAGTTACTTATTTTCGGATGGTCTTCTGGTGTTATCCATTTTTAGGAAGTATTTTCCTGTATCGGAATACCTTGCAGGGACTTGGATATGGTCTTGTACCGATGCTGGGCGGAGTTTTTGAACTAATCGCCAGGGCAGCGATTGTCTATATTGTATCGGGCAGGGCAAGTTTTGCTGGTGTGTGCCTGGCAGACCCGGCAGCGTGGATCTCCGCGTTGATTCCGCTGGTGCCGTATTATTTCTATATAATGAGGAAGACGAATCAGTGACAGGAAGATGTAATAAGGTATAAAAATTCTAATCTTTTCCGCACCTGTTAATGGTAAAAATTATCAATAACTGTTATAATGAAGCAAAATAGCATTCATTTATAAGCTACAAAGAGTGAACTTCAAGAAAGAAGCAAAAGAAGAGAAGTGGAAAAGAGAGTGTGGATATGACATTAAAGGAACTTGGAATCGGGCAGAGTGCGATGATCTGCAAGGTTGGTGGAGAAGGTGCATTAAGGCAGCATTTTTTGGATATGGGAATGATACCGGGAGCGGAGATAACTGTTGTGAAGTTTGCACCTATGGGAGATCCGATGGAATTGCAGATTCATGGCTATGAGCTGACACTCCGACTTGCAGAAGCAGATCAGATTGAGGTGGAGCCGATCAGAAAACGGAGCAGAAGTCATGAAGGACGAAAGAATATTAAAGCTTCAGAGCATCCAGGCTTAGGTGAAGAAGGAAAATATCATTCCAAAGAGAATGAAAATCCATTGCCAAAGGAGACAAGACTGACCTATGCGTTAGTGGGAAACCAGAACTGCGGAAAGACAACATTATTCAACCAGCTGACCGGGGCGAACCAGCATGTTGGAAATTTCCCGGGAGTAACAGTGGATAGAAAGGATGGTTCTATTAAGGGGTATCCGAATACGCAGGTAACGGATTTGCCTGGAATTTATTCAATGTCACCTTACAGTAGTGAAGAAATCGTTTCAAGAAATTTTGTATTGAATGATAAGCCGAAGGCGATTATTAATATTGTTGATGCGACGAACATTGAGCGGAATCTTTATCTGACAATGCAGCTTTTGGAAATGGATATTCCAATGGTTGTTGCATTAAATATGATGGATGAAGTACTTGGAAACCAGGGATCGATTGATGTTAATCAGATGGAGGCGATGCTGGGAGTCCCGGTGATTCCTATTTCAGCGGCAAAAAATGAAGGTGTTGGAGAACTGGTAAAGCATGCGGTTCATATTGCCAGGTATCAGGAGCATCCATTGCGTCAGGATTTTTGTGATATGAATGATCACAACGGAGCAGTGCATCGTTGTATTCATGCGGTAAGTCATCTGATCGAAGATCATGCAGAAAAATCGGCTTTACCGGTTCGGTTTGCAGCAACAAAAGCGATAGAAGGAGATCCGTTGATTTTAAAGCAGTTGCAGTTGGAGCAGAATGAATTGGAAATGCTGGAGCATATCGTGGTTCAAATGGAGAAGGAGCGAGGGCTGGATCGCAGTGCGGCAATCGCTGATATGAGATTTGATTTTATTGAACGGTTATGTGAGCAGACGGTTGTGAAGCCGAAAGAAAGTAAGGAGCGTGTTCGGAGTGAGAAAATTGATCGTATTCTGACTGGAAAATATACAGCGATTCCTTGTTTTATCGGAATCATGGTACTTGTATTTTATCTGACATTTAACGTGATCGGAGCATGGATGCAGAGCGTACTGGAATATGGAATCGATCAGTTGTCAGCAGTTGTGGATACAGCATTGCTGAACCTGGATGTAAATCCGGCGATCCATAGTCTGGTCATTGACGGAATATTTACGGGTGTGGGGAGCGTACTGAGCTTTCTGCCGATTATTGTAACATTGTTCTTCTTCCTTTCACTGATGGAAGACAGCGGTTATATTGCCCGGGTTGCATTTGTTATGGATAAATTGCTTCGTAAGATCGGACTTTCAGGAAGAAGTATCGTTCCAATGCTGATTGGATTTGGTTGTACGGTTCCGGCAGTTATGGCAACAAGAACCCTGACCAGTGAAAGAGACAGAAAAATGACGATTCTTCTGACTCCATTTATGAGTTGTACGGCTAAATTACCGATTTATTCTTTCTTTGTCAGTGCTTTTTTCCCGAAAAAGGGTGGTCTGATCATGTCAGGCTTATATGTATTGGGGATTCTGACAGGTATTTTGATTGCTTTCTTATATAAAGGGACTCTTTTTAGGGGAGAACCGGTTCCTTTTGTAATGGAACTGCCGAATTATCGGATGCCGGGAGCAAAGAACGTAGCACAGCTTTTATGGGAGAAGGCAAAAGACTTCCTTCAGAAGGCATTTTCTGTCATTTTAATAGCAACGATCGTGGTATGGTTTTTGCAGAGTTTTGATCTGCATTTAAATATGGTCGAGGATTCGGCACAAAGTATTTTAGCAGCAGTATCAGGGTTTTTAGTACCGATTTTCCGGCCGTTGGGGTTGGGAGACTGGCGGATCTGTACCTCTTTAATCAGTGGTTTTATGGCAAAGGAAAGCGTGGTGTCTACGTTGGAAGTGTTGTTCGGCGGGGGAATTGCTTCTGTATTATCACCGCTTGCAGCAGCCTCTTTGCTGGTATTCAGCTTATTATATACACCGTGTGTGGCTGCGATTGCTTCTGTAAAAAGAGAACTGGGCGGAAAGTGGGCAGTCGGGTTAGTAGTCTGGCAATGTTTTATTGCATGGGTTGCGGCATTTCTCGTACAGGGAATTGGCGTGATGTTTGGAATAGTATAGAGGTAAAATAAAAAGACATCGGTTTTGAATCTGATAGAGAAAATGTGTAATATTATTCACATTTTCTCTTTTTTTGATAAACAAGAAGAATTGGTTGAGTTAAGAAAAGAAAAATGATAAGATTTAAGTACTGGTTTGGGGAAATTAGTATGTAATGATAGCGAAAAAGTAAAAAAAGGAGAAGTTTATGAAAAAAAAGAGCTTAAAAATGGTAGCAAGTGCAGCTCTTGCACTGACTATGCTGGTTCAGGTGGGCGTGCCGGTATATGCGGAAAGCATTGAAACTACGGCAGAAACATCATGGAAAAGCGATGTAAAAGATCATTGGAATTTTGATTCAAATATAAGTGATCAGGGAAATCGCAGTACAGGAGTGTTACATGATATTACAATAGAAGAAACGGGAAATTCTGTTTTTGGAAAAGCATTGAAGTTTGGAACAGGTACAGATAAATATATGAGCTTAGAAAATTATATCAATACGGGTACCGGACAAACTTCTTTTTCTATGTGGTATAAATATGATACAAGTATCACAGAGACTAATACAAATGCGTCAGCGGTTCTTTTACAACATGAAGATAAAGGAAATCGTTCAGGAAGAACTCTTCTTTCATTAAAATCAGATGGGAAGTATGATACATTTATTAATGGAGAGCGTGCAGCAGCAACAGAAAAAGCTGTACAGAAGGGGGACTGGCAGCATATTACAGTAGTGTTTGATCAAGAAGCTAAAACCGTAAAATATTATATTAACGGGGAATTAGATGGTACTGCAAAAACGATTGGGAATAGTGCAACAGATGAAGTGTTAACCCTAAGAGTAGGTTCTCATAAAAGTGCAGGTTCTACAGATCCTCATCCTATGCGTGGATTTATTGATGAACTATATGTATATGACAGAGCTTTGAGTGACAATGAGGCAAAGAGCCTTTATGAAGAAAAAGCAACAGAGTTATATAAAGTAGATTTAAATGTACTTATTACAGAGGCCGAAAAGTTACTTAGCAGTGGAAGTTTGCCGGAGGAGAATGAACTTCATGTAAAACTACAGGAGGCGATTTCTGCGGCAAAAGAGGCGACATCCGCAGGAATTCCAGTGATGGAGACGTTAAAATCTGCAAAAGATACTCTAACAAAGGCAATGGAAAACTATAAGGCAAATCAGCCGATTGATTTGAAAATCAATACAGAAGAAGTAACACAGCATATCGACTCAAAATCTATTTTTGGAATCAATCATCGTTATGCGTTTAATGGATATGGCACCTTTGATTCTAAAAATATGAAGATGAAAGATGAATTTGTAGAATTGTATAAGGATGCAGGATTTGGCTCCATTCGTTATCCGGGTGGTACCATCTCTAATCTGTTCAATTGGAAGACGACTTTAGGACCGAAAGAACAGAGAAAGAAACAGATTCATGGCTTTTATAATAATCAGGGACAGGGGGGAATTGCTCCCAATTTTGGTATTGGAGAGATTGCAACCTTTGCAGACGAAGTAGATTCTGAGATTGTTTATGTATATAGTTTAGGACGGGGAAATGCACAAGATGCAGCAGATCTTGTAGAGTACTTAAATGCAAAGGTTGGTACAAACCCAAATGGCGGAATTGATTGGGCACAGGTACGTGCAGATAATGGTCATACAGAGCCATATAATGTAAGATATTTTGAAATTGGAAATGAGATGAACCTTGGCGGAGAGGATGGAACAGCATCTCAAGAATATTGGACAAAATATGCTCAGAATAAAGGTGTAGAGGATGCATACATAGAAGGTGGAACAATACAGATTACAGATCGATATACTGTGAAAGAAGAAGACTGGAATAAAACAGCATCACAGAGTGATGGTTCACCTAATCAAGTAAGATATTTGCGATATGCAAATATAAATCCGGGAGGAGAATACAAAGACGGAAAAATTATAGATGATTCAAAGTTTAGAGCTATGGAAAAAGGTGTACAGGTAAAAGTCGGAACAGATGGACATCTTACTCCTTGGACTGTGGTAGAAGATTTGAGTCAATCAGGACCAAACGATACACATTGTGAAGTAGATTATAGTACAGGTGCCATCAAGTTTGGTGATGGCAAGAATGGTAAAATCCCTACAGCCGGAAATAATATTTATGCTACATATTCTGTAAAACGGGATGGATTTATTACTGTTTCGAAAGCAATTAAAGATACAACAGCTAAAATCAATAAAATAGAAGGTACAAAACATACAGCAAATGTTTATACGAGTTATGAAACGGTCGGCTTTATCAATAAGATGGAGGCGAAAAATGCGGAACAGTGGTATGACGGAATGACAATTCATCCATATTCAGACCATGTTGATGGGGGAAATGATGCAAATGCATTTTATGATAATGCAATGAAGCGTGCGGAAGTCAGTGGAATCGGCAAGGTCAAAAATAAGATGGCATTGTTAGAGCCAAAAGGAAAAGTTCCGGTTATCAGTGAGTTTGGAATTTATAATAATACAGAGGCACAGCTGCGGTCGCAGACGCATGCGATTTATATTGCAAAAGTATTAATGGAATATGTTCGCATGGGAAGTCCTTATATTCAAAAACATTGTCTCTCGGATTGGTATAGCGATGGCAAAGATTCTTTAGGACCAACACAGCAGGCGGTTATCCAGGTGGTTAAGGGTGCGGATGCAAATACAACAACTGGAGAAGGTACGTTTACATTCTTTTCAACACCATCAGCGTATGTATTTAAAATGTTGAATTCTGGATTTGGGGATAATATCGTAAAAACGGAATTTAGTGAAGTTCCTACCATGGCAAACGGAGCAGAAACATTATCAGCTCTTGCAAGTAAAGATGCAGAAGGAAATTTGTATATTGCGCTTGTTAATGCAGACAGAGATAGAGATCGTAATATTGCATTACAGATAGAAGGAACTGATGTTGCAGGGAATAAGATGACAATCCAAAAGCTGGAAACAGATTCTATTACAGCTGCAAATACACCGGAGGAGCCTACAGCTGTGCAGGTTACAGAAGATGCAGAAGTTGAATTGGAAGGAAATCCAATCATCAATCTGAAGAAACATTCTTTTGTGATTGTAAGAATTGCAAAGGCAGTAGAACCTGAAGCAGATAAATCAGAATTACAGGCAGCAGTAGATGCAGTGGCTGGTTTAAATGAAGCGTATTATGAAAACTTTGATGTGATTGCAGATGAATTAGCGGCTGCAAATGAAGTTTTAGCAGATGGAAAAGCAACTCAAGAGCAAGTTAATGAAGCTTTGACTAATTTGGAAGCTGCAAAAGCTGAATTGATTATGAAAGATGCAGAGTATGGAAAGGTAGATGCAGCCATTGCCGAAGCAGAGAAACTAAATAAAAAAGACTATAAGGATTTCAGTAAGGTAGAAGAAGCAATTGCCGCAGTTGTACGTGGTAAGAAGATTGATGAGCAGACAGAAGTTGATGCTATGGCTCAGAGAATTGAAGATGCTATTGCTGCATTGGAAAAAGCAGACGTGCCTGGAAAACCGGAGAAACCGGAAAAACCTGGAAAGCCAGAGAAACCTGGAAACCTAGAGCAACCTGGAACCCCAGGGAAACCTGGAAATCCAGAGAAACCGAATGGAAATAAGGTTCCGGTAACAGGTGATGAAACAACACCGATTCTTTGGATGACATTGGTTGTAATGGCTGGAGCAATAATTCAAGTTGGCAAAAAAAGATTGAATATTATAAGAAAAAACAGATAATTTAATAAAAAGATGCCAGGGTCCTAAGGTCTTTCACCCACCTATGAGCAAGCTCATGTGGGCTTAGACCTTTTGACCCTGGCATCATGTAGATAAGGATTTTAGAAAAAAATTTAAAAAATTGGCACTCAACACTTTACAGTGCTAACAATACGTGCTATATAATAACTAGAACAAAGGAAGACAAAGAAATAAAGAACAGAAAATAAGAAAAAGTCATCCGGGTTTGTTCTGGCAACAACTGCGAAAGCAGCTTATATAAACTGTGGGATTTCCCGCAGGGGCAACAAAGTTAGCATTGAAAGGAGAAATGACTTATGATGATGCCTAGTATTTTTGGAGAAAACTTATTTGATGATGATTGGATGAACTTCCCATTTGAGCAGGATTTCTGGGGAAAGAAAAATCCGTTATATGGTAAGCACGCTAAGAACATGATGAAGACAGATATCCGTGAACATGATGAGGGATATGAAGTAGATATTGATCTTCCGGGATTTAAGAAAGATGAGATCAGCATTGAACTTGAGAACGGTTACCTGACCGTATCTGCAGCTAAGGGTCTTGATAAAGACGAGGAAGATAAGAAAGGTAAATACATCCGTAAGGAGCGTTATGCCGGAGCAATGCAGAGAAGCTTCTATGTCGGTGAGAATCTGACAGACGAAGATATCAAAGCAAAATATGAGAACGGTATCCTGAGATTGTCTGTTCCGAAGAAACCTGCAAAAGCAGTAGAGGCAAAGAAGACAATCGCGATTGAGGGTTGATCGGATTGCTGACTCTGTAGAATGGAGCGGAGTATAAGTTAAGATGATGTCGGGGTCAAAAGCCCCCGACTATGATACCTACGGATTGTTACGCACTACGTGCTCCCACAATCCTACCCAACATTCGCATATCGTGGTGCTTACGCCCCACTTTTATGCTCATATTGGGGCGGGTCGCAAGGTCATTCTACCACTAGTGTGCGAGCACACGTGGTGTCAGACCTTTTAACCCTGGTATCTTAAGATAACAAAAGTATAATATAAGAAAGAGTCCGGTGTGGTGTGATGCAAGTTGAGGTCATATCACATCAGGCTCTTTCTTTTTTTGAAGAAAAAAGGTATACTTTTCAGGAACGCAGAAATTGGAGCAGCGGTTGCAATGGAAAATGGAGACGAAGAAGTAAAAAGGCTGCAAAGTATATAACAAAGTCCAATATAGAATCTGGTGTGGCATATACAATTCGGGAACTGTTGAAAAGGCAGGGAGGAAAAGCAGATGGGGAGAACATACGCAATCTCTGATGTGCATGGAATGGGTCATCTTCTGGATCAGATGCTGGAAAAGATTGCATTTTCAGAGGCAGACAGACTTTATGTTTTAGGAGATCTGATTGACCGGGGACCTGACCCGGCAGGTGTGCTGGATCTGGCAATGGAACGGAAAAATATCATTGCATTAAAAGGAAATCATGAGGACGCATTTGTGGATTGGTATGATACAGTACCGGATAAGATTCACAACCGGTACTATTATAATACTTATGATTTTCTGATGGACAGTCGCAGAACCAGGGAAAGACTGCCGGAATATGTGGAATTTATGAGGAAAATGCCTTTATATAAAAAGCTGAGGATTGATGGGGAATGTTGGCTTCTTGCCCATGCCTGTACAGAAGAGGTGCTTTCATTTTGGAAAAGAAAAGAACGAATGCTTTGGAGTACTGAAATGATTGATCGGGGGAAAGGGATTCCCGGATATCATTCGGTGGTCGGTCATGTACCGGCTTTTACGATTCGTGGAAATACGAATCGACCGGCAAAGATCTGGCACAGTGAGGATGGATGGCTGACGGATATAGATTGTGGAGCGGCATTTCCTGCATTTGGAGGACGACTGGGATGTCTCTGCCTGGAAACGGGGGAAGAATATTACGTTGCGGATGCAGAGATTTTAACAACATAAAAAAGAAATTCGTGGTATACTGGTTTTACTGCATAAAAGAAAAGAGGTCAAAAAATGGATGTCAGAGAGATGAGAAATGAGGCACTTGGCAAAAGAGTTGTCAAGGCACTTGAATCCAGAAATATGGAAGCATATTATGTGAAGACGAAAGAAGAAGCAGTGAAGAAAGCACTGGAACTGATTCCAAAGGGAAGTACGATCAATATGGGCGGTTCAGCTTCGGTGAGAGAGTGCGGTCTGATCGATGCAGTCTGTTCCGATGATTATGTATTTTATGACAGAGATAAAGCTGCTACAGTGGAAGAACGCCATGAGATCGCATTAAAGGCATTTACATCGGACTGGTTTCTTGGAAGTGTGAATGCGATGAGTGAAGATGGTGTATTTATTAATATTGATGGAAATGCAAACCGTATTGCAGCTTATGCATTCGGCCCGAAGAATGTACTTCTGATCGTCGGAATGAACAAGGTAGTAAAGACACAGGAAGATGCCATGAGCCGTGCAAGAAATGAGGCAGGGCCGATCAATGCACAGAGATTTGGCATTAATACTCCGTGTGTAAAGAATGGAAGCTGCTTTAACTGTAAGAGTGATGACTGTATCTGTGCAGAGATTCTGGTGACAAGATTCAGCAGGATCAAGAACCGGTTTAAGATCATTCTCGTGGATGAGCCACTTGGTTTTTAATGGCAAAGGATGCAAGAGAAGCTGCCTGTGGCAGGCCTTTTGCATACAGAGCTATTTAATGCAGAATGATCTGAATCAGAGGAACGAAGAAGACAGCAGATTCCCTGAGGGGAAAGTGTGAAGGAGAGAGGCATGGAAAAAGATTTGAATCACCAGGGAAGACAGGGCGAAGACCGCGGAGACGGAATCCGCCGCCGTCCGAAAGAAGAACGGCAGCAGACAGCACGCCGCCGTCCGGTGGAGGAGAGTGGAACGCAGGAAAGACGTCGCAAACCGGCAGGAGAGAGCGGAACGCAGGAAGGACGTCGCAGACCGGCAGGAGAGAGCGGAACACAGGAAAGACGTCGCAGACCGGCAGGAGAGAGCGGAACGCAGGAAAGACGTCGTCGTCCGGTAGGAGAGAGCGGAACGCAGGAAGCACGCCGCCGTCCGGTGGGAGAGAGTGAAACGCAGGCAGGACAACGTCGCCAGGAAAATGACAGAAGAGGACAGAGTCCAAATAGCAGAAAGCAAAATCCAAATGCAAAAAATAAGAAAAAGAAAAGAGCGGCATTTAATGTTGGCTCGACAGCGGTTCTGATCGTTGCGGTTTTCGTTTTTGTATTTTCCGTTTTTCAGTTAGTAACGATGCTTGTACCGTATTATTCGGGTGGAGCAGAGTATGATAAGATCAAAGAGATTGCGATCAAGACGAATGAGCAGGGAGAAGGCTTCAGTGTGGATTTTGATGCACTTCGGGCAGAAAATCCAGATACAGTAGCATGGATACGGTTTGATGAGCCTTCGATCATCAGTTATCCGGTCGTAAAAAGTTCAGATAATAAGGAATACCTGACAAAGACATTTTCAGCAAATGACAATAAGCTGGGAGCGATTTTTATGGATATGCGGTGTGATTCAGATTTTGCAGACCGTAATACGATGATCTACGGACATAACTTAAAGATCGGTGGAGAAATGTTCTCTCAGTTGAAAGAATATGAAAGTGAAGATTTCTGCAAGGCACATCCTGAGTTTTATATTTATACACCGGATGGAAAAGTACGGATGTATAAAGTATTTGCTGCTTCGGTGGTGAAGGATACGTCAGATGCTTATAATCTTACATACAATTCAGATGAAGAGTTTGAAAGCTATCTGAATTTGTGCAGGGAATCTTCCAATTATCAGGTGGATGTAGAGGTCAATGCACAGTCTCAGATTGTCAGCCTGTCTACCTGCACCAATGTAAAAGAGGACGAGAGATTTCTGCTTCAGGGAGTTCTTGCCGGAGAGTATTGATCGGGAGAGTATAAAAAGCTATCAGATAAAAATTATCAGTAAGTATTAAGTAGATTGATTTATTGACGAGGTGCTTTATGGCAGACAAATTTGATGTGGGTGATGTGATCAGAATGAAAAAACCTCATCCGTGTGGCAGTTATGAGTGGGAAATCCTGCGTGTCGGAGCAGATTTCCGGTTAAAGTGTGCGGGATGTGGTCATCAGATCATGGTTTCAAGAAAACTGGTTGAAAAAAATACCAGGCAAATTACAAAAAAAGCTTGAAACTAAGACATTCTTATGGTATCATGTCAAATTGTGACATACTGTTGGAATTATATCCATACAGGGGATCAACATTCCTTGTTTCCGGGAGAATCCGGAAGCCAGAGACCATAAGGAGGTAAAAGAGCATGAACAAGTATGAATTAGCTGTTGTTGTAAGCGCAAAACTCGAGGATGAAGCAAGAGCGGATGTAATCGAGAAAGTGAAAGCCATGATCACTCGTTTCGGCGGAAATGTAACAGACGTTGATGAGTGGGGCAAGAGAAGATTCGCTTACGAGATCCAGAAGATGAAAGAAGGATTTTACTACTTCGTCCACTTCGAGGCTGAAAGTACAGTTCCAGCTGAGGTGGAGCAGCGTATCCGCATTATGGACAATGTACTCAGATATTTATGCGTGAAAGAGGAAGCATAATATAAGCGGAAAGAGGTATATATGAATAAAGTAGTTTTAGTAGGACGGTTGACAAGAGATCCGGAAGTGAGATATTCACAGGGAAATAATGCTACAGCAGTTGCAAGATATACAGTTGCAGTAGACCGCAGATTCAAGAGAGACGGTGAGCCGACAGCGGATTTTATTCCGTGTGTTGTATTCGGACGTTCCGCTGAGTTTGCAGAGAAGTATTTCCGTCAGGGAATGCGAGTTTCTATTTCAGGCCGTATTCAGACAGGCAGCTACACGAACAAAGATGGCGTAAAAGTATATACGACAGAAGTGATCGTGGAGGAACAGGAATTTGCAGAAAGCAGAGCTGAGAGTGATGCGAACAGAGCGAACTTCCAGCACCAGGCTGCACCGGCACCGAGTGCGGATGCAGGAGATGGCTTTATGAATATCCCGGAAGGTATTGATGACGTATTACCGTTTAACTAAGTCGGAAAGGAGATAACCATCATGGCTTACGAAAAGGGAAGCAGACCAGAGGGTGGATTCAAGAGAAGAGGCCCGGTTCGCAGAAGAAAAAAAGTTTGCGTATTCTGTGGTAAAGAGAATAACGAGATCGATTATAAGGATGTTGCAAAATTAAAGAAATATGTTTCTGAAAGAGGAAAAATTCTTCCTAGAAGAATTACTGGAAACTGTGCTAAGCACCAGAGAGCTCTTACAGTAGCGATCAAGAGAGCAAGACATATTTCTCTTATGCCTTACGTTCAGGACTAATCGAGAATATAAGCATATACAAAGGATTGGAACTTTGAAGAAATTCAGGGATTCAGTCCTTTTTTCATTGCAGGGCATACGACATAAATATGCAGTAACGCTTTTGTATATCAAACAGGATTGCAAACATACAGGGATGCTGGCTGTTGACGATACGAGTTGCATTTCGATGGGTAAACGATTATACTAAAAGGGAAAGACTTCAGACAAAAGTCCTAGATGAGGTATAGATTATGAAGAAAGATAAGATGCGACTAAAAGGGCAGTTGGGAATGTACATGAAGTGGCCGCTTATTATGACCCTTCTGTTATTTGCCATGAATATCTGGATGTATATGATCGATAAAAAAGCCGGAGTGATGATGACGGTATTTATTGCGATCTATCTGATCATTGCATCCTCATTGTATTTCCATAACCGTTCCCTGATCCTGGCGGATCTGATCCAGTTTTCTGTGCAGTATAAAGGGATTGAGAACAGACTGCTGAAAGAACTGGCACTTCCTTATGCGATCGCTCTTGAAGATGGCAGGATCCTGTGGAAGAATGATTGCTTTAAAGAGTTGATGGAAGGGCAGAAGAAAGAAAAATATCTGAATCGCCTGATACCGGATCTGCATCCGGGAGTGTTCCCGAAAGATGATATGGAACATGTAGAGATGGAAGTGACTTACCGGGAGCGGGATTACCAGGTAGAACTGCGAAGGGTATCCTTGCAGGGCTTTAGTAAAAAGGAAGAACTGCTTCAGATTCCGGAAGAACAGGAATATTTCGTGGCGGTTTCCATGAGGGATGTTACGGAGTTAAATTCCTATATCCGTGAAAATGAAGAGCAGCGGATGATCGCAGGACTGATTTATATTGATAACTACGATGAAGTGATGGAAAGTGTCGAAGAAGTAAGACAGTCACTTCTTGTTGCACTGATCGACCGGAAGATCAATAAATATATCGGTGAAGTGGATGGAATCGTCAAGAAGCTGGAGAAGGACAAGTATTTTGTTGTACTGCGTAAATCCGGTTATAAGAAGATCAAAGAGGATAAGTTCTCACTTCTGGAGGAAGTGAAGCAGGTCAATATCGGAAATGCAAGATCAGCGACACTGAGTATCGGACTGGGGCTGAATACTGCAACTTATGCACTGAGTTATCAGTATGCACGTGTGGCGATCGACCTGGCACTTGCAAGAGGCGGAGACCAGGCTGTGATTAAAGACTGTAATGGAATTACTTACTTTGGCGGTAAGAAAGAGCAGACAGCAAAGAATACCCGTGTGAAAGCCCGTGTAAAGGCTGAGGCACTCAGAGAGTTTATCGTGACGAAAGATCAGGTCATTGTCATGGGACATAAGATTGCAGACCCGGATTCATTTGGTGCATGTATGGGAATCTACAGAGCAGTGGTAAGTCTGGAGAAGAAGGCACATATTGTCATCAATGAAGTGACAGGATCGGTAAGACCGCTCTATGATGAGATTGCAGAGAGTCCGGCATATGAAGATGATATTTTCCTGACATCAGACCAGGCTCTGGATTATGTAAATGACAATACAATGATCATTGTTGTGGATACGAACAAGCCGCAGATGACAGAGTGTCCTGAACTTTTGCGTCGATCCCGTATGATCGCAGTACTGGATCATCACCGTCAGGGCAGCATGATCATTGACAATGCGGTACTGTCTTATATCGAGCCGTATTCCTCTTCTGCCTGTGAGATGGTTGCAGAGGTATTGCAGTATATTGTAGACGATATCAAAATCCCGTCGGTTGAGGCGGATTGTCTGTATGCGGGAATTATGATCGATACGAGAAACTTTATGAACCGTACCGGTGTGCGTACCTTTGAGGCGGCTGCGTTCTTAAGGAGATGCGGAGCAGATATTACCCGTGTTCGTAAGATGTTCCGAGATGATATGGAGTCTTACAGGGCGAAAGCAGAGGCGATGCGTCGGGCAGAGGTCTACCGGGAAGAGTATGCCATTGCCCAGTGTCCGGGTGACATTGAAAGTCCGACGGTACTTGCGGCACAGACAGCCAATGAGTTGCTGGATATCAGCGGGATCAAAGCCTCTTTTGTGCTGACGGTGTATGAGGGCAAAATCTATATGAGTGCCAGATCGATTGACGAGGTGAATGTGCAGATCATTGCAGAGAAGCTGGGTGGCGGTGGTCATATCAATTCCGCAGGAGCACAGTTTGACCATACAAATATTGAAGAGGCGGTTAATGCACTCAAAGAAACGATTGATAAAATGATAGAAGAAGGAGATATATAAGATGAAAGTAATTTTGTTGAAAGATGTAAAATCCCTTGGAAAAAAGGGTGAGATCGTAAACGTAAATGATGGATATGCAAGAAATTTCATTCTTCCGAAGAAAGTCGGTCTGGAGGCGACAGGAAAGAATTTAAATGACCTGAAGCTGCAGAAGAATAATGAAAAGAAAGTTGCCGAGGAGAACCTGGAGGCTGCAAAAGAACTGGCAGCAGAACTTGGAGCAGGAAAGGTTGAGCTGTCGATTAAAGTCGGAGAAGGCGGAAGAACGTTCGGTTCAGTATCCAGCAAGGAAATTGCAGAAGCTGTGAAGACGCAGATGAATCTTTCTGTAGATAAGAAAAAGATCCAGATCAAAGAGGGAATCAAGACACTGGGAACGCATATGGTATCAGTGAAACTGCACCCGGAAGTGACAGCAGAACTGAAAGTCGTTGTAAAGGAAGAAGCATAAGAGGGTATTCTTTATGGATATGGAAGCAGCAATGAAACGGATTCCTCCGCACAGTGCGGAGGCGGAGCAGGCAGTGCTGGGAGCGATGCTGATGAATAAGGAGGCTATTTCGATGGCCTCCGAAATTATAACCGGAGAGGATTTTTATCAGACTGCATATGGGATTTTATTTGACTGTATTGTGGAAATGTTTCAGCAGGGAAAGCCGGTAGATCTGATCACGCTTCAGGATTATCTGAAGGAAAAAGATGTTCCGCCGGAGATCAGCAATATGGAATTTGCGAGAGATCTTCTCATGCAGGCACAGACATCCGCCAATGCAGATACCTATGCAAAGATCGTCCGGGAAAAATCCGTGATGCGGAGGCTCATTAAAGTGAATGAGGAGACCGCAAATACGTGTTATCAGCAGAATAAACCATTGGATGAGATTCTGGAAGATGCACAGAAGAAGGTTTTTGAGCTTGCGGAGACAGGAAATTCAGAAGAGTATGTTCCAATCCGGCAGGTTGTTCTGAATGCCTTGGATGTCATTGAGCGGGCATCAAAGACAAAGGGAACGGTTACGGGAATCCCGACAGGATTCATTGACCTTGATTATAAGCTTTCCGGTTTACAGAGATCAGACCTTGTCCTGATCGCGGCCCGTCCTTCTATGGGAAAGACTGCCTTTGTTTTGAATATCGCACAGCATGTGGCATTCCGTCAGAATCTCGCAGTGGCGATCTTCAGTCTTGAGATGTCAAAGGAGCAGTTGGTAAACCGTCTGTTTTCACTGGAATCTCATGTGGATGCACAGATTTTAAGAACCGGTAATCTGTCAGATACGGACTGGGAGAAGCTGATCGAAGGAGCAGGAACGATTGGATCTTCCCGGATGATCATTGATGATACGTCAGGTATCACTATTTCTGAGATGCGATCCAAATGCAGAAAATATAAGCTGGAAATGGGACTTGATCTGGTTATCATCGACTACTTACAGTTGATGAGCGGAAGTAACAGCCGCAGAAATGAAAGCCGTCAGCAGGAGATTTCGGAGATTTCGCGTTCTTTGAAAGGGCTGGCAAGGGAGTTGAACGTGCCGGTCATTGCACTGTCTCAGTTGAGCCGTGCGGTAGAGCAGAGAACGGATAAGCGTCCGATGCTTTCTGACCTGCGTGAGTCAGGAGCGATCGAGCAGGATGCCGATGTATGTATGTTCATTTACCGTGATGATTACTACAATCCGGATACAGAAGATAAAAATATTGCGGAGATCATTATTGCGAAGCAGAGAAACGGTCCGATCGGAACAGTGCGTCTTGCATGGATGCCGCAGTATACGAGATTTGGAAATGAAGAAAGAAGACAGGAGAGGGACTCCTGAGAAATTTAAAATCTTGAGATCAGAATTAAGATGAAAATTCAGACCAGAAGTTCAGGATCTGCCTGTAAATCAGAAGATCATCAGAAGATCAGACAAAGAAGGGACTGCCGTATGAAGTGAAAGTTCAGATACGGCAGTCCCTTTGCATCTGCCGGTCAGGTAAAAATTTTCTTAAGCCTGATAACTGCGTTCCCTTTTGCAGATTCCCGTCGATTTGCCTGTTGTTGACGGATGAGAGAATCCAGCTTACGGAAATGTTCTTCTTCCCGTCGCTCTTTTGCCTGAAAGAGGTCGTCCATTTCCCGGAGTATATCAGAAGTTACTGTCTTACTGATTTGATCGGTGAGCGTGGAATTATTGTCTGTGACTACCTCGGAAAGCACGTCGCCGAGAAGAGATCTTACCTGTTCCAGTTGCGTCCGGGTTATGATTTCATCAGGGGTAACGGCAGCCGATGGCAGGGCGGCTGAAGATTTTTCAACAGAGTCCGGTGTGGAAACAGGATTCGTTCCGGCAGGAGCGGCTGCATTTGTGACTGGCTTTGAAACTGCATCTGCGGCAGTCTTTATGTCTGTTTTTGTGGCTGCACCTGCAAGTGCTTTTACAGCGGACTTTGCGGTTGTTTTTTTAGAGACCTTGTCCGCCTGACGCAGCCGGTTCCGGGTCTCATTTAATTGAGGAATAAGCAGCTTCAGGTCTCTCAGAAGCATTCCTTCATCTTTTAGTCTTTTGATACAGCAGAAAAGCTGTATGTCATCTTCGGTATAATATCGATGTCCCATTTCCGTTCTGCCGATCGAAAGTCCAAGCTCTTCTTCCCAGTAGCGTAGAACATGAGATTCGACATGCACTTTTTTTGCGGCTTCGGAAATCATAAATCTGACTTCCCCCATGGATATCTATACCTCCTATCTGACATGGCATATTACAGTTCACCTTTAAGGGGTGAACTGTAATTCTTGCTTTATTATAGCATAAGCTGTTCCGGGAATGCCGGCTAATCGTTCGTCAAATTGTGGCATATATCACGGGAATTACAAGCGGATTCGCAGTTTCCAGAGTTGCAGCCTCCGGAATTGCAGATACTTCATTGTTTCTATATTTTATGCAGTGGATGTCCGTTTGTTTCAGAAAAAAAAGTCCTGCAGCGGCTGAACTTCATCAGCCGGGCAGGACTTTTTCTGCTCTGTGATCACGTTGCGTCTGTAATCTTAAGCCTCGGAGATAGCACCTACTGGACAGGCAGCCTCACATGCTCCACAATCGATGCAGGAATCAGCATCAACAACATATGTATCTTCGCCTTCAGAAATTGCACTTACCGGACATTCAGCTTCGCAAGTACCACACTTTACACATTCATCACTAATTACACGTGCCATGGGTATGTATCCTCCTTTTTTAATTTCAAAACGGACAACTTCCGTTTCGTTATCTACATTCTAATACAAGAATCTAAAATATACAAGGGTTGAAACTGTATTTAATCGAATACCTTCCGGGCAGATACGAGTTAGTCATGACTGCCTTTTCCACGTATTTTAAAGGGATTATACGCTTTCAAATTCCTCCACGATCTCTTTGGACGGGGCCTTTGTAAGCAGGCTTACAAGGACGATCGCTGCACAGGATACAAGGAATGCCGGAAGCAGTTCGTAGATATCCCACGCACCACCGAGCGGGCGTACCAGGTATTTCCAAATGAAGACCATTGCTCCGCCGGAAATCATTCCGGCTAAAGCTCCCTGCCAGTTAGAACGTTTCCAGAACAATGCAAAGAGGACAACCGGTCCGAATACAGCACCGAAGCCGGCCCATGCAAAAGATACGATATTGAAAACAGAACTGTTCGGATCTCTTGCAAGGAAGACTGCAACCAGTGCAATGATAAGCAGGGTAATACGATCCGCAAACATTGAACCTTTCTTTCCTGTCTTTTTCTTCAGAAAATCTCCCAAAAGGTCTGAAGAAACGGAGGAAGAAGCAGCAAGTAACTGTGAATCGGCCGTTGACATGGTGGAGGCAAGGATACCTGCGAGGATCGTTCCCGCAAGAAGTGCCGGAAGTACACCATGCTGGCTCATCAGGTCAGCAATCTTAACAATGATCGTCTCTGAAGCAGAACCCTCCAGTGGAATCAGTTCACCGGCTGCTGTCATGGCAAGTCCGATGATACCGATCAGCACTGCAACTGCAAGAGAAATGACAACCCATCCGGTTGCAACTCTTCTGGACAGCTTTAATTTCTCTTCATCTTCAATGGCCATAAAGCGGAGCAGGATATGTGGCATGCCGAAATATCCAAGTCCCCATGCAATCATGGATACGATACTGATAATCGGATAAGGCTGTTCTGTTCCTGAAACCGGATCGTAAGTCGTGTGCATTGTAAGATATCCCGGGAGAGACTGGGCGTTCTCAACAACAGCAGACACACCTCCGGCTACATGAATACCAAAGATAAATACAATAACCAGTGCGATCGACATAATGATGCTCTGGATAAAATCTGTGGTGGATGCGGCAAGGAATCCGCCCAGTGTTGTATAGCCGACGATGATCAATGCACTGATGACCATGGCAACCTGATAATTGATCCCGAACAGGCTGGAAAAAAGCTTTCCGCAGGCGGCAAAACCGGAAGCGGTATACGGGATAAAAAAGATTACGATGAAAATAGCACCGATCGACTGGAGAATTTTTTTCTCATCACGGTAGCGGTTGCTGAAAAAGGATGGAAGGGTAATAGAATTTCCTGCTACATGAGTATAGCGGCGGATTCTTTTTGCTACGATCCTCCAGTTCAGATAAGTACCGATGGCAAGTCCGATGGCTGTCCAGCCGGCATCGGCAACTCCGGTCAGATAAGCAAGTCCCGGAAGTCCCATCAGAAGCCAACTGCTCATGTCAGAAGCTTCGGCACTCATGGCGGTAACAAGAGGACCTAATTTTCTGCCTCCCAGATAGAAATCTGCGGAGTCGTTGTTATTCTTGGAGCAACGATAGCCCACATAAAGCATACATCCTAAATAGACGATGATCGCGAGCGTGATGCAGAGATGTGCTGTTGTCATTTGATTCATTCCTTTCTTTTTATATGTAACAGTCTGAATGCAGTATATAAGGACTGGTAACTCAGCGGTTACAGATTATACAATAAACATCAACATTTTAACATAAATCAGGCTTTTATACAAGAAAGCGACAGAAAAGGAGAAGAAAAATGGCGGGAATTTAATGCAAAACGAGTGGTCAGAGGATGAAAAATGCAGGTTAAAAGAAGATTTCATCATTTTTTAATAGAAAAACTTACTAAATTTCTGATTATCTTTTCATAAGTTGGTAAATGCCGATATATCCCGTATTTTAGGGCTTTATCGGTATTTTCTTTTTGGAAGATACCTTGCATAAGCTGGCATTTACCAGCATGAAAATGCAACCAAAAGTAGTAAATGAGTAGTAAATATAAGCTCCGATATTAACAAGCCAGTCTTTCCAGTTCCGCTTTTGCAGATTGAAATGTACCGTGTGCGTAATAGCCAAGTGTCATGGTTATGTTAGCGTGTCCCATGAGATATTGCAGGGTGTTTGGGTTCATTCCTCTATTTGCCATATTCGTACAATAAGTATGCCTGAATGAATGTGGTGTGATGTTCGGTAACTTATCCGTGTGATACTTGTTATATTTCTTAATCAATCCTCGCACCATACCCTCATAGTTTCCTGCAACTTTAGGCAAGCCCTCACGGTTTAAGAATAGGAAATTGCTGTAACCACCTACAATCAGCGGTTGTGCTTTTCCTCTGTTCTTTAGTATTCTTTGGATTGCTTGATAAGCCCGTTCTGTCAATGGAAGTTCCCGTTTTCCGTTTTTGGTCTTTGGTGTTTCAATATAGTAGCCCATTTCGCTATCTTTCAATAACTGGTGGTCTATATTGAGTATTCTGTTCTGCATATCAATATGCGCCGTCAGTCCGCAAAATTCAGAAATACGAAGTCCCGTTTCCAGCAGAAGCACAACCTCATCATAATACTTACTATAAATCTTGTCCTTTTCCATAAAGGCAAGCAGGCGTTCTTCCTGCTCTGGTGTAAGGATAACTTTCTGCTCTGTATCATCTTCCAGAACATCACTTAGCTTAAATTCAAATGGGTTCTTTCTGATACAGTCGTCTTGTATCGCCATGTAAAATGAAGCTTTCAAGGAACGCTTATAGTTATCAATCGTTTTATAGGCATATCCTTTTTCGCTCATTCTGATAGCCCATTCTTTAGCGTCCGACTGCTTAACAGTATCAATCGCCCTCATACCCAATGGGTCATTTTTCAGAGCATTCATAAGATACTGTCGTCCCTTTTCAGTAGCCCTTTTGATGTTCTTTCTTTGGCTGTTTTTCTTGTCGTAGAGCTGGCAGACTGTCATTTTACCGCCGACTGTGTCGATACCGTCGTTAAGGTCTTTTTTTATCTGTGCTTCTTTTTCCCTCAATGAAATATCATCACGCTTTCCAGCAGGTGTCTTGTCTGTCGGTACAAGTTTCCAAGAATAGATAAATTGTGGCTTTCCGTATATATCGGTATATTTATAAACGTATCTTCCGTCTTTTCGCTGGCTCTCTCCATTACGCAAATTGCGATTTTTACTGTCTTTTCGTTTCGCATTAGACATAGTGTAAAGCTCCTTTCCGTCATGGAATGAGCCGTGATACGCTATACTTTATTATACCATATCTACGGCTCAATGACATTAGATTTCGTCCAATGTATCTATGATTTTTTCAAATTGTTTTCGCTTAATCTGAATACGATTACCGTTCACGATAACCCAGCCAGCGTCAATATTTTCTTCGGCTAATTTACGCAATTTCTTTTCGCCAATGCGGAAGTATTTGGACGCTTCCTCAATCGTCAGCGTATATTTTTCCCAGATAGGCACATCAGTATTGTTCATAATCTATGCACCCCCTTTACTGTGTGTCATTTTTTACAAGCAGACAGACGGCTTTGGAAAGCTCCATTAGTATCTCAACTATTCCCATTCTTGTGGGCAGAACCGCACCATGCGGACGTAT
>OGPA01000430.1_pt1 | contig 44705 bp, 48 predicted proteins | sample 1552841 | NCBI WGS metagenome assembly OGPA01 (sample SAMEA2579916, study PRJEB22360) | human gut metagenome
TAAGACACCGCCCTTTCACGGCGGTAACAGGGGTTCAAATCCCCTTGGAGTCATTATGTAAGATTTCTTACATATAATAAAAAGTGAATATGGTGCCATAGCCAAGTGGTAAGGCAAAGGTCTGCAACACCTCTATCCCCGGTTCAAATCCGGGTGGCACCTCTTGAAAAACCTTAGAAATATCTTCTAAGGTTTTTTTGTGTTAATGTATACTGACACTTGCGATAGTGACACAGGATTGATTCTGATAATTTCTGGAAGTCACAGAAATAACAGGCTACAGGAGAGGGAATTTCGGTGGCTCCTGAACTGTCAGATGTTCACCGATCAGCTTCTCCATCCAGACCATATTATACCAGTGGTTGAATTTGTAACCGCATTTATGGAACTCACCTACAAGACGATATCCCATATGAGTGTGAAATTCCACACTGTTTTTGTCAAGATGTTCATCTTCCTTTGGAGGATAGGCAATGCAGGCATTCATATTCAAGATACCCTGTTCACGTAAAGCGGTTTCAAGGGCATCATGAAGCCTGCGGCCTATCCCTCTGTGTTTAAGAGACTGATCAACATAAATAGATGTTTCCACAGCCCAGTCATATGCAGGTCTTTCATGGAAAGGACCTGCATATGCATATCCAAGCAAAGTTCCTTTTTCCTCAGCTACAAGGTAAGGGTATTTTCTCAGAGTGTGTTGAATCCGGGAAGCAAATTCTTCTGTGGAGGGAACATCATATTCAAAGGTGATGGCTGTATTTTCTACATATGGTCTGTAAATTTTAAGCAGTGCCGGTGCATCTGCAGCAGAAGCAGTACGGATTATTATTTTATTGTCCATGATAATTTCCTTTCTGAAGTGTGTTTGAAAAATATATGTAACTATTCATCAAATTCTGCAGTCACTATAAAACCTCGCGGTGTATGTTCAATATTTTTTACGATTCCTTTTCTGGATCTGATGCGTTCTGCATTTGGATAACAGCCGGACATTGCCACAGCCGGTTCAATGATATAACTGTAATTCATAAAAGACTGATATTCGGAAATTTCTATTTCATCTCCCACATTTATTAATCCTTGACGTTCCATTTTAAATTTTTCCTGACGCATATAATTCCTTCTTTCTGTGTCAAGCGGATAAAATCATCCGCTTTGCTACGCAGCTTTACACCGAATAACTGCTCCGCAGGGGACTTACCTGATTCGGTTAAATGGAGTAACAGTTCAGTATATGATTGTTTTACCAAAGTGCTGTCATAAGTGAAGCTGCCATATAAGTATAACACAAAAAAAGTAAACAACAATGATTGTTATAAAAAAGTAAAATAAATGAAAAAAGTACTTGAATACGTAGGATTAAGCATATATAATTAATAGAAATTGTGCTGTTTACAGATAAATGTCAGAACTTTGCGACTGACAGGATTTTGGAAGCTGCTTTTTATATTGATACGGAAAGGGGAAATTACATGAAAACGATCGTCGTTTGTGATGATGTTGAGATTGAAAGACTTCTTTTAAAAGAAATATTGTGTCAGTATTTTGAAGAAATAAATGAAGAGGTTTCAATTGTAGAATATGATTCAGGAGAGACGCTTATAGCCGATGTGGAAGAAGGATACATTGCTATGGATCTGCTTTTTCTGGATATTTGTATGAAGAAACTTAATGGAATGGAAACTGCAAGAAAATTGAGACAGATACAGTGTAAGGTGCCGATCATTTTTCTTACCGCCTCACCGGATTATGCCATAGAGAGTTATGAAGTACAGGCTTCCGGATATTTGTTGAAATCATTTTCAGAAGAGAAACTGATGAAACTTCTGAACAGGATTCTTAAAACGGATATGAAAAGGCGTGTTGCAATCAAAAACAGAAGACAGTACCGTTATCCATGTACAGATGATATCATGTATATTGACAGCGATAAACATAATGTCACCCTGCATCTGTCAGATGGTTCCGAAATTATAACAGTGGACAAGCTGGGAGAAATTGAGAAGAGAATTAACGAGAAACGTTTTCTGCGCTGCCATCAGAGTTATCTGGTGAATATGGATTATATTAAGGATGTAGAGGACGATTTTATTATGGAAGATGGAACACTTGTGCCTATACGTGTTCGTGGGCGGAAAGAAATACTGGATACGTACTATGATTATTTTGTAAATCATTTTGGAGACTCAAAGGACACTTTTGCAGAATAAATTGCTGAATTTGCATAAAATGAAAAGAGGGCATAAATGCTGATATAATACACATTAAGGTACAGCTGATATAAAAAACAGATAAACTGGGAACGGGGAATGAAAGACACAGTATTATTGTTTTAAATCAGTCGTTATACCTGACCTATTATTAAAAAGTGTGTGAAAAGTGTGTGTTATAAAATGTGTGTGAATGTGTGAAAAATCCCCACCGAAAGTCAATGTTTCCTCGGCATTGAAATTTCGGTGGGGATTTTTTGATATAATATTATCTGATATCAGATGTATCAGAAGAATCCTGTTCAGCAGTTGTCAGGGCAAGCTCCAGAGAAGTGTCTGTGAAGAAGGTATTAGCATTATACAGGTACAGAATTTCCTGAACATTTTCAACCTGCATTAACTGCTCCAGATCTCCAAAGTAATAACGGGGATCAATCATTATGATCTTTCGGTAATGCTGAGCAAGAAATGGGATGAAGCTGTTTGCGTATGAATCCTTAAGCACAAGCAGTGTATTATCTGTTTCAGTAGGAGTACTGATCTTTATCTGAGCGTGGTTTCCACCAAAGAATAATGCATATTTATCTCTTGTCTCAAGTTTCTCAGTATCATAGAAGCTGGCACTTTTTTTCTGTTCGTCTACATAATTAACTACAGAAGAGAGTGCCTGATCTCCGGTGGGGAGAAATACATCGATCTCATCTTTTTCGCCGGAGCGGAAACCGCTTTTGGCAGACAGTGTTCCCTGAAAAGAACGGGTGACAGGTGCTTTGTCATAAGTGTCTGCTGAAGTATCAATTCCCATATCTTTAGCTGCCTTAAGATAGGCATAATAAGCACCCTGGGTAGTCCAGTGATGATCAGTGTGATAATAGAGGTCTTCCATTTTGTGATCTTTAAAAGTGCTGCGAACATCAATAAAGGTCACACCTGCATCGGTCAGGGAGGCAGAGAGGCTGTCAAGCCAGGAATTCTGATCCTGGACAGGGGCAAAAGCAGGAAGCCTGTCGCTCAGGATATTCACAGAATTTGGGGCGATCAGTGCATATTGTTTCAGATCAGAATGTTTTTGCGCAAAGTCAGTCATTGCTTTTACAGTGGCGTCATACTGTGTCTGATCAGGCGCTTTAAATTCTTCCATAAGATATCCGGATTTTCCAACGTATACGCCATTAGATTCTACTTTTCCCATCAGACGGTCAGTTCCTGCTTTCAGGGTAATCCACAGATCGCGAAGGGGAAACTGATCATTTTCATAGGTTTCAAATTGTTTTTCAAATCCGCCGGAAGCAATCTGACTGCCGTTTAAATGAGGCAGGGAAGAAAGTACGCGGTTTTCTTTTTCAGAAAATCCTCTGTCAGGAAGCACAATGCTCAGAATGAGTACGATCAAGGGGATAAATAAAAACAAAAGTCCCATTCTGTGGAAAAATAAACGATAATTTCTTAATGATTTTTTCATATTGTTTACCTTCTAAAATTTTGCATATAAAAATGGTGTGTAAGAGTTATAAACCATATAGGCAATCGATAATGCAAATAAAATAAGATTTATGATCACTGCAGCAACAGGTCTGCGTCTGACCAGACGCTTAAAGTACTGGTAAGGAGCAGGACGGCACATAAGAATACTGATCAGAAGAAGGATAAATCCTGTCTTGAGGTAGTAAAGTGCAGTTTTGTCTATGAAACCGGAAGCTCCGATCCCAAACATAGTTCCAAGGTAATGGCCAAGGGCACCAAAGTCTGTCTGGCTGAAGAATACCCATCCGATCATGACTACAAGCATAGTGTATACAGTGCAAAGCCAGGATGGTATTTTTTTCAGATATTTCTGAAGTACAAATTTTTCGAGTAAAAGGAAGAGTCCGTAATAAACACCCCATAGTACGAAATTCCAGCTTGCACCATGCCATAGACCGGTAAGTGCCCATACCACAAGGATATTTCGGATATGTTTCAGAGTGGAGACCCGATTACCGCCAAGCGGGATATAAATATAATCTCTGAACCAGCTTCCAAGAGAAATATGCCAGCGTCTCCAGAATTCAGAAACACTGGTGGAAATATAGGGATAATCAAAGTTCTTATTAAAATCAAATCCCAGCATTTTTCCCAGACCGATGGCCATATCCGAATAGCCGCTGAAGTCAAAATAAAGCTGCATTGTATAAGCCAGAATGCCAAGCCATGAAGTAAATACAGACATCTGTGGATGACCACAGATACTGCTGTATAAAACCGAGAGATTATCTGCCAGAAGAACTTTCTTTGCAAGACCTTTGACAAAAAGCTCTGCACCGATACCGAATTTGGAGATATTGATGGTGCGCTGCTTCAGCTGCGTCTCTATATCCGTATATCGTACGATTGGTCCGGCAGAGGTATAAGGAAACATTGTGCTGTATACGGCAAAGGTCAGGAAATTTTGCTGCGCACTGACCTTACTTAAATAAATATCAAAAAGATAGGACAAATTACGGAAAGTGTAGAAAGAAAGTCCTATCGGCAGCGAAAGCTCCGGATGAGGGATATGGATACCGATGATTCCTCCGATTGTGTTAAGTAAGAATCCATAATATTTAAAAAACACAAGTACTGCAAGATTTATAATGATCGAGAAGATCAGATTAATTTTCTGTTTCCTGTCATCATAATATAAACGTTCCAGTTCTGTACCCATATAATAGTTGAAGATACTGGAAAACAGCATGAGGATCACATATACAGGTTCTCCCCAGGCATAAAAGATCAGACTGCCCAAAAACAGCAGCAGATTGCGGAGCTTTCCCGGTACCAGGTAGTAGATCATCATGAAAACCGGAAGAAAGCAGAATATAAAAAATATACTGTTGAATACCATATTAAAAGTTCTCCAATCTGGATATTATGAATATTATAGTAATTCTCTTAACTGCATTTTCTCTTAACGGTATTATTAAGAGGACTGCCATAGTAATGGTTCTGCAATCCATTAGCGTAAAATGCGGAACAGTTACGAGGATTAAAGTAAAGTGCTTATATCATGGAAAGAAAGGCAGTGCGCCAGTTCTGTGCGTCTGCGCCGCACATATAATATACATAGTTTCCTTTTTTTCCAACAACTGCATTGTTCAGAAGAGCCATCTGATCTGTGCCATATCCCTCAAATACCTGCTTCTGACCGGAGAGATGGGCGTTTGCATTTTCAAGCAAAGTATTTGCCTGGGTATTGTCAGTGGCTTTCATAATACAGATTTCTTCTACTGCCATGGGTGAAGCGGCTTTGTAGAAGAAATAACCGTCAATATTGCGGTCATCTGTCTGATAATAATGTTTCAGATCGGAACGTGCTTCTTTATTCAAAGAAGTGATATCAGAATCCTGTTCCATAGTCTGTGCAATCTGTTCCATGGGTACATTCTTTGCGCTGTCGGAGGTATACAGGACAGCCAGATATGCGATAAGGAAAAGAACAAATGCACTTTTGATAAAAATATGTAAATAATTTTTCATGCCTTTAACCCCGCAATCTGTGCCATATTTGTCAGCCATTTGGGATAGTAGTCCTGAATCACATGTTCACCGTCCGGTTCATACAGATTTTCTGAACTGTCTGTTACAATCGTTGAATTGTCAATAAAGGTACATCCCATTTCCTGACAGAGTTTGATAAGTCCTTCATTATAATCAGGGTAATATCCAAGATCAGGAGTCTGTGCGATCGCTTCATCAGTAATCGGCAGAATGCAGTTGATATAAATTGGGACATCTGGTAAGGCTGTCTGGATTTTCTTTATCTGCGTCCTGTATGCATCAATAAATTCTGATGAAGCCGAACCATATATTTCCAAGTCGTTGGAACCAAATGCCATGAATACATGAGAGGGATTCAGAGCAATTGCCGTACTGATCTGATCATCGGCTGCACCTACATTTAATCCTCGTTTGCTGACTACCACATCCGTATCCAGATATCCGTATTCTACGATGGATTCTGTGATAGAGTCACCGATGATGACGTTTCCGGCAAAAACCTGTCGGATTTCTACATCACTTAACAGGGTAGATCCGGAACCGTCTGAAGCATCAGAACCGGAAGAAATGCCGGTTGTCTGTTTCAGAGCCTGAAGCTGTTCTTCTGTCTGTGAAATGTCTGAATTTTCCAGAGCCTGAAGGCGGGCTACATTTTCTTTACAGACAGAATCATTCTCATTTCCGCGGGTGCATAAAAAAATCACTGCACCGGCGAGTATAACACCGACAGGGATAAGAAATAAAACTTTATTCTTTGGTTGTTTTTTCAAAATAAATCCTTCCTATGGAAAAATATCCATTTTATGACATAGTTTTATTTATAGCAATACTCTCAAATGTATTATTTATGAGTATCGCTATAATTATAATACGCACTAAAAAAACTTCAAGGAAAAATTCACAAATTTTACACAAAGTCATGCAGTTGCCTGTGGACGAAGAGAAAGAAAGAAGTTATACTATTTTAGAAGAAATGGAATAGTATTTTTAACCGAATCAAGTAAGTCCCCTGCGGAGATTGCGAAAAGCAATAAGAGTGGGTGTGGACTTGCTATCATACAGTCAGGAGGAAAAGGTTATGGGGAAAAAAGTTTCTGATTTTTTTAAAAGTGAGATTTTATCATCGGTTTTTTATCTGGCATTTGGTCTGTGTCTGCTCCTGGTTCCGGACCAGACCGTAAACATTATCTGCAAGATTGTATTCGGACTGGTAATGATCGCTTCCGGTATTTATCATATTGTTATTTATACAGCTGAGAAGGAAAAGGCAACGATTCTTGATCTGTTTACAGGTGTGATCGTCATGGTGCTTGGAATTTTTCTTTTCTTTACACCGCAGATCGTGATCAAAATCCTGCCATATTTACTGGGAGCCTTGGTACTGGTTGACAGTATCTGGAAGATAAAGGGAAGTTACAGACTGAAAAAAGCCCATAGAGGACGCTGGAAGATTATTCTTATTGGCTGTCTGGTATTTATTGCGCTGGGTGTTTCCATGTTGCTCTATTCTTTTTTGAGTGTAACCCGGATGATCCTGTTTTCCGGAATTATTCTGACTGCTGATGGAGTGGCAGACATTGTATTTTTGATCATGATTCGTCTTGGAATGAAAAAATCCGAAAAACTCTGTGCTGAAAAAGAACAGGAAGAGAATGGCAAAGAGAAACCATGGGATGACCCGGCAGATGCAGGTCTGGACGAAAAAGTGCAGGATAAATCTTTAAATGAAGATGAAACAGAATGGAAGCAAGATACAGATTCTCAGGTTCAGGAAGCGGAGATGGAAATAGAAACCGGGAAGACTGCAGATGCAGCAGATGCAGACGCCATTCTGGATGCAGAGATGCAGACTCCGGATGAAGGCGTGGAAAGTCCCGGCAGAGAAATCCGGGAAATGCTGAAAAATCATGATGAACCGCTGGAAGAATGGAAGGACTGAGTGAAATATGCAGGAACAGAATCCCATTGTACTGATGAATTTCTCCGGAATTTACAGAGAAGAAGAATTCTGGAAAAACAGACAGGTATCCTGGATTGAGCTTCAGGATGTCTGTGGGACAAACTGCTATTGTGATGAGGAAGCAATCGCAGAGATTAATAAACGAACAGAAAATTATCCAACTGCCGGAATCCATTTTATTGATTCCGGCAATTATCACTATATGACAAGACTTTGGCTGACAAGAATGGATCAACCGTTCTGTCTGCTGGTATACGATAATCATACAGATATGCAGCCTCCGGCTTTTGGTGGGATTTTGTCGTGTGGAGGATGGATCGCGGCAGCGTTGGAGGAACTGGAGAATCTGAAATATGTGATCCTTGTGGGACCGGATGAAGCAGCCTATGAGCAGGTAGATGAGAATCTGAAGGACAGAGTGATATTTCTCTCCAGAGAGAAACTTCAGGTGATGAATGATGAAGAGAGAAACTGGTTTCTCAGGGAAACAGTCAGTGAAGTATGTAATTGGAGAAAATCGGAAGGTTTACAGGAAGATGCTGAAAAATTCCTTCCATTATATATATCTGTTGATAAAGATGTGCTTTGTACAGAGGATGCACAGACGACATGGAGCCAGGGGGATATGAGGCTGACAACTTTGGTGTCCGGTGTACAGACTGTATTGGAATGTGCAAAAGAAAGCAGTGGAAAGATTGCCGGTGTGGATATCTGCGGAGAAGCAGATGCGGAAGCGGTACATGAGAATGAAGCCAATGATTATGCAAATGAAAAATTGCTGGAGGTTTTTGAAGGTTTATTTGGGAAATCCGACTGTGAATAATAAATAAAATGAGAGAGTGACAGGAAGTATTTTAAGATTTGAGAGGATTTGAGACATGCATAATGAATTGTTGCATATAGGACCGTTGACGGTATATGGTTATGGATTTATGATTGCCATGGGAGTATTGGCTGCCTGGTTTGTGGCTGAGCAGAGAGCGCGTAAACTGAAACTTGCATGTGAACATATTTTTTATCTGGTAGTGTGGTGCGCCATTGGTGGATTTACATCTGCGAAGATTTTGTTCTGGATCACCAACTGGAGGGAATTTCTGCAGAATCCAAGGCAGATCATAGGATCAGATGGATTTGTGGTATATGGAGGAATCATCGGAGGAATTCTGGTGGGCTGGCTGTACTGCAGGATAAAGAAGTTGAAATTTCTGGAGTATTTTGATCTGATGATGCCATCCATTGCACTGGCACAGGGATTTGGCAGGATTGGATGCTTTCTGGCAGGCTGCTGTTATGGGAAAGAAACTTCAGGGCCTCTGGCGGTTACGTTTACAAATTCAGATTTTGCACCCAACAATGTTGCTCTGATCCCGACACAGATTTATTCCGTTTTTTTGGATTTTGCCCATTTTCTGCTGCTGCTTTATGTGGCAAAGCATAAGAAGGCAGATGGACAGGTGGCTGCCTGCTATCTTATTTTCTACAGTATAGGAAGATTTGTGATCGAATTTTTCAGAGGAGATATTGAAAGAGGAAGCGTAGGAGTATTGTCGACTTCGCAGTTTATCAGTATTTTTACAACTGTGGCTGGAATTATATTATTACTGACTGTTGTGAAGAAACAAAAGCAGGAAGCGAATATCAGTCTGAACAGTAAAGGTTAGAATTGTCATAAAGAGCATATATTGTGCATATCATGTATAAAAAATCCAGGGAGGACAGTAATGTTCGGACCTGACGATTTTGAAGTGCAGATACAGCAGGAAAACCCCCCGGGCATTCATGCTGAGCCGTCAATACCGCCGGCACAGGATGAAGAGTACGGGGATTTTATTGTAAAACATGGACAGAATATGGGTGGAAAATTTCTTCCTGTGAATGAATTGTTTGGAATTCTATATATTCCGCTGAATGAGATTGGTCCGCTGGAAATTAATTCCTATACGTATGCATCTTTGCCGAAGTGTTATACATTTATGGATGCGGATGCATTAAATTCATCCGGGATTACGCGGTTACATAATCATCCCTATCTGAAACTTCAGGGAGAGGGCACAGTGATCGCAGTGATTGATTCCGGGATTGATTATCTGAATCCAATCTTTCGAAACGGAGATGTAAGCCGTATTGCATATATCTGGGATCAGACAATTCCGGGAAATGAGGATGAACAGGTTCCTTATGGAAAGGTTTTTACCGGAGAGGAAATTAATCAGGCATTGCTGTCGGAGAATCCACAGGAGATTGTACCCTCATTGGATGAGAACGGACATGGTACAGCTATGGCAGGGCTGGCAGCAGGCAATTTTGTACCCACAGAAAATTTCTCAGGAGCAGCTCCGAAAGCAACGATCATTGTGGTGAAATTAAAGAAAGCAAAATCATATCTGAGAAAATTTTACCAGTATCCGCCACAGGCACCGGTATTTCAGGAAGACGACATTATGCTGGGGATTTCTTTTGCAGTGAAGATGGCACAAGAGATGGGAATGCCGGTTTCCGTTTGTCTGGGACTTGGCACCAATCAGAGCGCACATGTTGGTGACAGTGAGCTGAGTCGATATGTAGATTATATTAATGAAGATTCTCAGGTATCAGTATCTGTGGCAGCAGGAAATGAGGGTGCAGCACAGCATCATTATACAGCAGAGTTGGACTATGTGAAAAATCAGGATACTGTTGAACTTCGTATTGCGGATAAAGAAGAAGGATTTTCCATGGAATTTTGGGGAGATCCGCCGGATGACTATGGGATATCGTTACAGTCACCGGCAGGAGAAAAGCTGTATGTGAGCAGTTCTCTTGGTGCAGGTACTCAGGAATTAAGTTTCATTTTTGTGGAGACGAAAGTGCTGGTCAATTACGTAAAGATGGAGCGGATGACCGGGAAACAGCTGATTTATTTTCGCTTCTTTCATCCGGCAGCAGGTATCTGGAAGGTAAATGTCAGTAAAAAAGGAATATCGGGAAGCAGGTTTCACATGTGGCTTCCGGTGCAAGGGCTGATTTCGCCGGATACTTATTTTCTGGAGTCTACACCTTATATAACTGTTACTGCACCTGGGGATTCAACCAGAGGTATTACGGCAACAGCTTATCAGTATCTGGATAACAGTCTGTATTTTCAGGCTGGGCGAGGGTTTACTCCAAATAACCAGGTGACACCTGATCTGGCAGCACCGGGAGTAGATCTGCTCATTCCATTGCCGGGAGGGGCGTTTGGAAAGGCTTCGGGGAGCAGTCTTTCTTCGGCTGTTGTTGCAGGAGCAGCAGCATTGGTGCAGGAATGGGCGATCGTGAGAGGAAATATTCCTTATGCATCGGGAAATACGGTGAAGTTTTATCTGCAGAAAGGGGCAGTGAGAGAAGAACAGATGGAATACCCCAATCCGGGATGGGGATATGGAAGACTGGATCTGTATCGGACATTTGAGATTATAAACTGAAAGGTTTATGAAATACTGGAAAATACATATAAAAGATAAAATAATAACCAAATTTTAAGAGTAAATATTGTATAGTTTTAGACCAAAAATAATTAGGCTGTCTAATTGTTTTTTTGGACAAAAAATGTTACAATCGTACAAAAGAAATTGGGAGGCAATTATGAAGAGAGGCAGTATTTTTGAAACTGACGGAATCCCCCGCATGAGTGAGGCTTTACCCCTTGCCATGCAGCATGTCGTAGCTATGATCGTTGGCTGTGTCACACCGGCGATCATCGTTTCCGGAGCAGTTCCAGGCGGACTCTCCAGAGAAGACCAGGTTATCCTGATCCAGTCGGCACTGGTCATTGCAGCATTGTCAACTTTGCTTCAGCTGTTTCCGATTGGCGGAAAGGCGAAATTTGCAATTGGCTCAGGCCTGCCTATTATCATGGGTGTCAGCTTTGCTTACGTGCCAAGTATGCAGGCGATAGCGGAATCGTATGGAATAGCAGCAATCATGGGTGCGGAGATTGTTGGTGGTATCGTAGCAGTTGTTATGGGTTTGCTGGTCAAGAAGATTCGGGTATTTTTCCCGCCGCTAATCACAGGAACAGTCGTATTTACCATCGGTCTTTCCCTGTATCCGACTGCCATTAATTATATGGCAGGCGGTACCAGCAGTCCGAATTACGGATCCTGGCAGAACTGGGCAATTGCATTTTTCACGCTGATCGTTGTTACAGCTCTGAATCATTTTGGAAAGGGAATCTGGAAACTGGCATCTATTCTGATCGGTATTATAGTGGGATATCTGGTTTCTATTCCGTTTGGAATGGTAGATTTCTCAAGCATAGGGGAAGCAGGTGTCTGTCAGCTTCCATCTCTGATGCATTTTGGAGTACAGTTTGAGCCGTCTTCCTGTGTTGCACTGGGAATTTTATTTGCTATCAACTCTATTCAGGCAATCGGTGATTATTCAGCGACTACGATCGGAGCTATGGACAGAACACCTAAGGATGATGAACTGCAGCGTGGAATCGTTGGTTATGGTCTTTCTAACGTTGTAGGCGCATTGCTCGGCGGACTTCCCACAGCAACATACAGCCAGAACGTTGGTATTGTTACAACTACAAAGGTTATCAACCGTTGGGTACTGGGACTTGCAGCTGCAATTCTCGGTATAGCAGGTCTGGTTCCGAAATTCTCAGCTATCCTGACAACGATTCCTCAGTGTGTACTGGGTGGTGCAACTGTGTCTGTATTTGCATCGATCGCAATGACAGGTATGAAGCTGGTTGCTTCTGCTGAGATGGATTACCGTAATTCATCTATCGTAGGACTTGCAGCTGCACTGGGAATGGGTGTATCTCAGGCAACAGCTGCACTTGCAAGCTTTCCCACATGGGTAACAACAATTTTCGGTAAATCACCGGTTGTCCTTGCAACTATTATTGCAGTAATGCTTAATGTGATCCTTCCGAAAACACGGGATGAGCAGAAAGAAGAGGCAAAAAAAAAGATTAAAATAGAACAGAAACTGGAAGAAGACCACAGGGAATTCGGGGAATAAAAACAGAAACTGAATATGGGAAATATAAGGTGTGCTTTCACAGGGGGATGTGGGAACACACCTTTTTATTGAATTGCTATGGAAGGCAGTTGTATGATATAATGAAAAGCAATCACATTAAATCAAACGATACAGGAGGTTTCTTATGTCCAGAAAGAATCTGATCGTCGGTCAGTCCGGCGGTCCTACCGCAGTAATTAACAGCAGCCTTTACGGAGTTGTATCCGAGGGAATGCGTCATCCGGAAGCTATTGAGCATGTTTACGGAATGATAAACGGAATTGAAGGATTTTTAAATGGAACAGTTCTTGACTTTGCCGAAGCACTTCCGGGAGAGAAACTTGACGGTCTGAAAGTCACACCAGGTGCTTATCTTGGTTCCTGCCGCTATAAATTGCCGGAATCACTGGAAGATCCGGTTTATCCAAGACTTTTTAAAAAATTTGAAGAAATGAATATTGGTTGGTTCTTCTATATCGGTGGAAATGATTCCATGGATACGGTGAGCAAACTTTCCCGTTATGCTGCGCAGACAGGCAGTGATATCCGTATCCTCGGAGAACCAAAAACAATCGACAATGATCTGGTCCATACAGACCATACTCCGGGATTTGGAAGTGCAGCCAGATATGTAGCTTCTACAGTCCGCGAGATTACCATAGATGCAAATGTTTATGAAAAGAAATCCGTAACTATTATAGAAATTATGGGCCGCCACGCAGGATGGCTCACTGCTGCATCTGCACTTGCCCGCAAATATACAGGAGACAACCCTCTTCTCATCTACCTTCCGGAAACAGCCTTTGACCAGGAAGAATTTCTTAAAGCAGTAGAGAACTCCTTTGAGAAAAACTGCAATGTCATTGTCTGCGTATCAGAAGGAATCCATGACGACAAGGGCACATTTATCTGTGAATACGACAATTCCGTAGGCACTGATACCTTTGGACACAAAATGCTGGCAGGCTGTGGTAAATATCTCGAAAACCTTGTCAGAAACCGCCTCGGTGTAAAAGCCCGTTCTGTAGAACTCAACGTCAGCCAGCGTTGCTCTGCATCTATGATGTCCGCCACAGACCAGCAGGAAGCCATCAAAGCCGGAGAATTCGGCGTACAGGCAGCCCTCAACGGCGAAACAGGAAAAATGATCTCATTTATCCGCAAAGAAACCTCTGACGGAACCTATATCATGGAATGTGGTCTTGAAGACGTCAATGCCATCTGCAACGAAGAAAAAACAGTTCCATCAGAGTGGATCACAGAAGACGGATCTGACGTCACTGAAGCCTTCATAAACTACGCCCGCCCCCTGATCCAGGGAACAGTACAGATCCCCTGCGGCGAAGACGGCCTTCCGTCATTCGTATACCGAAAATAGTATAGATTGACGGACGCGCAGGAAAATTAATTGTCTGGCGTGCGGTTTCGGACACTAAGATATTCTAAGGCGATAAAAATCTGCTAAAAGCATGAGCCCGCAGGGTCAAACTCGCTGTCGCTCAGACAGTGACCCTGTGGGCTCATAACGCATATTTTTATCGTCTAAGAATATCTAAGTATCCTGCAAATGCACGCCAGACAATTAATTTTCCTGCGCTGTTATAATATATATCAGTAGATTGCAAATATAAAGATAACTGTTTCGCAGTTTATTATCGGATACTATAAACAAAATCACATATTATAATAAGCCGCATACACTCCATTCATATCCAACAGCTCTTCATGCGTCCCCCTCTCAGCAATCCCATCCTCAGTGATCACAATAATCTCATCCGCATCCCTGATCGTAGAAAGTCTGTGCGCGATAGTAATAGTAGTACGGTTCTGTGAAAGCTCTTCAAGACTTCTCTGGATCCATCGTTCACTCTCATTATCCAGAGCGCTCGTAGCTTCATCAAGGATCAGGATCGGCGGATTCTTCAGGAACACACGTGCAATGGAAATCCTCTGTTTCTGACCGCCCGAAAGTCTTGTTCCGCGTTCTCCGACATAGGTATCATACTGCTGTGGAAGTTCCATAATAAAATCATGAATGCTTGCCCGCTTTGCAGCTGCAATAATCTCTTCATCAGAAGCTCCCGGTTTTCCATATGCAATATTATCCCGGATCGTACCGTCAAACAGATAGACATCCTGCTGTACAGTTCCGATATTATTTCTGAGACTCTTCAGAGTCAGGCTGCGGATATCTTTTCCATCAACAGTGATCCGTCCCTCTGTTACATCATAAAAGCGTGGCAGAAGAGAACAGATAGTAGTTTTCCCGCCACCTGACGGACCCACAAGTGCCACAGACTTTCCGGCAGGGATATCAATAGAGATATCACTGAGAACAGGGGTATTATCGTCACTGTAATGAAAAGATACATGCTCATAGCTTACATGTCCCTTCACATCAGTAAGTTCTCTGGCATCCGGAGCGTCTGTGATCTCTGACTCTGTTTCCATAACATCAAGGAAACGGCGGAAGCCTGAAAGACCCTTTTGCATCATTTCTACCAGCTCGACCAGAATCTGGATCGGACTGATAAAGATTCCGATATAAAGTGCATACATGGCAAGATCTGCAGTCTGCATTTCTCCGTTGGCAATAAGATAACCGCCATACACCAGAGTGACCAGATACATCATTCCCTGAAAGAACAGATTAGAGCTCATAAAGCTTCCCATACAGCGATAATTATCACGCTTTGAAAGCAGAAAAGCTTCATTGCTTTTTTTGAATTTGTTATGTTCAATATCTTCATTTGCAAAGGACTGTACCACACGGATACCGGAAAGTGTGTCCTGGAGACTTGCATTGACATCCCCGATCTTACGTCTGTTTTCCATAAAAGTTGTCTGCATTCGGGCATTCTGCTTAAAGGAAAACCAAAACATAACAATAACAAGGATGATCAGTGGAAATGCCAGTTTCTTATTGATAAAGAAAAGAAAGACAAAAGCACCGATGATCTTTACCAGAGAGATAAAAAGGTTTTCAGGACCATGGTGTGCAAACTCGGAAATATCAAAAAGATCACTGACCAGCTTGCTCATCATCTGACCGGAATTATTCTGACTGTAATAGGAAAATGAAAGCTGCTGGTAATGATCAAATAATTCCTGCCGCATATCCCGTTCCATATTTGCTCCCATCATGTGTCCCTGGCAGGTTACATAATATTTGCAGAGACATTGGAGCACATACATAAGAAAGAGTCCTCCTGCGATCACAGGCAGTGCATGAAGAATCCTTGACTGATCCTGAGTGAACAGTGTTTTTGTCATAGTCCGCAGGATCTGAGGATATGCCAGATCTATCAGACTGATCACGGCAGCACATATCAGATCAATAAAAAAGACCGTTTTATACGGACCATAGTAGTGGATGAATTTTTTGATAGTATTCATAAGATAAAATCCTTTCATCTGTGATAGAATATATGTGATTTTATAGTAACATAACGGAAAGGAAAGTCAATAGAGGGGCAGGAACAGGACTTTAAAATGAAGCTTTTTTGTGTTATATTGTGGTTATGGTAATTTCACAGGAGAGGAAGATGATCTGATGCAGGACAGAAAGCTTGAACAGGCTCTGGAGATTTATTTTCAGGAAAATCCGGACAGAGAGTCCGATAAATATCAGGAGATACAGAAATACCTGAAGCTCAGAATACGTTCTGTAATGGAGCTTCTGATAGAGAATGAGGATACAGAAAGGATGGAGCAGATCGAGAAATGCGGATGGTTTTCCGCAAATGAGCTGGAGAATTTTATAAGATGTGCACAGGAAAAAGCAAAGCTGCGTTCTCTGGTATGGCTGCTTCATCTGAAAGATAAAAAATATGGATACCAAAAAAAAGACTTTTCACTGTAAAACAACAACAGAGCAGGAACTTACCGGAAAAAAAATCCTGCAAAACTGCAGAAATCAATTATATCTGGACTTTCCTTATCTGGACGGGGCATTTACAAATCTGGAATACAAAGCAGACAGCAGCATTGATACAATTGGGACAGACGGGGAGCTGATTTATTTTAATCCGGTATTTCTTATGAAAAAATATCTGGAAGATCCGGCAGCAGTAAGAAGAGGATATCTGCACATGCTGCTTCACTGTCTGTACCTTCATATTTTCATGGAACCTGACAGAGATTCCGGTGAATGGGACAGGGAATGCGACTGTTTTGTAGAGCAGCTGATCGACAAGGCTGTCGGAGAAGGCAAAATCAGCCTGAAGAAAAGAAAATCAGATGATACACAGGTGAACACAAATACTTTTGATGATCACATATTCTGGCAGAGAACTGCCGGACAGGCATCAGGAGGCAGGAGAACAAAAGAAAAATGGGAACATATCCTTGCTTATACCTCACAGAATAAGACCGGTATGCAAAGCAGGGCAGGGACTCAGACAAACGATCAGCAGGAAGAACTGGATGAGATCTACCGCAGTAAATATGATTACCGGAAATTTCTGAAGCAGTTCTGCAGACTGCGGGAGGAAGTGGAGCTGGATACGGAGAGCTTTGATTATATTTTTTACAGCTTTGGAATGGAACATTATGGAAATATTCCATTGATAGAACCGTTGGAGTATAAAGAAGTAAACCGTCTGGAGGAGCTGGTGATCGCCATTGACACATCCGGTTCATGTTCAGGAGAAACTGTACAGAGATTTCTGGGTGAAACCTATGGGATTTTAAGTGAAAAAGAGAATTTTTTCAGCAGGATGAAGGTATATATCGTCCAGTGCGACTGTTTTATCCAGAAAGTGGATGTGATCCATTCTGAGGAAGAGTGGAAGGAATACATCCGGAACGTTAAGATCCAGGGCAGGGGAGGTACAGATTTCCGCCCTGTATTTGAATTGATCCGTCAGGAAAAAGAGAGAAAAGAACTGAAGAATCTCAGAGCACTGATCTATTTTACAGATGGTGACGGGATTTATCCGGGACAAAAGCCGGATTATGAGACTGCATTTGTATTTCTGAAACGGACGGACAAGATGAAACTGGTGCCGCCATGGGCGAAATGTCTGATCACAGGAATGGGGCAAACTGCGGAGCAGATGTCAGTTTGAGTAAATAATGTTACTGTTCACTGGTAATATCCCGCGAGGTGTTTTTTGTGAGCGAAGGTCACAGAAAACCCGAGACATACTGCGCGAATTTATGCGATTAGCATAAATTCTGTGCATCGCGAAGCGTGTTGCTGGGAACGGAGTGAACAGAGTGAACAGTAACTAAATAATTAGCAGGAGTATGATAATAAAATGAACATACAGGAAGCAAAAACAGAAATCTGTAATACACTTCGTGCATATCTGGCGAAGGATGAGAATGGATATTATACTTATCCTCTGATCCGTCAGAGACCGCTGTTGCTGATCGGTCCGCCGGGAATCGGCAAAACTGCCATTATGGAACAGGCGGCAGCAGAGTGCGGTGTGGGACTTGTAGCCTACACCATTACTCATCACACCCGTCAGAGTGCCATCGGTCTTCCGGAGATCGTTAAACGGAATTACGGTGGAAAAGGAATGATGGTGACAGATTACACAATGAGTGAGATCGTGGCATCTGTCTATGATTGTATGGAGAATACAGGCAGGAAAGAGGGAATCCTGTTTATTGATGAGATCAACTGTGTGTCTGAAACCCTGGCACCGGCAATGCTGGCACTTCTCCAGAATAAAACCTTTGGAAGTCATAAGATTCCGGAAGGCTGGATTCTGGTAGCAGCGGGAAATCCACCGGAGTATAATAAATCTGTCAGGGAATTTGATATTGTCACACTCGACCGTGTCCGTAAGCTTACAATTGAGCCTGACTGCGATATCTGGTTGAAATATGCAGGACAGCAGAAGGTGCACCAGGCGATCATTTCTTATCTGTCTGTGAAGAAAAACAATTTCTATGCGGTGGAGAATACAGTAGACGGTAAATTCTTTGTGACTGCCAGGGGATGGGAGGATCTTTCAAGACTTCTGCAAAGCTATGAAAAGCTGGGGATCGGGATCAGTGAGGAACTGGTGGAGGAATTTCTCCAGAAAGAGGAAACAGCCAGAGATTTTGCAGGTTTTTATCAGTTATATACAAAGTATGGGGAGGATTATGAAATCCCGTCGATCCTGTCCGGAAATCTGAGCCGGGAGAATCTGGCGCTGAAGGAGAAGATGGCTGCAGATGGAGCTTTTGAGGAGCGTTTTGCAGTTGTAAATCTGATCCTGGGGGCATTGAGAGAAAAAGCGGAAGAATATGGACAGGCAGATCATCAGCTTGAGGTACTCTATGAGATGCTTCTGCATCTGAGAACTCAGGTGAGAAAGAATGCTGAGGAAGAGAAGCTGGGAATTTCATTGCTTGAAGAATTTGTGCAGGAACAGGAAAACAGTCTGCAGATCAAAGTAAAGATGGAACTGATCTCAGTAAGAGAACAGAAATATCAGGAGACGGCAATCCGCAGGCTGAGGGAATATATTCTGACAGCAAAGAAAGAACATGTGCGGTCAGCTGAAAATGGATTTAAGCGGATCAGTAAATGTTTTGAAAAAGAAGCAGTATGCAGAGAAGATATGATCCAGAAACTCCAGGGAGAACTGCAGAATGCCTTTTCATTTATTAAAGAGAGCTTTGGCGAAAATCAGGAAATGCTGCTTTTCGTGACAGGGATCACAGCGGATAAGTCAATGACTTCGTTTATTGCCGGAAATGGCTGTCCGGCATATTTTGAACACAGCGAGATGCTTTTATATAATAAAGAAGAAAATGAACTGCGAAAAGCGTGTCTGGAGGCAGTGCATGAAAGACTACAGGAAGAAAGCCGTGACCGGGTATAATATCTGTTACAGACAGTATCTGAAAACGGCAGTTAGTATATTATTGATAGAAGCAAATCAGACAGCAGCTGATACATAGCAGCAGAAATACGCTGCGGAAATGGAGGAAGAATGTCAGAAAAACAGCCTGAAAAAAAGAAGACAGCAGGGGATGTCGTATTGACCGTTGTTCTGATCGCAGCAATCTGTGTATTCTGTTATGCAGGATATAATCTGTTTCATATTTATACAGAATATAAGAAAGGTACGGATGAGTACAATTCAATCACACAGATGGCAGTAACAGAACGAGATCCGGATGGAGAAGCAGCAGGGCCGGAGGCAGGCAGTGAACTGAAAGCGCCTATGGATATTGACTTTGCATCTCTTAAAAGTGTAAATGATGATGTAGTGGGATGGATTTATGTGGAAGCAGTGCCGGATATCAATTATCCCATTGTGCATGGCAAAGACAATGAAACTTATCTTCACAGAACCTATGAGAAGAATTACAATTTTGCAGGTACTATCTTTGTGGATTATGAAAACAAAGGGGATTTCAGTGACTGTAATACGATCGTGTATGGCCATAATATGAAAAATGGTTCCATGTTTGCTCAGCTTAAGAAGTTTACACAGGATGAAGAGACTTATAAGAAGAGCAAATATTTCTGGATCTTTACACCTGAGAAAAACTACAGGTATGAGATTATTTCTGCGTACACCACAGGTGTGAACAGTGATACCTATACACTGTTTAAGGGACCTGGTGAGGAATTTGAAAAATATCTGGAGAAGATCAGAGGATATTCCGAGATCCGGACAGATGCAGAAGGAATGAACATAAAGGACAAGATCATTACTCTGTCTACCTGTACAGGAAACGAGGCAACCCGTTATGTTGTCCAGGGAAAACGTGTGGATACACTTGATGTCGGGCAGTAGAATTATGAAGAGCAGTTACCTGAATCAGAAGAAAATCGTATTGCTGTAAAAGCAGACGATAAAAATTCAGATGATAAAATTTCAGTAACAGTGTTTGGAAAAAATAAAGGAGGAATTCTAAATGGCAGGAGAAGTTGAGAGATTACAGGAACTTGTAGACAAATATGACAATATTGTCTTCTTCGGTGGAGCAGGTGTTTCCACAGAGAGCGGAATCCCGGATTTCAGAAGTCAGGATGGACTTTATCATCAGAAATATGACTATCCTCCAGAAACAATCTTAAGCCATACATTCTTTATAAGAAAGCCGGAAGAATTTTTCAAATTCTACAGAGACAAGATGCTTTGTGACACTGCAAAACCAAATGCAGCACATCTGAAGCTGGCAGAGCTGGAACGGGCAGGAAAACTGAAAGCAGTTATTACCCAGAATATCGACAATCTGCATCAGATGGCGGGTAGTAAGAAAGTGCTGGAGCTTCATGGAAGTGTATACCGCAATTACTGCATGAAGTGTCACAGATTTTATGATTTTGCCCACATGAAAGCATCCACAGGTGTTCCGAGATGCGAATGTGGTGGAATTATCAAGCCGGATGTGGTATTGTATGAAGAAGGTCTGGACAATCAGACGATCAATGAAGCAGTGAAGGCAATCTCAGAGGCACAGGTGCTGATCATAGGGGGAACTTCCCTGGCTGTTTACCCGGCAGCAGGACTGATCGATTACTTCCGGGGAGAGCACCTTGTAGTGATCAACAAATCCCCGACTCCGAGAGACAGATATGCAGACCTTCTGATCCAGGGGCCGATCGGACAGGTATTTTCACAGATTCACTGTTAGTGTCAAAGTTATATAAGAGGAGTAAGAGATTATGGGACTTCCCTATGAAGTTGGTGATATTGTTACATTAAAGAAAGTCCATCCCTGCGGAAGCAGAGACTGGGAAATCTTAAGGGTAGGTGCTGATTTCCGCCTGAAATGTACAGGATGCGGACATCAGATCATGGTACCGCGCAAGATGGTTGAGAAAAATACTAAAAATTTGATAAAAAAAGAAAAATAGTACTTTACAGACACGAAAAACTATGTTAGAATCAACACTCGTGATATATTTTATATCCTTGCTCTTTGACAGGCAAAGGGCCAACAGACCATAAGGAGGTAAAGCAAGACATGAACAAGTACGAGTTAGCATTAGTTGTTAGTGCAAAAGTTGAAGACGAAGTACGTGATGCAGTTGTTGAGAAAGCAAAAGGATACATCACACGTTACAACGGCACTATCACAGAAGTAGAAGAATGGGGTAAGAAAAAATTAGCTTACGAAATTCAGAAAATGCATGAAGGCTTCTACTATTTCATTCAGTTTGAAGCAGACGCACAGTGCCCGGCGGAAGTTGAAAGACACGTTCGCATCATGGACAATGTATTAAGATACTTAGTCGTAAGAAAAGACGCATAATCTTATACAGGGTGGATTTTAGAAGGCACCATTAATTGATCCGTTCAACCATTCAAAGCAGAAACGAAGAGGTATTTATATGAACAAAGTAATTTTAATGGGACGCTTAACAAGAGATCCTGAGGTGAGATATTCCGCAGGAGAAAATGCACTGGCAATTGCTAGATACACATTAGCGGTAGATAGAAGATTTCGTCGTGACGGAGAAGCAACTGCAGATTTTATCAGCTGTGTTGTGTTCGGACGTGGCGCGGAATTTGCAGAGAAGTACTTCCATCAGGGAATCAGAATTGTAGTAAGTGGTCGTATTCAGACCGGAAGCTACACAAACAGAGATGGCCAGAAAGTATATACTACAGAAGTTGTAGTTGAGGAACAGGAATTTGCCGAGAGTAAAGCTTCCAGTGACAGCTATGCAGCATCACATCCTCAGCAGAATGCAGCACCGGCTCCGTCTATGCCGAATCCGGGGGCAGCAAGCGCAGACGGCTTTATGAATATTCCGGATGGAATCGACGAAGAACTTCCATTTAACTAAACTGAAAGAAATAAGAACAGGAGGAAACCATCATGGCTTACAATAGAGGCGAAAGACCGGACTCTCCAATGAAGAGAAGAGGCGGACGCAGAAGAAAAAAAGTTTGTGTATTCTGCGGTAAAGAAAATAATGAAATCGATTACAAGGATGTAGCAAAACTCAGAAAATATGTTTCTGAAAGAGGTAAAATCCTTCCAAGAAGAATCACAGGAAACTGTGCAAAACATCAGAGAGCTCTGACTGTTGCTGTTAAGAGAGCACGTCATCTTTCCATGATGCCATATGTTCAGGACTAATCTGATCGATATAGCTTATTGAAGTTTGGGAGCTGTGTCCGGATTGCAGAATATGCTTTCCGGACGTAGCTCTTTTTTTAGTTTGTGGGAAATATCTGGCATAATTCATGGATATCTGGTATAATAAAAGGCAGCGTTTAAATAACTAAGAAAAAGAATGGTAAAGAGTGTTATGAGTGGAAAATTAAAATTAAAAGGCCATCTGAAGCATTTAGCCCGCTGGCCACTGTATTTGTCCGTTCTGCTGATTGTATTGAACATTCTGGTATATGTGATCAACATCAAAGCAGGTGTGGTTGTCACGATGGGAAACGTCCTTTATCTTGTGGCAGCGATTGCACTTCTGTTTTATCACAGACCATTGATGTTTAATGATCTGATTGCTTTTGCCAGCCAGTATGAGTTTCTGGAAAAGAAAGTACTCGAAGAACTGGCACTTCCATATGCAGTGATGGATATGCAGGGGAGAATGATCTGGTCAAACAGAATGTTTTCTCAGCTGACGGGAAAAGATCCGTTTTACAGAAAGAATGTCAGTACGATCTTTCCGGATATTACAGCGAACAAACTTCCGGGACATGATGGAAAAGATATCACAGAAGTCAGTACCCAGTTTGGGGACCGCATTTATCGTATCTCTATGCAGAAAGTTTTTCTGGGAGAGTCTGTTGCACCGTCCAAACTGCTGATGGATATTCCGAAAACAACGAGTCTTATTGCAATGTATCTGTACGATGAGACTGAGTTAAAGGAATATATCCAGGCGAATGAAGACAATAAACTTGTTGTTGCTCTTGCATATCTGGATAATTATGAAGAAGCACTGGAAAGTGTAGAAGATGTCAGAAGATCGCTTCTGATTGCTCTGATCGACCGTAAGATCACGAAATATTTTTCCAATTATGATGGCCTGGTTCGAAAACTGGAAAAAGATAAATATTTTCTGATCATGAGGCAGAGTTCGCTGGAAACGTTGAAGGAGCAGAAATTCCATATCCTTGATGAAGTAAAAACTGTTAATATCGGTAACGAAATGACAGTGACTTTAAGTATTGGTATCGGTCTGAATGCTGCAACTTATCTTCAGAACTATGAGTATTCACGTATTGCCATTGAAATGGCACTTGGACGTGGCGGAGATCAGGTTGTTATCAAAAACGGTGACAGCATTACTTATTATGGTGGTAAGGCCCAGCAGATGGAAAAGACTACCCGTGTCAAAGCCCGTGTCAAAGCACAGGCGCTGAAAGAGTTCATGAGCACTAAAGAACGTGTTGTTGTTATGGGGCATAAGATCACAGATGTTGATGCTCTGGGCGCGGCTATTGGTATTTATCGTGCAGGTAAGACACTTGGCAAACCGGTACACATTGTTGTAAATGACCCATCTACATCCATACGTCCGCTTATGGCTGGATATATAAATAATCCGGACTATGAACCATCTATGTTCATTGACCGGAACCAGGCAATGGAACTGGTAGATGACAATACGGTAGTGGTTGTTGTTGATACAAATAAGCCAAGCTATACAGAGTGCGAAGAACTTTTGTACATGACAAAGACAATCGTGGTTCTCGACCATCACCGAAGAGGCAACGAAGTGATCCAGAACGCGGTATTATCCTATGTAGAACCATATGCATCTTCAACATGTGAAATGGTAGCTGAGATCCTGCAGTATTTCTCGGATGATCTTAGACTTCGTAATATTGAGGCAGATTGCATTTATGCCGGTATTATGATAGATACAAACAACTTCATTACACGGGCCGGTGTGCGTACATTTGAGGCCGCCGCATTCCTGCGTCGTTCCGGTGCGGATATGACCAGAGTGCGTAAGATGCTTCGTGATAATATTGATTCTTATAAGGCAAGAGCGGAAGCTGTTCGAACAGCAGAAATCTACAGAGGATGCTTTGCTATTGCAAAATGTCCGAGTGAGGGACTGGAAAGTCCGACAGTTGTCGGTGCACAGGCGGCAAATGAACTTTTGAATATTGCCGGTGTAAAAGCATCATTTGTACTGACCACATATAATAAAGAAGTTTATGTCAGTGCCCGTGCAATCGATGAAGTTAATGTACAGGTAATGATGGAAAAACTTGGCGGTGGCGGACATATTAATATCGCCGGCGCACAGGTAAAACGTCCGATTGACGAAGTACAGGATATGCTGAAAGAAATTATAGATGAGTTGTATCAGGAGGAAAAAGGCAAGAAATGAAAGTAATTTTATTAGAAGACGTAAAGGCACTTGGTAAAAAAGGCGCCATTGTAAATGTAAGTGACGGATATGCAAGAAATATGATTCTTCCGAAAAAACTGGGATTAGAGGCTACTCCGAAGAATCTGAATGACCTAAAACTTCAGAAAGCCAATGCAGAAAAAGTTGCACAGGAAAATCTTGAGTCAGCACAGGCATTTGCAAAAGATCTTGAAACAAAAGAAATCATTCTGACACTGAAAGTAGGAGAAGGCGGAAGAACTTTCGGATCTGTATCTTCCAAAGAAATTTCAGAAGCAGCCAAAGTTCAGCTTGGGCTGGATATTGATAAAAAGAAACTTCAACTGCCAAGTCCGATCAGAAATCTCGGTGTGACACAGGTTCCGGTGAAATTGCATCCTAAAGTAACCGGAAGTCTGAAAGTATGGATCAAAGAAGCATAAGTAAGGAGAATCTGCTATGGAAGAAGCGCTGATAAAAAGAATACCGCCTCACAGTATTGAGGCAGAGCAGTCTGTCATCGGCGCCATGCTCCTTGACAGAGATGCGATTCTGATTGCATCGGAAATCCTGACAAGTGATGACTTTTATCAGAATCAGTATGGCATTATTTTTGATGCAATGGTAGAGCTTTGTAATGAAGGGAAGCCGGTTGATCTGATCACTCTGCAGAATCGACTGAAAGAAAAAGATCTTCCTCCGGATATCAGCAGTATGGAATATGTACGAGAGCTTATTGAGGCAGTTCCTACTTCTGCCAATGTGAAGTATTATGCCAACATTGTAAGTGAAAAAGCACTTTTGCGTCGTCTCATCAAAGCGACAGAAGATGTTGCAAATACCTGTTATCTGGAAAAAGAAAGTACAGAGATGATTCTTGAAGAGTCGGAAAAGAAACTGTTTAATATTCTGCAGAGAAGTATTGGCGGGGATTATGTACCGATTCAGCAGGTTGTGTTGAATGCAATCAACAACATTGAGAAGGCATCCAAACTGAAAGGCAGTGTAACCGGTATTCCGACAGGATTTATCGATCTGGATTACAAGACGTCAGGTATGCATCCGTCAGATCTGGTTTTGATCGCAGCACGTCCTTCTATGGGTAAAACTGCATTTGTTCTGAACATTGCACAGTATATGGCATTTCGTAAAGATGTTACGGTTGCGATATTCAGTCTGGAAATGTCAAAGGAACAGCTTGTAAACCGACTTCTGGCGATGGAGTCGCATGTCGATTCACAGAATATGCGTACCGGCAATCTGAAAGATGAGGACTGGACAAAGCTGGTGGAAGGAGCGGATATCATTGGACGTTCCAACCTGATCATTGATGATACACCGGGAATCAGTATTGCGGAAATGCGATCCAAATGTCGAAAATATAAACTGGAACATAATCTTGGAATCATTATGATCGACTATCTTCAGTTGATGAGTGGCAGTGGCAAAAGTGATTCACGTCAGCAGGAAATTTCTGATATCTCTCGTTCGCTTAAGGCACTTGCCAGGGAACTGAGTGTACCGGTCATTGCACTGTCGCAGCTTAGTCGTGCGGTTGAACAGAGACCGGATCACAGACCGATGCTTTCGGATCTTCGAGAGTCTGGTGCGATTGAGCAGGATGCCGATGTCGTTATGTTTTTGTATCGCGATGATTATTATCACAAAGATACAGAGAAGAAAGATATTGCAGAAGTAATCATTGCCAAACAAAGAAATGGTCCAATCGGAACGATTGAACTGGTATGGCTGCCAAGATATACACAGTTTGTAAACATGAAGAAATAATAAAAAAGCAGAAAGCAGGTATTTACCGAAGAATAAACATAGTTCTGAGGTGGATGCCTGCTTTTTTGTCGAACGTTTTTTGTTGAATTCGTAAGGGTTACTTTTTATAATAAAATGTAATGAAGTTCATAAGGAGGTGCATGATGGAGACACGATATACAGTCAGACAGGCGGTGGAAATGACTGGAGTCAAGTCATATGTCCTGCGATACTGGGAAGAGGAACTGGAACTACAGATTCACAGAAACGAATTGGGACACCGTTATTACACCGGATATGATATTCAACTTTTTTTGAATATTAAAGAACTGAAGAAAAGAGGATTGCAGCTTCGGGCAATCAAGAACCTGATCCCTCAGATAACAGCATCTATGACCGGATTTGGAGAAAGTGCATCAACACTTCTGGAAGGAGAAGTCATAGATCATGCTGAAGTAAAAACAGACAGGGATTTAAAAGAAAAAATATCCAAAAAAGACGAGGGGAAAAATGATAAGATCTTAGAATTTCAGGCGATTCTTGAAAGACTGATCACGCAGGAACTGAAGGCACAGAATGAAGATGAAGAAAGATGCAGATCGCTTGATTATGCGATACGCAGACAGCAGCTTGCACGAAAAGAGGCAGCAGCTGCTGCTGAGAAAAAGTCTGGACGAAGGCACCGGGATAAGTAACGGAATATAAAAAAGCTGCAGCAGACGCTGCAGCTTTTTGGTTGATATGAATGAAATTATTCAGCTGGGTGAATAGCTTCTGTAGGACAGGCATCAGCGCATGTTCCACAGTCAAGGCAAGCATCAGCATCGATTTCGAAATGCTCTGCACCTTCAGAAATTGCTTCAGCTGGACATTCAGCTGCGCATGTTCCACAGCTTACACATTCGTCAGAAATTACATATGCCATTATAGTATCCTCCTTTATTCTCGTTAGTACCTTTACAGGTTCTATATCGTTATTCTAATATATATCTTTATGGATTACAAGTATAAAATTGTGAACAAGCAAAAAAATCGATATTTTTGGTTGACCGCTTCTAACTTTTAGATTATAATAAATTATAGTCGGGAATTTTAAGAATTCCATATTAAAGGAGGCAATTTACAATGGCAAAAGTTACAAAAGACATGCTGATTGGCCAGTTAATTACTTTAGATCCTAATATTGCACCAATTCTCATGAGAGCTGGTATGCACTGCCTTGGATGCCCGTCTTCACAGATGGAATCTCTGGAAGAAGCAGCTATGGTTCATGGAATGGACGCAGATGTTCTGGTTCAGCAGATCAATGATTTCCTTGGTGAATAAGCACGGATTTACCGCATAAAAAAGACTGGCTTTCGGGCCAGTCTTTTTTGCATTTTATAAGTCATGGTGTTTATCAAAGCTGTGTAAGTTGCTGAAGGGCACTGGAAGAAATCAGTTCTCCATGTTCCTTCAGATGAGCTTCACCGGCTGCGGAAAATGCTCTGCCGGATCCATATTCAGAAAGAATATTGCAAACTTTGTTGAATTCTTCTGGTGAGTATTCAGACTGATGAAGGACAAGCTGGTAACGACCGTCTGAAGAATCTTTATAAAGAGTATTTTTGCCTGTGAAAAATCCATTCAGACCGTGTGCAGCAGCGATGACATCATCCAAATGATAGAAGCTGAACAACCGGATCAGATCAACTGTCGGTGTTTCAGAAGAGGCAGCAGATTTCTCAGAAGTTTCTTTCTGATTGGCCTGCTTGCGAGTAGTACCTTTCATTTTTGCCTCACATATTTTCTGGAAGATATCAATAATGTTGTCTGCTCCGTCAAGTTGAAGTGGTTCTGCCTGAGCATTATCCTTATATGGTGAAAATTTGGAAAAACGAGTATCCAGTTCTTCCGGATCTTCTACTTTAGTAACGATGAGGATGACACTGTCCAAATTGACCGGGATTGCTTCGATCATGAGAGGAATATTATCAGCCTCAAAACCGAACTGTATCTGTGCCTGCTGCATCATATCGCGGAAAAGTTTTTTTGCCTTTTCGGAACCATAAGCCAGCTCTTTGAGATTAACCTGATGGCTTTCGAGATCTTCTCGGGTTAATGTACAGCGGATTTGATTTTCATTGATTTTTTCTATTTTCATTATGATCACATCCTATTCTTATGCACCTGTCTCTGCTATATTATATGAAAATATCAGAACGACAGGCTATATAGTCCATGACTTATTAATATGACATATTATATACCACAATCATAGAAAATGTAAAGAAATAGAACCTGTCTATTTATAAAATATTTAGAAATTAATTGGGAATTTTTAGATAAAGTGCTAAAAAGGCTTGCATAAACAAAGGAACTCTGTATAATGAGGAATAAGAAAAAATATTCGTCATATAGCTGAAGAACAGATTAGAGGCAAAACTTACACAATACATTTTCCTTCCATATCATTGCCGGTAATACAACATATCATACAGCGTTCTTGCTGGGGCAGTGTGGAAATCCCACCATAAGATTAAATTCAATTATACGGAGGATTATTTTTTCTTGAACCTATCAGGTGTTTTCTAAAATTAATTTCAGGAAAGGAGGGCCGAAAAAAATAAAATATGTCACACAGTAAATGCAGTAAAAAGTCATTGAAACCTTTGAAGGATGAATTAAAAGATTATCGGAAACAAGGTGTCAGGCTTTTTCTGAATGGAAATCCCAGTACACCGAAATGTATTGCGAAAGCCTGTATGATCGCAGAAGACGGTGGTTACATGAGGGATTATACTGCAGATGAAGAAGGCAGGATTGCAAAAGTGAACTTTGAACATATCAGGGAACTTCCCAAAAACAGAAGATGATAAATACCTGCTTTTATATACATAAGATGATTGCAGCGATTTTCCGGTACAAGTGCAGTTTCCCCTCTCGTACTTAACCAGACCGGAAAATCCTGCACAAAATTAAAAAGTCTGAGGTAATGATTCTGTACAGGAAATATTTGAAAATTTATAATTAGTTAAGACATTATATAGTAAAGCATGTTATAATAAAAAAGTATATGTAATAATCAGGTTACTGAGAATAGCATAAAAAGTGTTACGATACGTAAGAAAAAAAGAAGCGCAACACAGAATGGTTACAGATCTTATCTGAAATTAAAGGGAGAAACAGATGAAGCATCAGGCAAAAAAACAAACGAGAAATCAACACATGCCTGTCGTAATTGTCTGCATATTGATTTTAGTGCTGGCAGTTATGGGGCTGGGAATGCATTTTATTAAGAAATATATTCCTACAAAAGAAAGAATGAATCTTACAGAATATTATGGACAGCCCGGAGATGGGGAAATGGCAGTTGTTCTGGGAACTGAAATCATGGAAGAACGCGCATTGATGTCAGGAGATCAGATATATCTTCCACTTGATATGGTAAATACATATCTGAATCAGAGATATTACTGGGATAGTGCTGACCAGCAAGTACTTTATGCGACACCTTCTGAATTGCAGTATTATCCGGCAGCAGAGAGCGGAGAAGGCGATGTATGGCTGAAGGATGGAACAGTTTATCTGCGTCTTGGTTTCGTGCAGAAATTTACAGACCTGGATGCCTATGTATATGAAAATCCGAACAGAGTTGCAATCCAGTACAGATTTACCGGAGTGCAGACAACGACAGCTAAAAAAGATACAAGTATCCGTTATCAGGGTGGAATCAAGTCTCCGATCCTGACAGATGTGAAGACGGGGGATACATTAATCTTTCTGGAAGAACTGGAAGACTGGGCCCAGGTTGCTACAATGGATGGCTATATAGGATATGTTCAGAAGGATACGATAGCATCTGCTGAGACAAAAGATTTTGAGAGATCATTTGAGAAAGAGGAATATACCTATCTTACTATGGATGGAAAAGTAAATATGAGCTGGCATCAGGTGACAAGTCAGGATGCAAATGCATATCTGGCGGACACGATCGCAAATGTCAGCGGTGTAAATGTAATTTCTCCTACATGGTATTATATTCAGGACACAGCAGGAAATATAGGAAATATTGCGTCGGCGGACTATGTGGCACTTGCACATGAACGCGGATTAAAGGTTTGGGGACTGATTGATAATTTTACGGCAGAAGTGAGTACAACGGATACACTTTCACAGTTGTCATCCAGACAAAATATGATTCAGCAGCTGATTCAGTCAGCAACTACCGTTGGGCTAGATGGTATAAATGTGGATTTCGAGACACTCAGTGAAGATGCGGGACCTCATTTCCTGGAATTTTTAAGAGAACTCTCTATTGAATGTCATAAGAATAATCTTGTTCTTTCAGTAGATAATCCGGTACCGGAAGATTTTACCAGCCATTATGACCGCAGAGAACAAGGAATGGTGGTAGATTATATTGTTATTATGGGGTATGATGAACATTATGTAGGGTCAGATGCCGGATCTGTGGCCTCTCTTCCATGGGTGGAGCAGGGCGTGCAGGATACGATTGCAGAAGCGCCGGCAGAAAGAACAGTTCTTGCAATTCCGTTTTATACAAGACTTTGGAAAACAACTGGTGGGGCTCTGACCAGTGAGGCGATTGGAATGGATGAAGCACAGAATGTCCTTACTGAAAATGGCGTTGAAGCTGTATGGGACGGAAGTGTCAGTCAGAATTATGCAACATTTGAAAAAGATAATTCAACGTATCAGATTTGGCTGGAAGATGCACAATCGATCGCGGAGAAAGTGAAACTGATTCCGAAATATAATCTTGCGGGCGTTGCACAGTGGAAGCTGGGATTTGAAAACAGCAGTATCTGGCAGACGATCAGCGATAATTTACAGTAATAAAAAGCTCTGTTGTATCAGTGATTGATACGACAGAGCTTTTGACGTTGCGTAAATAAAAAAAGTTCCATAAATGGAAGGAGGCCGGTACTTTCGTACCGGCGCGTATGAAAAAGAAAAATATTTTATAGAAGGCATGCACCTTCTATGCATATTAATATACCTAATAAATGTGAAAAAAATATGGTATAAATTTGAAAAAATTGTGAACTAGAATTTCTTCCAGGTTCCTTTAAAGAAAAGAAGCATCAGAGGAAAAATTTCCAATCGTCCGGCAAGCATGTCAAAAATTAACACACATTTGGAAAGATAGGAAAAGGAACTGAAGTTCCCCATCGGGCCTACAATTTCCAGACCAGGACCGATATTATTCAATGTTGCGGTGACTGCTGTAAAGTTTGTAATAAGATCAAAATTATCCAGAGAGATAATAAGGACAGAAGCTGCTAAGATCAGGAGATATACACTCAGATAAATGTTTGTAGATCTGATGATATCATGTCCAATCGTTTTTTCATCCATTTTGATTTTTTTGACTGCATTCGGGTGCAGATATAACTGGAATTCTTTTTTGGCTGCTTTACATAGAATCAAAATTCGGGAAACTTTGATTCCGCCACCGGTACTTCCGGCGCATGCACCGACAAACATCAGAAGTACGAGAATCGTTTTGGACAAAGAGGGCCACTGGCTGAAATCTGTGCTGGAAAAACCGGTTGTTGTAATGATAGAACCAACCTGAAAGGCTGCCTGTTGAAATGCTTCACCCAGATTGCGGAACAGATGAGCTGTATTTAATCCGATCACAAGGATTGCAGCGAGAATGATTCCAAAATAATAACGCACTTCTTCAAATTTAAATGCCTGCACAAACTTTTTCGTAAGAAGAAGATAATATGCAGAAAAGTTGACTCCAAAAAGAATCATAAAAATCGTTGTGACAACCTGACAGTAGGTGCTGTAGCTTCCCATACTGTCATTGACGATACCAAATCCACCAGTACCGGCTGTACCAAAAGAAATACACAGGGTATCGAACAGAGGAATTCTGCCAATCAGAAGAAGAATAATCTGGAACAGTGTCATTCCAATATAAATCGTGTAAAGAATTTTGGCGGTCTGCTGAACTTTTGGAACCAGTTTGCTGACGGAAGGACCAGGGCTTTCGGCTTTCATCAGATTCATATGATACCCGCCGGCAAGTGGCAGCAGTGAGAGCAAGAATACAAGAACCCCCATGCCACCGATCCAGTGTGTGAAACTTCTCCATATCAGAATACAATGAGGGAGAACTTCCACATCTGTCAGGATACTGGATCCGGTTGTTGTGAACCCAGATACTGTCTCAAAAAAAGCATCGATTGGATGTGGGATAGCACCGCTGAGGACAAAAGGTACTGCACCGGAAATACAAAGTGCAAACCAGCTCAAAGCTACTGCAACACATCCGTCTTTGGTATAAAAAACTTTGTTCTTAGGTTTTCGGATAGTCAGTGGAAGACCTACGATCAGGCAGACAATCATGGAAATCAGAAAAGCGAAAAATTCATGTTCTTGATAAATGAGAGCCGTGATACATGGAAGAACCATGAACATTGCCTGAAAATTACACACCCATCCAACGATATAAGCAATAATTCGAAAATTCATCTGTATACATCCCTTCTTATGCCAGAATATCGCGGATATCGCGAAGTCCCTTATGGGTTGTGACAATGATCACGTTGTCGCCAATCTGAATGGAATCCTGTCCTCTTGGAATTCTGACAGTCCCCTCACGTGTAAGGCAGCAAACAAGAAGATTGTTTTTCAGATTCAGTTTGGAAAGTGGAATTCCCACAACAGGAGAATTATCACGAATGATAAATTCAAGCGCTTCCGCCTGATTGTCAAGCACATGATAAAGGGTTTCTACGTTACTTCCGATAGTATTCTGCATGGCACGTACATACCGGAGAATAGAATCAGAGGTAATATATTTCGGGTAGATCACACTTCCAATATCCAACTCATCGATAACGTCTTTGTAAGGAAGACGGTTTACTTTGGCAATCAGTTTGGCCTGTGTCATATTTTTTGCAGACAGTGACAGGAAAATGTTTTCCTCGTCCATGTTTGTGAGTGTGACAAAGGATTCTACTGTGGAAAGACCTTCTTCCATGAGAAGTGCGCGGTCTGTACCATCACCGCAGATAATTGTGGCATTTGGAAGCATCTCGCTGAGTTCTTCACAGCGCTCTTTGTTCTTGTCAATGATCTTAACACTGATCTTCAGATCAGAAAGGGCTTTGGCAAGATAATAGGAAATTGTGCCGCCGCCAATGATCAGAGTATTTTTGACTTGATGTGTCTTCAGCCCAATCTTTTTAAAGAAAAGAGCTGTATTTTTGGGTGTTGCGATAATAGAGATAAAATCGCCATTGTGAACCAGATGATCACCGCCCGGGATGCTTAAGGTCGTTTTACTTTCAATGGCACAAAACAGAACATCACAGCGATATTTGTCTGTGATCTGGGAAACTGACATTCCATCCAGTTCAAATTCCGGGAGAACTTTAAACTTGAGAAGTTCTACACGTCCTTTTGAAAATGGATCGATTTTGATGGCTGCCGGAAAACGCAGAAGTCTTGAGATTTCTCTGGCAGTGGCCAGTTCCGGATTGATGATCATGGAAAGACCAAGGCGTTCCTGGATAAAACCAATCTCTTTACTGTAAATTGGATTGCGTACACGGGCAATGGTCTGACAATGTCCGGTTTTCTGTGCAATCAGACAGCAGAGCAGGTTTAATTCATCAGAAGCGGTGACTGCAATCATGATATCAGCAGTTTTGACGCCGGCTTCCATAAGTGTATTGATGCTGGCTCCATTTCCAACAATCCCCATGGCATCAATATCTTCGGTGAGATTGTTGATAACGTCTGCATCTGTATCGATCAGAGTAAGATCAGTATCTTCTTCCTGTAATTGCTCTGCAAGGGTGCTTCCAACTTTGCCGCATCCGACAATTATAATATGCATGCTTTCCTCCGTAAAAAGAATATAATTATTATAAGCGTTTTCATTATATCACTGTATATGGGATTTTTAAATATTTAAAATAGTTTTTGCAGAAAAATCATGGTATATTAATAAATACAAAAGAAAATATCAGAGATGTATGATAGATACAATTACAGATTGAAAAAAGAAAGGGATTTTTTATGGATACAGTCAGTGAAACTGTCAGTAAAGTAGATGAAGGTCTGCAGGAAATGGGAATTGACGGTGTGAAGGATAGTCTGAAAGATCTGTTGAATTTTAAACAGTATATGGAAAACCAGGTTCCGGCAGTTATGGGCTTTTGTATTAAAGTTGTTCTTTCAGTAATTGTGTTCTTCGTGGGACGAAAAATCATTCAGTGGATATTGAATGTTATGAGACGATCTCTGGAGAGAGCCAATGTGGATGCTGGTGTGATACAGTTTGCTTCTTCTGCCGGGAAAGCGGTTTTGTATGTCCTTCTGATCATCAATATTGCAGTAAGCCTTGGTGTAAAGGAATCTTCTGTAGCGGCATTGCTTGGTACGGCAGGTGTAACGGTTGGTCTGGCACTACAGGGAGGTCTTGCAAATCTGGCAGGAGGAGTTCTTTTGTTGCTTTTTAAACCTTTTGTAGTTGGAGATTATATCATTCAGGATCAGTCAAACGGGTGTGAGGGTACGGTCGCCAAGATTGAGATCTGCTATACAACACTTCTGAGCATTGACAATAAAAAAATTGTGGTACCAAATGGAACACTGTCAAACAGTACGATCATAAATGTAACGGCCAAGGAGAATCGTAAACTTGAGATCAAAGTTGGAATTTCCTATGAGGCAGATATTCAGAAGGCAAAGAGAATCATTGAGAAAATTCTCAGAGAAGATGCAGATACCAAAAGCGACACAAAAGAAATGGTTGTGTTTGTGGACGAGCTTGCAGACAGTGCAGTGATCATGGGCTTACGTGTCTGGGTGTCGACAGAACGTTACTGGCCAACGAAATGGCGCCTGAATCAGAAGATAAAAGAAGAATTTGATGCTAACGGAATTGTGATTCCATATAACCAGATGGAGGTTTATGTACATCAACAGAAATAGTTGACGATAAATAATATTATAAAAAGAGGTTTACATTTAAGGATATAATTTTTTAAAATGTAAACCTCTTTTTATATTAAGTTGACAATTGAAAAGGCCTGTGTTAAATTGTTAAATAGATAACAGATAGAACTGTCATCACGAGGAGGAGAAAAAAATGAGTACAATAGCAGCAACCAGAAGTAAAACTTATGATATTGTGTACATTGCCGTATTTGCAGTTATTATGGCAATCTGTTCCTGGATATCCATTCCGACAGCTGTTCCGTTTACACTGCAGACGTTTGGCGTTTTTGTAGCGGTAGGTGTCCTTGGTGGAAAAAGAGGAACACTTTCCATATTGGTATTTATTCTGCTTGGAGCAATTGGAGTACCGGTATTTGCAGGATTTTCTGGAGGTATTGGTGTTCTTGCTGGAACAACTGGCGGATATATTATTGGTTTTCTGTTTTCTGCCCTTGTTATGTGGGCAATGGAAAAACTTCCGGGTAAGAAATCCGTAATGCAGATTGTGTCCATGATCGTAGGACTGATCGTATGCTATGCTTTTGGTACTGCATGGTTTATGATCGTTTACAGCAGAGCGAATGGTGCCGTTGGTCTTGCAACTGTTCTGGGATGGTGTGTCATTCCATTTATCATTCCGGATATTATTAAAATTGTTCTGGCTTATGGTCTTTCCAGAAAGCTCCGCAAATTTGTAGCATGATCTGTTTAAGACCGCATCATGGAATGTGTCTTGCGTATTTTGAAGGAAAAGGCTACAGTGACGGATTCACAGTAAATATGCAGAAGATGCTGGAGTTTTTTGAAAAAGGCGCAGATATTGAGCTTACCGTATCCGGAGATGAAATCTGTAAAGAGTGTCCGAATCTGAAAGAGGGAAGTTGCGTGAGTGCCGGTCTGGTGGAAGCCTATGACCGTAAAGTGCTTGAAGCATGCGGACTCAGTGAAAAAGCACAGATGAGATTTCAGGAATTTGTGGAAAATGTGCAGAAAAATGTGATCGAGTCAGGAAAACGGGTGGAAATCTGTGGGAATTGTCAGTGGAATGAGATTTGTGCGAATAAACAGAGCAGATGGAAACGAAACAAATGAAAAATAATAAATGAAAAATAACAAATGAAAAACACCGCAGACAGATGAAAGTAGTATCTGTTTGCGGTGTTTTTTGGAATATTATTTTGAAGTACGTTCAGCAAAGATTAGTACGATCAGTGCACCAATGAATGCAGAGACTGTTGAGAAGAGCAGCATTGCGTGTACTCCGGCAAGGTCGATGAGTGTTCCACCAAGAAAAGAACCAAGTACGCTTCCAAGGGTATATGCCATTGTGAAATAGGCCTGCCCCTTGATTGCGTCTTCCGGTTCCATTAGGGCATTTACATAATAAACAGAAGCTGCAGTCATAAGTCCCCATCCGAGCATCTGAAAAATCTGTACGCCGTAAAATACCGGAATACCCGGAGCAAGCAGCGTGCCAAGTGCTTTTATCGTGAAAAAGATACCGGCAGTTTTTAGCAGAAGGTCACAGCGAAATTTGCGGATGATATAGCCAAAAAGGAAAAGCGTTGGTAATTCGCATATGGCGGCGATTGCTGAGGCTGTTCCCATTTCTGCACTTCCGCCCCCTTTTGCCAGGGCAATCTGAAAATTAAAGTTATTCAGCAGAACATGGCTGAGATAGATAAAGATACATCCGAGCAGTACCAGGGAAAAACGTTTGTATTTCCTGAAAAAAAGTATTGGATTACTGTCTGAGCTGCTTTTGGGAGCATTCGTGGCAGTGCTGTCTGATTTTGCTTTGGAAAATGGAAAAAGAATAAGGATACCAAGAGACAGCAGGGTAAGGACAATTACAGTGATCGGGATGGAAACAGGTCCGGCTTTTACCGTAATGATCCCCAGAATGTAACAGATACAGGCATAAGCGACAGATCCCATTCCACGTGCAAGACCAAAATTGAGAGAATGTCCCTGATTGATGCTTTCCATTCCAAGGGAATTAATAAAAGGAGTCATCAGTTGCAGCAGGGCAATACTGGAACCATAAAGAAGTCCGGTAAGTATGAGAGAATGGGATAAAAATAATCCGATCACAAGGATCAGCTGAAGAAAATACAGCATCTGGATCAGTTTTTTCAGGGAGGGGCTTTGTGGCTGGTCAGCGTAACCTGCAAGGACAGGCTGCAGTACTGCAGACAGAAGTCCTGCTATAGCTGCAAGGATTCCAATCTGAGTATTGGTAAATCCACCGGAAAGAAGAAAAAAACCGGAAAAACTCATGATTGCTGCAAAATACATCCAGTACAGTCCCTGGATGACTGCATAGGAAGGGGTAAGATTTTTGGATTTTGATGGTGACATGATTCTGAACTCCTTTGTTAAAGTACTTCTATTATACATTTAAAAACGTGAATGATAAAGTACAAAATACTTGCAGATTCCTGTTTTTTATCTTAAGATAAAGGACAAAAGAAATGTATGTAAACTAACAGGAGAAAAATAAGATCATGAAGAAAAAAATAGATGTTTTTGAACATATGGGAGAAATTTTGAACGGAGTAAAAAATGGAGTGCTGATTACCGGAAAAGCAGATGGCAGAGTGAACTCTATGACAATTTCCTGGGGAATGGTTGGCGTAGAATGGGGAAAACCAGTTTTTATTACATTTGTCAGAGAAAGTCGTTTTACAAGAAGTCTTCTTGAGAAGAATGGCGAATTTACGGTTAATATTCCACTGGATGACAGTGCAAAAAAAATTCTTGGATACTGTGGGGCAAAATCAGGAAGGGATGTAGATAAAGCGAAAGAAATTGGTCTGACTTACGAAGAATCGGAAACAATTTCTGTCCCGGGAGTAAAAGAACTTCCACTGACACTGGAATGCAAAGTAGTCTATAAACAGACACAGGATACAGAGGCCATGACAGAGGAAAACAGAGAGAAGTTTTATCCACAGAATGTAGAAAGTTCATTTTCAGGTGCAAACAGAGATACACACATTGCATATTACGGAGAAATCGTAGATGCATATGTGATTGAGTAATGCGATAAGAAATGTGCAGCTCCCCGGTGAAGGGAGCTGTTTTTATGGGCAGATATGCGCACCATTCCATATTTATGTCATAAAATATAGAGACATATTATTTGTGACAGAAAGGATTTGCTCATGGAAAATTATCAGATGAACCGTCCATGTGGCCGCCCATATAATGCAACTTGTGGAATGGCAAAAGAGATGATGTCCGGGCAGCAGTGTTCCTGCCGGAATAATTCCAGAAATCAGCCATCCCGCCCTTCGCCATGTCCGTGTCACCTTCCGGATGCCAAAACCAGAGATGCGGAAATGTATACACACATCGATCAGATGGAAGCAGCCATGGCGTATGTTCCCTGCCAGAAATTTACTACGACATATGATCTTGGATATGCGTTGAAGGTCGGAACTGTTTTTCCGCAGCTCTGTAAACCATTTTGTGGAAAGAGAGGTGGGCAGAGATGATGTATCGCAATCAGTGTACTGCAAAAGAAAAATTAATGAACCGTATCAACGAAGTCAGTTTTGCAGTAAATGATGTACTGCTTTATCTGGATACACATCCATGCTGTGAAGAGGCAATCTCCTTTTATCAGGAGTGTGAACAGGAACGCCAGAAACTGCTGAAAGAATATGCGCAGTGTTATGGCCCACTGACAGTAGATGCTGCACTGGAATCTGGTGGGGATACATGGAAATGGGTGCAGCAGCCATTCCCATGGGAAACGGAAGGAGGGTGCAGATAGTTTATGTGGAATTATGAAAAAAGACTGCAGTATCCGGTAAATATTAAGACTCCAAATGCAAAGATCGCCCAGTTCATCATGAGTCAGTATGGTGGCCCGGATGGCGAGATCGGAGCATCTATGCGTTATCTTTCTCAGCGTTTTACTATGCCAAATCGCATGGCCATGGCAGTGCTGAATGATATTGGCACTGAGGAACTGGCACACCTGGAAATGGTTTCTACGATCGTTCATCAGCTGACAAAAGATCTCTCTATGGAAGAAATTGAAAAAAGTGGTTTTGGGCCATATTATATTGATCACACAGTAGGTGTATGGCCACAGGCAGCCGGTGGAGTTCCTTTCAATGCATGTGAATTCCAGAGTAAAGGTGATCCGATCACAGATTTGTTTGAAGACCTTGCTGCGGAACAGAAAGCCCGGGCAACGTACGATAATATTCTTCGAGTTGTCCGTGACATTCCTGAAATTGCAGATCCGATTCGTTTTCTACGTGCGAGAGAAGTCGTACACTTCCAGCGTTTCGGGGAAGCACTTCGTTCCGTACAGGAACAGCTGGATGCGAAAAACTTCTATGCATTCAATCCGAGCTTTGACTGTCCATGTGAGGCGTCCTGTAAAAATTCATAACAACAAAGAAATATCAAATAAGACCTGGGAGGATTCTTCCGGGTCTTTTAGGGTAAATACAGGATTTTACAATTCCTTTCATCCATGTTATTATGACAACGCATTAAATATGAAAGGAAAACGATCATGGAAGTTCTGACGATTGGGATTTTCTGTGCTTTGCTCATTATATGCATCATAACGGGAAAATCTATATTATATGCTCTTCTGGCAGGTCTGATCATTTTCAGCCTGTATGGAAAAAAACAGGGATATAGCTGGAGACAGATTAGCAGGATGGCATTACAGGGAGCCTGGAAAGTAAAAAATATTCTGCTCACATTTATACTGATCGGAATGCTGACAGCACTTTGGCGACAGGCTGGAACAATTCCTGCAATCATCTGTTATACCGTGCGTCTGATAAAACCATCGACATTTTTGCTGATGACATTTCTTCTGAATTGTCTGATCTCAGTCCTGACAGGAACTGCTCTTGGTACGGCAGCTACGATTGGTGTTGTATGTGCAACGATGGCTTCTGCACTTGGAATTCCTTCATGGATGACCGGTGGTGCAATTCTTTCCGGGGTATATTTCGGAGATCGTTGTTCTCCTGTTTCGACAAGTGCACTTCTGGTGGCGGAGCTGACGGAGACAGGTATCTATACAAATATAAAAAATATGATCAAAAGTGCATTGGCACCATTTACCATTACCTGTATTCTTTATCTGACTGTCAGCATACAGCTTCATGGAAAAACAGAGATGCCGGATCTTGGACATGCTTTTGGCAGTGAGTTCCGGCTCAGCTGGATTGCATTGCTGCCTGCAGCGGTGATTCTGCTGTTGTCTGTTATGCAGGCAGGGGTGAAGATCGCGATGATCGCCAGTATAGTTACTGCAATTCCTGTCTGTATTGGCCTTCAGAATATGGCATTTACGGAACTTCCTGAACTTCTTCTGAATGGTTTCCATTCTACAGATGTGGCGGTAGCGGCAATGCTGAATGGAGGTGGTATCACTTCGATGTTGAAGGTTGGAGCAATCGTATGCATTTCTTCATCTTATTCAGGAATTTTTCAGGCAACAGGAATCCTGAATGGATTTCAGAAAATGGTCTGTTTGCTTGCCAACAGGACAAAACCATATTTTGCAGTGCTTGTCACATCAATCCTGACAAGCGTTATGGCATGTAATCAGACATTGGCAATCATGCTTACAGGTCAGCTCTGCAGCAGAACAGAACCGGATAAGCTGCGTTTTGCCAATAATCTGGAGGACAGTGCAGTGATCATAGCACCTTTGGTGCCGTGGTCGATCGCGTGTGCTGTTCCGCTTACAGCAGCAGGTGCACCGGGATACAGCGTCTTATTTGCAGTGTTTTTGTATCTGCTTCCGTTGTGCGATTTAGTGTTAAAAAAATAACTGCCCTATTGTAAATTGACTAAAATAGTGGTATTCTGTAAGAAATTGAATAATAAAAATAACAGGTGCTGATGTTAGATAATCAAATAGCCTTCAGTTAAAAGGGAAACAGGTGTAAGTCCTGTACGATCTCGTCACTGTATACAGGGAATGCAGAATCATGTGTGTATGCACAGTCACTGGGAAACTGGGAAGACGATTCGGGTGTATTGATCTGTAAGTCAGGAAACCTGCCTGCTATTGGTACGGGGATTTTAAATTCCGGATCACGAGTAATTGGTTGTACCATAATCCAGAAACTCTAGCCCGGTGCAGGATTTTTTTTATTGGGAAATATAGTATTTCTCCGAAAAATATTTTTTGACCAGGCTTGCTGCCGTACTTTGTTATTCATTTTAATTTTCATGAGAAAACAGGTACAGGAGGAAAAAACATGAAACACCGCGAACACTTTCGAAAATTGGTTGCAATTTTTTGCCTTATTTTCGTGCTGAGCCAAGCATTATTATCATCTGCATCAGCTAGCGCTACATATCAGATTTGGCGGAACAAAGCCTCAACTACCCGAGTTTATAGTACCGTGTCCGCTTGTAAAGCACAAGGTAGTAATTATATAGGCTCCTTGTTTGCCAATGACACAGCGTATCAAGTAGGTATTTACGACGGTTGCTATATCGTAATGTATCCGATTGAGCCGCATTATGGAAGTCAGGCTAGTAACTATAAGGTTGGATTCGTTAACTACAATGGTGGCGTTACGAATCCATATTGGAACCCAACTACGTATAAAAACGGTTCTACGAGAGAGTATGTTTATAGTACAGTGGACAACGCCGCTGACAGGACAAATTCTATTGGGTACTTGGATCCTTGGGAGACTTGTACCAAGATTGCGGGATTGTATGGATATCCGGTAGTTCTTTATACCGCTGGTAATACAAAAAAGGTTGGATTTGTAAACTATCACGGTTAACTTACTTTATATCGGGAAACAGAATAAAACTCTGAAATCGATTATAGGCTTTGAAGATCGGCACTTCAAACCCCACCAGGGAGAAATCCTTGGTGGGGCTACTGCTTTTAATTTAAATCTATCCGAACGCCCACAAATAAATCCTCCATATGGACCTTTAAAATCTTTGCAATCAGAAACAACTCCATATCTCGTACATACCGATGGCCATGCTCAAGCAGTTGAATTGCATTTTTATCAACGTCAAGGCCACATTTTTGAAGTTGAATCGCAAGATCGTTCTGTGACATGCCGCGTTCCTGGCGCAGCTCGGCAATCCGCTTTCCCGCCCAAGTCTTGTTGCCATCCGGCTTGCTGCATTTTCTCATTGCTATTCTCCTATTTTAAATCATAGATACTATAAGTATATGTTCAATTTAGGAGATTTTTGGCACAATACGTATGGTATGAATCCTTAAATGGAATAATTTTTGATATTTTTATCGCTTTTTATCAAAACAGGGATGGAATTAAAAAACCTCGGAATCCTTGTTGGATTCCGGGGATTATTCTGCCTATTCAGTTATATCTTCTTAAAAAGAACATCTGTTCTTTACAATTACTAATTATGGTGCTATTATTAGAACACTCCAATAAATGGATTTGTTTTTGCAGTTATTGCGAAAAAAGTGTTGAAATTCGCGTAAAAGTTGCTATACTAAAATTATAGTGTAGCGACGGAAGGTGTTTTCGTCGCTTTAACTGTGTAATGATGAGGGGTGAATCAGATGAGCAAGATTCCTGGACTGACCGGTATTCGGATTAATGCGGATGATGACAATGAGCACGTGATTATATCATTGACAGAAAGTGACGAGCCTAAGGACAAGTCTGAGGAGCCTGAGTTTTTTACTACATTTAAGGTACATAAGGAACAATACATGGGATTAATTGGTGCCTTAATTGTTACCGGAATAGATCTGCAAAAAAATGGCCTTGAACTTCATTTGCCGATGCCTACAGAGGAGGATGAATAAGAATGACAAAAAATACATATACTAAAAACGAAATAATATATTTAGATGAATCGGCAAAATTGTTATCACAGGTCATTAATATGTCTCCGGAAGAATCACATAAAATTTTAACCGATATTGTAGCTTCTAGCGCATACACTAAAAGCGAAAGCATTGATAAAAATGTACTGTACTCTTTTATTGGCCAACGTGATGACGTTTATCGCGATTCGAAAGAGGGAAAAGTGAGCTCAATTGATCACAACGACCACAATCCTTTAATCAATTTTACAATTGGTCTTCTAACCCCCGATTTTTCTAATCGATATGGGGTTATTGAAGCATATCTGTTTTACGATAAGGGCGAGATTTGGTTTATAGCAGATAAGATTAGCATCGAGATATTAAGTTCGTTTGATAAGGAAACATATGAGTTTCAAAAGAAGAACGGCTATTTAAACATTACCCCGTTAATTATCGGAAGAGAAGAAATAGACTTTTCTGAATTGCCTCCTTATGATAAAAAAATCGGGGTGTGAGAATGGCAAGCGTAAACAAACATTTAGAAGTTAAAAGAAAGAACGAGTCTTTTGTTAAGTTTTTGGATGGTTCCGGCTATTGTGAATGGCAAATAACAGGGACGTTTTACGCAGGACTTCATTTAATGCATGCATATTTACATAACCAGCACAAAGTAAAAGATCAGCAAATGGAGAATCATAGAAAACTTTTCGGTGTAATAGGAAAGCATTGCTCTACTGAAATACTAGAAGACTATCGGGATTTGTACAATCAAAGTATCTTAGCTCGGTATAATTGTATAAGCGTTTCATCAATAAGGGTTCAGTATGTCAAAGAAGAATACAAACTCTTAAATAAACTTTGTATAATAAATCCAGATGAATCGATACCCCCGACAGCGTAATGGTTATCGGGGGTATCGTCATATTTATTTAGATTTGTTGTTGCCATTGTCCTTCGGCACATCGTATGACATGGCCAGTTCGCTGTCCACCGTGCCTTTTGTGGTGGGATCAGTAATACACGCCCAGACAGATCCAATGACCGACACCACGATCACAGGGTTGCTCACCGCATTGCATAGGGCATCCCACAGCGCCGCCCAGGTCGTCATATCATGCCACTGCACACCAAGGCCCACCAGGATCGGGCTGATGATGGACAGGATGATCTGCGCCCAAAAGGTCGGATTTTTCAGACGGACTT
>OGPA01000435.1_pt1 | contig 44249 bp, 46 predicted proteins | sample 1552841 | NCBI WGS metagenome assembly OGPA01 (sample SAMEA2579916, study PRJEB22360) | human gut metagenome
TGGGAACAAATTTTCAAAGCGGCTCAGGCGGCGGTCGCTGCCGCCAACATAAATGAGATCATCCGTGACCTTTCTGGTACTGTGCATCGCACGACACCTCCGTATAAATATCTATATTGAATTGTAGCATATTTTTGTGCATTCGTCCAGTGGGAGGGTTAGTCGCGGCGTACAAAAAACGACCGGTGAAACAGCCGCTTTTTGACGGGATACAGGTTTTGATCGGTTACAGCAGCGTGCAGGTACCGAGCACCCTGAACAGACCAAGCGACAGGCTGATCAGCCGGCCGACAATCTCGCCGGGAGTTTGCCGTTCAGCGCTCCGTGCAGCATATCGAATGAGCGTTCTGTTTTTGCCATGTGCATTCTCTATTTCGTTTTTGTCTGCTTCTATTGCAGCACGGTTTTATTGATGAGAAAAGCACATGTTTCTCTTGTTTCGCATTGCAATTCTGCATATATATTGTTTTGTCCAAAAGCAAAGAAAAAGTGCAGAAAACTTGCGTTTTCTGCACTTTGAAAGCACGAATATATGATTAGCGCTTGGAGAACTGCGGTGCACGACGTGCAGCCTTCAGACCGTACTTCTTACGCTCCTTCATACGAGGATCGCGGGTCAGGAAACCGGCCTTCTTGAGGATGGGACGGTAGTCGGGGTTGACGAGCAGCAGAGCGCGGGCAACGCCGTGGCGCAGAGCGCCGGCCTGACCGGACACGCCGCCGCCCTCGACGGTGGCAACGATGTCGACCTTGCCGAGCTCCTCCGTAGCGGCGAGGGGCTGACGGACGACCATCTTCAGGGTCTCGAGACCGAAATACTCGTCGATGTCGCGGCCGTTGATGGTGATAGCGCCGGTGCCGTTCTGGAAGAGGCGAACGCGGGCGACGGAGGACTTTCTACGGCCGGTGCCGTACAGATAAGGCTTCTTGGACTGATACATTCTTCTCTTCCTCCTTAGACTTCGTAGGCTTCGGGCTTCTGGGCCTGCTGCTCGTGGGTGTCACCAGCGTAGATGTGCAGGCGCTTCAGGGAGTCCTTGGTCACGGTGTTGCGGGGCATCATGCCGCGCACAGCCACGCGCATCGCAAGCTCGGGCTTCTCCTGCATGAGGATGCGATACTTGGTCTCCTTCAGACCGCCGATCCAGCCGGAGTGCGTACGATAGTACTTCTGCTCCATCTTGTTGCCGGTGAGGATGGCCTTGGAAGCGTTGATGATGATGACGTTGTCGCCGCAGTCGGCGTGCGGGGTGTAGGTGACTTTGCGCTTGCCGCGGAGCAGATCAGCCGCAGCAACGGCGGTCTTGCCCATGGGCTTGCCGGCAGCATCGATAACGTACCACTTACGCTCGATGTTGCCCTTGTTCGCCATAAAAGTGGACATGGTGTGTTTCCTCCATATTGATCTATGAATGAAAGCTTGTGCTTTACATTTTTGTTGTCCCTTGGTAAAATCGGAACGAGTTTATTTATAGCATTTGGGCGCGAGAATGTCAACACCATTTTAATTTAGCGCAAGCAATGCTCGTAATTTCTCTCGTTTTCTTTGATTATCTCTCAATTTCTCAAATCGCAAAATCGAAATTCTTTTATTTTTCACAAGGAGCTGTACCTATGCAGGAAATCTTGGGCCTCGTGCGCCGCTGCGTTACGGACTACGACATGATCCAGGAGGGCGAGACGGTCGCCGTCGGCGTCTCCGGCGGCAAGGACTCGCTCGTCACGCTCACCGCGCTCGCGCGCCTTTCCAAATTCTACCAGAAGCCGTTCAAGGTCGTGGCCATCACGGTCGAAACGGGTGTGCCGGGCATGAGCTTTGATGCCGTGGCCGACTATTGCGCGGCGCTCGGTGTCGAGTACATCCGCGTGAACGTGCCGATCTACGAGATCGTGTTTTTGGAGCGCAAGGAGAAAAATCCCTGCCCGCTGTGCGCCAAGCTCCGCCGCGGTGCGCTTTCGACCGTGATGAACGAGCACGGCATCAAAACGATCGCGCTCGGCCACCACTACGACGACGCGGTCGAAACACTTTTGATGAATCTCCTCTTTGAGGGCCGCATCGGCTGCTTCCAGCCCGTGACATACCTGAGCCGCTCGGACGTGACGCAGATCCGCCCGCTGCTCTATGTGAAGGAGCAGCAGGTGCGCAATGTCGCGGCAAAGCTCGATCTTCCCATCGTGCACAATCCCTGCCCTGCCAACGGTGAAACGCGCCGTCAGGAGGTCAAAGAGCTCATCGAGTCGCTCTCCGAGCGCTACCCAGACCTCAAGCAGAAGCTCTTTGGCGCGATGCAGCGGTATCCGCTGTACGGCTGGGATGTAAAAAATTCGGAAAAGTGACGTTGTCACTTTTCCGAGAATATTTCACTGCGCTTTGTGCCTCGGTTGGCCGCTGAAAGAGGCCAATTCGACACACGCTTCGCGCAAAGTGTTTTCTGCCACGCGCATGTCGCGGCAGAAAACGATTAAAATCTTTTCGTGCCTATGGGCACGAAACTCTACGAGGCTTTTGTCCTATGTACATTAAATAAACACCAGCCTCAGCAAGATCAGCAGTGCGAGGCCGGGCACGCCGAGGACGGCGATGACGAGAGCGTTGAAAAGATTCAGCCCCAGCGAAAGCTTGGTGAGCACGCCGAGCGCGCTTAGAATGCCGAGCAGCGCAAAGCCGAGCAGCGTGTTGACGAGCAGCTTGCCCGCGAGCTTCAACGGCGCGGCGAACAGCCTGAGCACCGCGAGCAGCGCAAACACGGCAAACAGGACAAGCAGTATTTTTTCCGTTATCCCCATTTTGCGACCCCCTCGCTGCACGTTTTGTACACGGCTTCGCCGCTGCGCTCCTTGATCTGGCGCAGCAGGTAGTCATAGCGTGAGAGCTCGGCGTTGATCTCATACACGCAGGCGTCGACGAGCTCCGGCGCGCAGACCGCGTTGAAGCGCGCGTACGCCTGCGACAGCGCGACACGCGTGTCGCGCAGCTCGCTGAACAAGTCCTGCATGGATGCATCGCGCGCGACGTCACAGCGCAGCAAATTGACCTTTCGCATGTTTTCGCCCTCCCATACCTCTGCAATGTCAGTGTATGGAAAGTGTGGACAAATATTCCTCTTTTCAAACAAGGAGCCAAGTATGGAGCATGAAGATTATATGCGCGAGGCGCTGTCTCTCGCGCGCGAGGCCGCACAGGAGGGAGAGGTGCCCGTCGGCTGTGTCATCGTCAAAGACGGCGAGATCATCGGCCGAGGCCGCAACCGGCGTGAGGAACTGCAGCGCACCTCCTCGCACGCAGAGATGGAAGCCATCGCACAGGCAAATGAACGTCTGCGCTCCTGGCGGCTCAACGGCTGCACGCTCTACGTGACGCTCGAGCCCTGCTGCATGTGCGCAGGTGCAATTACCGGCGCGCAGATTCCGCGCGTGGTCTATGGCGCGGCGGACCCCAAAATGGGTGCGGGCGGCTCACTCGTGAATCTTCTTTGTCTTCCGGGTATGAATATAACACACCCCCTGCCCCCTCTCAAGAGGGGAAAGGTTACTCCCGACACTATAAAAAAATAGGATATAGTTCCTGCTTTCCCCCAACATGTCAAATCCGTTCCGATCCCGCAAGGGATAGCGTTCTTTGACATGTTGGGGTTTAGAATAAATATTACTATATTTGTAAGTCTAAAATTGATGTTTTATGAAACGTCCTGAAATAGTAAAAGCAATAAAGAAAGTATTGAAACAGGTAGCTCCCGATGCTACTGCAATACTTTATGGCAGTGAAGCACGTGGTGACGCACGTCCTGATAGCGATATTGATTTGCTGATACTGGTAGACAAGGAACGTATTTCATTAGAAGACGAAATGCGTATCATGGAACCAATATATGAGATCGAACTTCAGTCCGGTGTTCAAATCAATCCTTTTTTCGAAACACTAAAGAAATGGGGTAAGCGCATTACTCCTTTTTATCTGAATGTAATGAAGGAAGGAGTCGCTTTATGAACGACGAACTTAGAAAAGAGATTATTCTGTATCGTATGGAGTCCGCCGAAGCATTACTAAAGGAAATAGATAGCCATATCAATAATGGTTTTTATAATACGGCTGTCAACCGGATGTATTATGCTTGCTTTTACTCCGTAAGTGCTTTATTACTTCATCATCTGGTAGATGGTGTTAAAACACATGAAGGTATCCGACAAATGTTCGGAAAGCACTTCATCACCACAGGTCTATTACCTAAAGATTTTGGGAAGTTTTATACAATTCTGTTTGCAAGACGAAGTGCAGCCGATTATGAAGATTTTTTGAACTATGACGAACAATCTGCCAGGGAATTGCAACCTCAAACAAAAGTCTTTATAAAAGCTATACATGATCTGATAAATAAGTAATATCTTATCAAACTTTTCCCCCAACATGTCAATTTCGTTCCGATCCCGCAAGGGATAGCGTTCTTTGACATGTTGGGGTTTAGAAGAAAAAATAGTGGGTCCAATAGGATAATGTGCCAATTGTTTTTGAAAGAATGGAGGGATTTGCTTTGTATTTAGTATTAATATTCTTATTTTTGTGACATCAAAATCAGAATACTTATGGCACTAACAATTAGAGCAATTCCCACTCTCACGGGACAAGCGGCTATCGATTTCGAAAAGAAAGCGAGGGAGGCCGAGAAAAAACGAGGTTCTGTCGATTTCTCCGAACAAAAAAAGATAGCGAAAGAGATTTTGGCAAAAGTAAAGTTATAACAACATTTAAAACTTGACTATGAAAATGGAATTCCTGAATAATAACTGTTTTTTCTCTGTATTGAATGCAGAAACCTTATCGGATGCAGCCTCTTTTGGCTGTGGAGATACTTCTACCTAATGCACGAAGAAAGAGAGTAGCACGAAATATTCCGCATATAAAAGAACATAAAAGTTATCCTGCTGTATTAATCGGACGTTTGGGAGTAAATGTAAACTTTCAATCGCATCATATTGGTTGCGAATTGATGGATTTTATAAAATCTTGGTTTGTTGATCTGCTTAATAAAATGGGATGTCGTTTTATTGTTGTTGATGCTTACAACAATGAAAAAACAATAGCTTATTATAAAAAGAATAATTTTGAACTGGTCTTTAGCTCAGAAGATCAGGAAGCCGGTATATTAAGCCATGTCGATGAAAAGCTGAATACAAGATTCATGTTTTTTGATCTGATAACTGTTTGTTGAATAAAAATACATTTCTTCTAAACCCCTCATCATCTGAACGAACAGATGTTGGGGGATTTTTATTTTCCCCCGACAGCTAGTATTAATTATTAAAAACAAAAGAATTATGTCTGACATAAAATTATATGCCGATCTGTATGATAACGCATTAACAGAAAAATTGGGCGATTGCGTAGCACGCCCACGTATTAACGGTACACTTTACAATGCCGATATTGCCCGGCGCATTGTCGAGAAAAGAACGGGGTATCGTGCCGAAACCATCGAGAACATCCTGCGTATGGCCGACGATGAAAAATCGTTGGGGATAGCCAGCGGGATGAGTGTGGTAGATGGGGTAGGGCAGTACCTTCCCCAGATCAAAGGTGTATTTGCCAAGCCGACCGACCCGTTCGACCCGGAGAAACATTCACTTGTTGTAGCCTATACTACCGGTAAGATCTTGCGTAAACGACTGCTGGAAACCGAGGTAGTGACAAACGGTGCCGCTATCGTAGGCCCGGTGATCGGTGGTATCACCGACTCGTCTACCGGCAAAGATGACGGAACTTTTACTCCCGGTATGCCGATCGTTGTGGATGGCAGCAATATCAAGATCACAGGCGCGAACGAGGCCAACGGCTTCTATTTCATCCCGGCAGCCGTGGGTGGCACGCCGGTGAAGGTCACTGTGATTGTTCATAATAATCCTTCGCAACTGACCCTGATGGTGCCGGCTGATCTTCCGGCAGGCGATTATTATGCCAGCATCACCACTCAGTACGGACGTACGGCCAACGTAAAAGACCCCCGCACATATAAGTACCCGATCCTGCTAAGTACTGCCGGAAGGGGTGGAGACGACGACCGTCCGGTGATCGAGTAAAATACCCGAATGTTTCTCCGTCCCGGGTCGGAGGCCTCTTCCGTCTCCCGTTGGACATCAGTTCCGACCCGGGACGGACACCGCTTCCGTCGGGAGACGGACGAACATTCGGTAATTCTGTTTTTACAACTAAATAATAAGAGAAATGAAATAAATGAAACTAATATACTGGATATCCGTTTTTCTTCTGCCGCTCCTGTTCCTCTACTCTTGTGATGAAGAAGAGATCGGCAAAAAGAACCAACCGCTGCCCGACGGTGTGATGCGCCTTTCGGCAACGGTACGCAATGGGTTGAAGACCCGTGCATTGAATGATCCGCTGAGTGATGCTACCGTCGATGAGAAACGGGTAGACCGCATCGCCTTCTTTGTCCATACCGAAGCCGAAGGCATGCAGGTCTATCCACCGGCTACACCGGCTTCTGTTTATCCTGATGAACCTAACAAGGTGCATTTGACCGATAACGGCGACGGAACTTACAGTGCCAATGTAGACCTGACGGCCGGTGCGGGTTACGATGCCGATGTGATTGCCGTAGCCAACCTGCCGGAAGCGTATGATTACACGCAGATAGTCAGCTGGAAAGGTTTACTCGACAGCGTGACGGTTGCGACCACGGCGATGCCGCTCTGCACGGGTGAGTATGACACGGGCAAAAAGAATGCCTTTGTTATGTTTGCCTCTGCTACCGTTGCCTTGCACAAAGAAAAAGAGGCGGCTGTCAATTTTGCGATGGAGCGTCTGGTGGCACGTATCGACATCACCAATAAGGCGTATGGTACGGGAAAGAATGCCTTTAAGCTGACTAAAGCCCGTATCCTGCAAGCCAAACCGGCCAGCTACATCACGCCGCACGACCTTTATGCCTCTCCGGAAGTGCTGACGGTGAACGACTGGGAACTCGATCCGGCAGCGGTCAAATTCTACAAAGGGGAAGTGAATACCGCCAACGAAACGACGGAAGCCGCCGGTGATGCCGTCTGCCAGGTAGCCTAGCAGACCCTCTACACCTACGAGAATGATGATGTGGCGCATACCCCGACTTGCCTGGAAGTGACCGGCGAAATGAATGGGGCAACGATCACCCGTAAGATTCCTTTCGAAGTGACGGATGCCGACGGTATCACTAAAAATCCTGTCCCTATCGTCCGCAACCATCGTTACCTGGTACAGATTAATCCGGCTCCCGCTGAAACGGATATCACCTACAAGCTGACGGTGGACGAATGGAACGCCGTGGATACGGTGAATGTGCAGCCGAACCAGAATCAGGTGCCGGTAATAAGTAATTATTCCTGTGCCGAGGCGACGAAGACTTTCGGCACTTTCGATGCTTCAACGGGTATGCCCGACACAATTGTCGTTCCGGCTACCGGGGGGATGATCGGTTTCACCGCCTCTTGTCCGTTCGACAGCCGCGTGATCGTGGATTATGCCTCCGCTGCTGATGGTAACGGCTGGCTGGAAATAATTGATCGTTCGGATGCGGTGGTGACAAAAGCGGGAAGCAGCCTGTCCCGTACATATAAAATCACCGTCAAAGCCGATCTGGCTCTTGATCCAACGCAGGTGAACCGGGGGGCTCTCTATATTGTGAATGGTGGAAATGGCTCGGTGATGGATACGGTTACGGTTTATCAGGGGGCTGATATCGCTTATGCGGATACCCGGTTTGCTGCAGTTACGGCTTATGGTGCTGTCTGGGCTCCGTATAATAGTGGGGCAACGGAGGTGGTCGGTAAAGATGAGACGATTACAGTATGGACACTGGAAAAGTGCGGTTATTTGTATCAGTGGGGCCGTAATGTACCGTTTGTTTACGATGGACTATCCAGTGCTCTTTACACAGGGGATTTATCGGCATTGAATAAATATCCGAATTATAATGATGCCTGCAGGAATGAAGGTGTATATGCAGATAAATTCATTACAGGTTTTGCCGATGCAGGTAATACTTGGTTTAAAGATTACAAGACCGGAGGAGTAACTGCGGGGGATAATGCATGGTTACGTGAAAATCAGCCTTGTCCTGTAGGTTGGCGTGTCCCGACGCAAGCTGAATTGGAAAAAATTTTGGTCGACACCCCCAAAGTCTCTGATGGAAAATGGGTATCACCGTCTAATAACAGCTTCATCCTGATAGCGGGAGGGTATTGGAATTTCAGTGGGACTTCGAGTACCCCTGTTGCAGAAGGGGATTATTGGGCCTCTTCTTTTACAACGAGTGAGGGTGCGGCTTCACGTCTGATGTTGAGAAGTGATCGTGCCCTTGTGGATATCCGAACACCGGCTTACGCTTTTTCTGTCCGTTGCGTAAAAAACGAACCTTTCCCCTCTCCGAGAGGGGGCAGGGGGTGTGTGAATTTATCGTATAAGGCCGCAAGGCCAATGTTCTTTGACATGGTGGGGGATTAAATATAAATGACACAGTGAAGTTGTTATTGAAATTTGTTATCTTTGTGATTGTTTCTAATGTATATAATTATGAAGTCTACAGGCGAATATTTGGCAATCCTGCGATCATTTATGCAAAAACATGCGGAAAAGTATGGCATATTATCTATGGGTATATTCGGTTCGGTAGCACGTGGCGAACAACGGGCAGACAGTGATCTCGATGTCTTTGTTGAGTTGCGCGAGGCCGACCCTTTTATCATGGGAAATATCAGTGACGATCTGGAAGCTCTTTGTGGTTGCAAAATAGACTTGTTGCGTCTTCGAAACGGATTAAATAAACTATTATTAAAAAGAATAGAACAAGATGGAATCCCAGCTTAAAGAAGAAGTTATCAATCGATTGGAACAAATCGTCGAATCGATAGATGTCTTGCTTGAAAGGAATAAGGAGATAACTTCTGTAGAAGATTATTTGTCCACTCCCTGGGGTATGACACTTCTGGATGCAAACCTGATGCGTATTCAGTTTATTGGCGAAACAGCTTCGGCTATAGACAAGAAAACCGATAAATTGTTATTGGTCAATTATCCGGAGATACCCTGGAAACAAATATTTGGTATGAGAAATTATATTTCTCACCAATATGCGGATATTGACCCGGATATGGTTTTGGTGGTTGTTAGAAAACATTTGAAACCGTTGAAAGTGACTGTACAACAAATAATTCAAAATTTGGAATAAGTTATCATTTTATATTGAATCCCCCGCCAGTAATCTCTGCCGGGGGATTTTTTATTCTCTTAGCCTTCGACAGTTTATAAAAAACAAGGGAATATAAAAAATGAACTGATAAACTTATGAAACATTATCTATATATGTCGGCCTTATTGTTAGCCGGCTTTTTCCTCGGTAGTTGTACCGAGGATAAGATTAGCGGAGGAGAACCGCCTGTTCTGACAGGCGATGCCGCTATGCTGAAAGTCTCTTTCCGCAACGGAACGGTTACCCGTGCCCTCGGTGACCCGTTTGCAGCCACCGACGCAGAAAAGACAATCACCAAACTCTCTTTTTATGTCTACCCTGAAAAGGAGGCTGATAAAGAGTTCGTTCCTTTTCAGCGCTATGTGTTCGATATGACGACACTCCCACTGGAAAAAGACAGTGTGAAGATCACGGAAACGGCTAAAGGTGAATACGACTGTGACTTTATCCTGCTTGAAGGCGGTGGTTTCAGTTGCCGGATCGTCGCCCTGGCCAACTTGCCGGACGATTTCGACGAGACAAACAACCTGAATACTTACGCTAAATTGCAGGAAGCTGTTTTGCAGACTGATATTATGCCGACAGTCGCTTCTGCTGATCCGAAGGTTGATAATCAATATGGCCTGGTGATGTATGCAGAAGATGCGAAGATGATCAAAAAGTCGGTAGAGACGGGGATGGCTTTCACTATGCAACGCTTGGCCGCCCGTATCGATATAACGAACCGGGCTTTCGATCAGGATTTCCCGGAAAAAGGGTTTGTCCTGACCTCTGCCCATATAGTCAATGCCAAACCGGGCAGTTACCTGATCCCGGCTGCAACTACTGCTTCTTTACTGACCCGTAATTTTGCGGAAGTGAATGACCCGGCTAAGATAATAGGCTACAGTCAGGACGGTACGGATTATAAGAGTCCGACACCGGGAACGAGCGATATAAATGGAAATACAATCGGGGTGGATGCCTCGATAGAAGCAGGTGTTGTAGAACAACGTCTCTGGCACGAGCTCTACACCTATGAGAATGACGACGAGGATGCCGGTTCGGCTACCTCGGTACTAATCAAAGGTAAGTTTCGCGACTCACCGTTCAGCCGTGTGATTCCGTTTGTGAACAGTAAAGGCGCCCCGGTTATTATCGAACGTAACCATCGTTACCTGATCCGTATCAATCCGGCTCCCGATATGACGGATGTCTCTTTCAATATCCAGGTAACGGATTGGAATGCCGTCGACACTGTCAACGTGAAACCGACGCAGAAGGTGGTACCCGAATTGGGTAATTTTTCCGCCGATTTTATTCCGGATACCGATAATAAGATTGCCCTGCCTGCCGCTACCGGCACTTTAACGTTCGAAGCAGTGAATCCTTTCGATACGGATTGTGTGATCGTACCCGAACCCGATGATGAGGATGCCGCCGCCGGTGACGAACATTATCTGGAGTGGATCAGCGTTTCGGCTTCCGATCCGACGATCGTGACAAAAGCATCTACCGGCTACAAAAGAACTTATACCGTCCAGGTGGACGAATTATCGGATGCAGGTACCCGCCGCTCCATGTTGTTGATCCGTAATAAAGCGAATGTGACAGCCCGTGATACGTTGCACATCAGTCAAACGAAGGATGCGGTGACTCCTTAGTGGAGCTTTGAAATAATGGAAACAACATCTTACTACCAACAATAAATAATGAATAAAACAGACTTGATAAAACATGTAGCTGCCCATACCGGAAATACGGAGTGTTGCTGTCGTCGGATGGTGGATGCTGTATTGGATGCTATGGCGGAGGGGCTAAGCGACGGGGAAGGAATAACCCTGCAGGGTTTTGGCTCTTTTCGTCCGTGGGCACAAAGTCAGCGACTGGGACGGAATCCCCGCACGGGAGAAAGCTGCCAGATAACTTCCCGGACGAGCGTTAAGTTCAGAGCCGGTAAGGAGTTATTGAAAGTAATGAACAAGCAAAAATAATAATCAATGCTTGGAATAATGTAATAAGGCCCTGCGGACACCCCGCAGGGTTTTTTGTATGGTTTTGGATAAGATGATCATTGTTACGGCTATGATTATAAGCAGAATGCCGACGGCCAGATTGAAAGTGAACGGTTCTCCGAATACCAATACACCGACAAATACGGCCGTTACAGGTTCCATAGCTCCCAGCACGGCAGTGAGTGTGCCACCTATATTATGCACAGCCAATACGAGCGTTATGTTGGATATCACTGTCGGTACGATAGCCAGCAGGATCAGGTTGACAACCGACATGGCATCGGGAATGGGTTGTATCCCCTCATTCGTGCTTGCTTTGATGGCAAACAGGAAGGTACTGACAATGAATACGTAGAACGTCAGTTTCCTGCCTGTCATATTGTGTATCCGCGATTTATTGACGGTCGTGATATAAAGGGCATACCCGACAGCCGAAAGCAGTACGATAAAGACACCCAGTACGCTCAATTTCATTTCCCCTTCGTTGATAGACAGGCGGGCAACTCCACAGATCGCCAGGCAGATCGCCAGCAACGTGACCCATGATGTTTTTTCGCGGAAAAACACCAGCATGATAAGGGTGACGAATATCGGATAGGTGAAATGCAACGTTGTAGCTATCCCCGCCGACATGAAGTTATATCCCCAGAAAAGGAACATGGCGGATGCCGTGTAAAAGAAGCCGAGCAATATCAGTACGGGAATGTCTTTTTTGTCGATATGCATGGATTCCTTTTTCACCGCCATGATGCCGATAAGGGCTATCGATGCAAAAAGGAAACGGTAGAACAGGATCGAATCGAACTGCATCCCCTTTGCCATAAGCGGCAAAGTAAACAATGGTATCAAACCGAATGTAGCCGAAGTGGCAATGCCGTATGCGAATCCTTTCAAATTGTTGTTCATCTTTTTCCTTTTTACCTTTTGCTAAAACGGCTGCAAACATACAAAAAAGCCGCGATATTATCAGGTAATATCACGGCTCTTAAATATTATTTCAGATGATTAAACCAACAGACCGGCGGCAACTTCTTCGGCTACAGCCTGACTTTTGATAGCAGCTACCAGGGCAAGACCGAAGTTAATGATCAGTCCAGGACCTTTGCCGGTAATCACGTTGTCGGAAACTTCAACAGCTTCACCAGTCACATTAGCTCCGATCAGTTTCGGTTCGAAGCCCGGATAGCAGGTAGCGTTACGGCCTTTCAGCAATCCTAGTCCGCCTAGTACCATCGGAGCTGCACAGATGGCGGCAACGATCTTTCCTTCACGGTATTGCTGCAACAGGGCTTCTTTTACCGGCTCCGAATCATTCAGGTTGGCTGCTCCGGGCATACCACCGGGCAGAACAAGCGCATCGGTTCCTGCCAGGTCTGCTTTTCCCAGCGTTGTATCAGCAGTAACCGGAACATTATGTGCTCCCGTTACAACAGGATTGTCTGTGATGGAAACAGTTGTCACTTCGATACCTCCGCGGCGCAGGATATCGACTGTGCCCAGGGCTTCCATTTCTTCGAAGCCATTGGCTAAAAATACAATTGCTTTCTTCATATTACTTCCGTTATTTAAGTTTATACACATAGGTGATCGTACCGCTTTGGTTGTTCGCCCCGTTGATGCTGTTGAATTTAGCACGTTTGGCGGCATCCAGTGCACTCTTACGCATGGAAGCGTTGTCGATGTTGGTACCTCTTCCTATTTCTGTGAATATTACATTGCCTTTCGGATCTACCGTAATGTTGATCACGATTTTGCCTTCTTCCTGGATCGTGTAAGCGGGGCGGGGCAAGCCTCCGGCTCCGATAGAACGACCGTTCAGGTTGAATGAACCGTAACCGCCTACGCCTTCGTTGGCTCCGTGGTCGGAGTTGCCGAACGGACTTCCCTGGTTACCCGTACCTGTTTCTGCATCGCCCTGGCTGTTCCCTTCAGCGCCGCCGATACCGAATGCTCCGGCAACACGATTGCTGATGGCCTGCTCTTTCTTGCGACGTTCTTCTTCCAAACGTTTCTTTTCGGCCTCTTCCCGTTTGCGGCGATCCTCTTCCTCTTTCCGTTTACGCTCTTCTTCCTTTTTGCGTTGCTCTTCTTTCTTTTTAGCGTCTGCTATGGCAACACTCTCTTCGATGTCCTGCGTGATCACTTCCTCTTTCGGTGTTTCTACCGGTGGAGTGGGTGGCGGTGGAGGAGTGGTCGTCTCCTGGGGTAGTTCCTGTCCGGTGTATTTGGGTTCGAAGGTACCGGCGGCGGAGTTTACATTCCCGAAGTTGACAAGGACACCCCCGTCTTCATCCGGAATTTCCGTACGTAGTACCGTGAACAACAGGATCAGGAAGATCGCCAGGTGAAATGCGACCGAACCGGTTATACTGTATATGTCATCTTTGTTGAATTTCATATCTGTTATTTCTGCGCACGGGTGGCAAGCACCATCTTGAATTTGTTTTCGTTCGCTATGTTCAGGATCTTTACGATTTCTTTATAAGGAACTGTCTCGTCTGCATAAAGGGCGACGAACATTTCGGGCTCTTTTGCGTAACTGTCTTGCAGGAACGGGGTGATCTCGTCGAACGTGACCTGCGTTTCCCGCTGGTTACCGAATGCTACGTAGTAATTCAGGTTGGCATCGATGGTAACCCGCGTGAGCGGTTTGGCTGCCGTTTGCTTCTTCGCCTGCGGCAATGTTACCTTGATGGCATTCGGAATGACTACCGTAGAGGTGACCATAAAGAAGATCAACAGCAGGAATATGACGTCGGTCATGGAGGCCATGCTGAAGGCTTCGTTTACTTTTGTTCTTCGTTTTAGTGCCATTCGCTTTGTTAATTAGCCGGTTCGTTCAATAAATCCATAAATTCCATGGTGCGGGCTTCCATCTTGTTCACCACGTTGTCGACTTGTGAAACCAGGTAGTTGTAAGCAAACAGGGTGATGATACCGACTACCAGACCGCCGACGGTGGTTACAAGTGCTTCGTAAATACCTCCGGACAATAAGGATACGTCAACGTTCGTTCCGGCATTCGCCATATCGAAGAAGGCGCGTACCATACCGGTTACCGTTCCGAGGAAACCCAACATAGGAGCTCCGGCAGCTGTCGTAGCGATCAGCGGGAAGCCTTTTTCCAGTTTCGCAATTTCCAGGTTACCCACGTTTTCGATAGCAACGAGTACATCGTTCATCGGACGTCCCAGACGTGTGATACCCTTTTCGATCATACGGGCGGAAGGGGTGTTGGTGCTGCGGCACAGGTTCAGTGCCGAGTCGACTTTCCCTTCATGGATATAGTCTTTGATACGGTTCATGAAATTCTGATCTTCTTTACCCGCACGGCGGATAACTAATAAACGCTGGATGAAGATGTAGCCTGCCATTAGTGATAACAGCAATAATACAACCATGATCCACCCTCCTTTGAATGCAAGGTCTATTACATTGATCTCTGCTTCAGTGGGGACTGTTACTGCCGTCAGATCCGGCATCTGCTCTGCTGTCTGTGCCCCTACTGCCTGTAGGGAAAGTAAAATACTCATAGATTTGTATACTTATTCGTTAATATTAGTTTGTTCTTATTGTTGCAAGCATGCTTTATATAATGAAATGGTCTCCTGCAATCCGTGATACAACGCGTCGCAGATCAGGGCATGACCGATGGAAACCTCTTCCAGCCAAGGTATGTTCTGACTGAACCACGCCAGGTTTTCCAGGCTCAGGTCGTGGCCGGCATTGACTCCCATTCCCAGATTCTTTGCCAGTTGTGCGGCAGCAACGAAAGGAGCGACGGCTTCTTCCTTGTTTACCGGGTAATTGGTTGCATAAGGCTCTGTGTACAGCTCGATGCGGTCGGTACCTGTTTTTGCCGCCAGTTCGATGTTGGCCAGGTCGGTCCCTACGAAGATAGAGGTGCGGATTCCCTGTGCGGTGAACGTATCGACCAGTTCACTCAGCAGGTCGAAGTTTGCCTTTACATCCCAGCCGGCATTGGAGGTGATGGCATCGGGTGCATCCGGAACCAGTGTCACCTGTGTCGGTTTTACTTTTAATACCAGGTCTATAAAATTGTTACAAGGATACCCTTCAATGTTAAATTCTGTCCTGATAAGAGGTTTTAACGCGTACACGTCACTGTATTTGATATGTCGTTCGTCCGGACGTGGATGGACTGTAATTCCTTGTGCACCGAAATTTTCGCAATCTTGAGCTACTTTTAAAATGTCAGGCATGTTACCTCCGCGTGCGTTACGGATGGTTGCAACCTTGTTAATGTTTACACTTAAATTTGTCATCGTATATCGTTATATCTTTTTTCTTTCATTACATTTGCACAAAAGTATCGGCAAATTTAGCAGAATTAAGGGAATTAACAGAATAATGTTGGTGAAAGATTTCATAACGAAGGAACTTCCCGTGTTAAAAAGTTTTGACACAGGGGAATACGCGTTGGCATTGATGGATGATTTTAAGTTAAAACATCTGCCTTTGTTGAGCGAGGGGATATACCGTTGCCTGATCTCGGAAAAGGATCTGATGGCTATGCCTGATCCTGAGGCAACGATTGGCGAGCCGGTTCTGTTTGCTCCCAGTGCGATGGAGAATACGCATATCCATGAGGCGCTTTCGCTGATCGCCCGCTACCAGTTGAGCCTGCTGCCGGTGGTCAGTCCGGAAGGGGAGTATCGGGGGGCGATTACGAGAGAGAAACTGATCGATATTCTTTCAGAGCTGTGTAATGCCGAGACTTCGGGCAGTGTGTTTGTTCTGGAGGTGATGCCGCAGGATTATTCGCTGACGGATATTGCCCGTTTGATCGAATCGAACAATGCGCATGTATTGAATCTGCTTTCGTACACGGATAAAGATACCGGAAGGTTACATCTTATTATTAAAATCGATCTGGAGGATGCTTCGCCGGTGATCCGTAGTTTCGAGCGTTTCAATTATACTGTTCTTTATTATTTCATGGAAAAAGGGATGGTGGATGATCTGTTGCAGCAGCGGATGAACGAGTTGTTGCATTATATGAATATTTAATCAATTGACAGTTTTATGAAGGTTGGTGTATTTGGCAGTGAATATCAGGTAGAGAAACAGAGTCAGATAAAACGTTTGTTTGAAAAGCTTCGTTTGCAGGAGGCGGAGGTGTATGTGGACTCTCAATTCTACTACTTCCTGACAGATGTCCTGAATTTCGCACCTGTAGTGGCCGGGTTGCTGACAGATGATGATTTCGATCTGGATGTGGCTCTCAGTGTGGGAGGTGACGGTACTTTCCTGCGTACGGCAGCCCGGGTGAATCGGCAGGATATTCCTATTCTGGGTATTAATACCGGACGGCTCGGTTTTCTGGCAGATGTGGGTGGTAATGATATCGAGGACACGTTGGATGAGTTATTCAAGAACTATTATAAAATAGAAGAACGTACTTTATTGCGTCTGAATACGGAAGACCGTGTTTTTAAGGGGTATAACTATGCGTTGAATGAGATCGCCATATTGAAGCGCGACACCTCTTCAATGATCACGATCCATACGTCGCTTAATGATGAGTACCTGGCTTCATACCAGGCAGATGGATTGCTGATCGCAACGCCGACCGGTTCGACAGCTTATTCCATGAGTGTGAACGGACCGATCATTATACCGCAAAGTAACAATATCGTATTGAGTCCCGTTGCCCCTCATTCCCTGAATGTTCGCCCTCTGGTTATTCCTGATACTTATAAGATCACGCTAGGGGTCGAGAGCCGGAATAAATATTTCCTGATCTCATTGGACGGACGTTCGGAAATATTCCCTACCGGTATACAACTGACGGTATCGAAAGCAGATTATACAACAAAAGTGATTAAAAGATATAATCATACCTTTTATCAGACGCTTCGTGAGAAACTCATGTGGGGCGCAGACGCAAGGATGAAATAGAGGATTGTAGCTGAATTATGCTGCAAAAAGATGTTTTATAGCATGTATTTGTTAAATCATATTAAAGATGTGAGAAAAACAAATGATATATTATGCTACATAACATAAAACCTCTATATTTGTACTGTGTTTTTCATGGTATTAGATTTAAGGTTAACAATGAAGATTGGCTGTCCGCGATGGATGGCCTTTTTTATTTTCTGCCAATTGGACTTTTCTGAAACAATTATTTTTATATTTGCCTCTGATAAAATCCACATAAGTAATTTAAGTACGATTGATATTGGTCTTATCGATGAAGGGGAGATTTGCTGTTATGATTACATCCAGGGAAGATGAGTATGTTAAGGCGCTGAGTAACGGTGATTCGAAAGCATTCGAATTATTGTTTCTGCGGTATCAGCCTAAACTTGTCTATTTCTTTACAGGCTTTGTACACGATGACGAGATCGCGCAGGACTTAGCCCAGGATCTTTTTTTTAATCTTTGGAATAACAGAAGCAAGCTTTCGGATATACGTTTGTTTCAATCTTACCTTTATCAGATGGCACGTAACATCTTATACAATTATTATGATCATTCTTTGGTGCAGGAAAAATACGGGATGGCGCAATTTTTATCTCCATCGGTATCCGATGATCCGGAAGAACAGTTATTTGCCAGCAACTTACAGGAATTGATTAACCTCAGAGTCGATCAGATGCCTCCCCAACGGAGACAGATTTTTCGTATGAGCCGGATGGAAGGTCTGAATAATGAGGAAATTGCAAACCGGCTCAATATAAATAAACGGACTGTGGAGAACCATTTAACCGTCGCCCTGGCGGATTTGAGGAAAATGTTTAAAATCTTTATTCTGCTCTTTTTCCATTGATTATTTGTTTTCGATAAAAAATCAATTTAGACTGTGTGTAAAACCGAAGTTCGCTTTCTTATTCATAAAAAGCGATAATTATGCACGAAAAAGAGATAAGGGAGATAATCAGGTTATTTTTTAGAAAACGGTTTTCGAAGGATACTCAATTACGTTTTCGTTATTGGTTTCGTTCGGAAGGAGATCGTGATGAAAAGGAGCATGCCCTGCAGGAAATCTGGGAGACAAGTCCGTCTGATATTTCAGAGCAGACCTGGAACAGGCTGTCGGAAATTCAGGACAGGATTTCAAAGTCAGGGAATGTGACATTACCGGAGAGACGCAACAGGCGCTGGTTGAAATATGTAGCAGTAGCCGCTGTTTGGATACTGACAGTGTTCACAACCCGTTATTTCTCTGAACAGGATGTTAAAATAGTATCTCCGAAACTAACTGAATTTTATGTCCCTTATGGTGATAAGCAGGAGATAACGTTATCCGATGGCTCTGTTGTGTGGGTAAATGCCGGGTCAGTCCTTATTTATCCTTCGGAGTTTACTGCTGCCACACGTACCGTTTTTCTTAGTGGGGAAGCTTGTTTCAAGGTGGCGAAAAATCCAGAACAGCCGTTCATTGTAAGTACGAAACATCTGGATGTTCAAGCTTTGGGTACTGTTTTTAGTGTAAATGCTTATCCCGGTTCAACAGAAACTATTGCAACGTTGGAGGAAGGAAGTATACAGGTGGATACGAAATCTTCGATGACTCTGGCTTCCATTTTAAAGCCCAATGAACAATTTGTCTACTCCCATTTGACACACCAGGCGACAATCAATGTGGTGGATGCTGAACAAGTCTCGGCCTGGAAAGATGGTTACCTGATATTCAAAAATGCCAGCTTTGAAGAAGTGACTGCCGCTTTGGAACGCAAATATAATGTGACAATTAATTATAATGCGGAAAAATATAAGGGGCGTACCTATTATGTGAAATTCAATCCGGATGAAAGTATAGAAGATGCTCTTCTGATTTTAAAACATTTGATAGAAGACTTCAGATACCGGATAACAGGGCAAACAATCAGTATAAACTAAAAGGAAGGAGGAACCACAGCATATATAAAAGAAAGACGGGGAGAACGACCGGCAAAATCTCCTCCCCGTATTTTGAAATCATAGAATACCATCAAAAACATTTCAAGAAATATTAAAATAGTATTCATATTAATAATAACACACAAAGATATGCGAATTACCTTTCTAATACAATCAGAAAAGACTAAAATCTTTTCATGTATATTAATAACATTCCTATTGTTGGCTTTTGTGCCATTGGTAGAAGCACAGAATCAAAAGGTTCATCTGACCGGAACGGATAATTCCCTCCGTACTGCTTTTGAGCAGATAGAGAAACAAACAAAGATGTCAGTAGATTATGATGCGAAAATACTTGATACTTCGCGTCCGGCTCCTGCAACTTCGGGGGAAACAACTGTCGGCGATCTGATGAAAGTGTTGTTGCAAAACTCCGGTTGTACTTTCACAATACAGGGATCACATATCCTTATTTCGAGACAGCTGGTTGCTGAAAGCAAAAATAAGGTAACCGGATCGATAACCGATGAAAGGGGAGAACCTGTAATCGGAGCATCCGTATTGGAAAAAGGAACAACCAATGGAACTATAACAGATCTGGATGGTAAATTTGCATTGGAAGTATCTTCCGGTGCAGTCTTGTCAGTCAGTTTTGTTGGCTACCAGACTCTTTCCGTTAATGTTGAGGGGAGAAGAAATGTCAATATCACTCTGAAAGAAGATATGGAACAGCTGGAAGAAGTGGTCGTTGTCGGTTATGGTACACAGAAGAAATCCAGTTTAACAGCCTCTGTTGCTACTGTTCCTGCCCAGGAGTTGAACAAACAAGTGGGACACTCGGTAGCATCCGCCTTGCAAGGACGTACTCCTGGTGTGGAAGTCTTGCAAAAAGGAGGAGAAGCAGGTGCTGATATAAAGATACTTGTGCGCGGAGCTGGTACATTCGGTGCTACGGAGCCTCTGTATGTCATTGACGGTGCATTCTCAAACAATGGCCTTAACTCGCTGAATCCGTCGGATATCGAGTCGATGGAAATATTGAAGGATGGTTCTGCTGCTGCCATTTATGGTTCACGGGCTGCGAACGGTGTAGTTCTGATCACAACGAAACATGGTCAGAAGGGGAAGGCGAAAGTGGAGATATCCGCAAACTACTCTATGCAAACACCTTCCAAATACCTGGATTTCCTGGGTGCAAACGAACATCGTGAATATACAAAGCAGCTTGTCGCTAATTCCAGTAATCAGACCCAGGCACCGGAAAATGTAAATCCGACTAATCCGGGTATCAATACGGACTGGCAGGATGCTTATTTAAGAAACTCACCTATGTATAATCTGAATGCGGCTATTTCCGGTGGCGGTGAATATTCGACTTTCAATACCAGTATCGGTTATTTCGATCAGCAAGGTATTATGGAGTTCTCCGGTTTCAAGAAGTACAATGCACGTGTGAACGGAACTTTCAAGAAAGGCCGTCTGACTGTCAGTGAAACACTTTCTGCCGCATTCACGAATAAAGAACCACAAGTAAGAATGGTCATGGGAATTCCGACCGTGCCGATGACAGATGCCGAAGGACGATATGTTTCGGCAGGCAGGGAGTTTTACGTGAACGAAAGTAAGGTGACGAATCCTTTCGCTTCTTATTCCAATACCGTCAGAAGAAATAAGACAGTCAATGTAACAGGTAGCTTAAACATAGGATTGAACTTGTTTAAGGGGCTGGACTATAAGCTTGTACTGGGTGGTGATTATATTTCCACAAATAATTATTCCCGCTCCATTGCATTCGATTCCAACTGGGATGCCAATGGTGACCCAGATCCGGATTACAGCCGAACGCTCAACTCCCTGTCAGAAAGCCGGGGGCAGCGATTCAACTATACGATCGATAATATATTGACTTATAAGAATACTTTTGAAGGCCATACTTTCGACGCAATGATAGGTACCAGCTGGATGCGTGAATATTACAGAACAATGGGAATTGGTTCGGGTTCTACGGATCTGGGAGGCCCCAGTATTACTATCTATAATGGAAAAGGAGATATAACCAGCGAGGAATATAATTCGGCTTTACTTTCATTTTTCGCCCGGTTAAACTATGACTACAAAGACTGCTATCTTGTTTCTGCAAGTATCCGTAGTGATAAGTCTTCAAAATTTGCCAAAGGAAACCGGGTAGGGTATTTCCCTTCTGTCTCTATCGGATGGAATATACATGAAGAAGAATTCTTTAATATCGATTGGATCAGCAGAATGAAAATTAGAGCCAGCTATGGAGAATTAGGGGCAAACTTTATTGATCCTTATTCATTCCTTTCCACGGCATACGGCCCTATTCCATCAGTGTTCGGTGAAAATCAAACCGGGCAGGAAAGTGTGATGAACGGTTACGTTACTAAATTTGCTCAGGAGAACCTGACGTGGGAGAAATCCATCTCTAAAAACATCGCATTAGAAATGGCATTTCTGAATAATCAATTATCATTCACGGCTGAATATTTCTGGAAAGATAACAATGACCTGCTTGCTCCGTTGCTGCCTTTGGCTTCATCCGGGCAGACCATTATGACCAATGGCGGTGATTTACCAGTTTTCAACTCTGCGTCGGTAGAGAACAAAGGCTTTGAATTTACGGTAGGTTATCGCAAAGACTGGAAAGACTGGAGCCTGGGGGTAACTGCCAATATTTCTGCTTTGAAAAATAATGTAAAGAGTCTGGGCGAAGGGGTACAACCTATCAAGGCGGAAGTGATGATGAGCGGTTCATTCAACGACCGTCCTACCATTACGAAGCCGGGGCTTCCTATCGGTACATTCTGGGGATATGTGGTCGATGGTTTTGATGCTGACGGAAACTTTATTTTCCAGGATAATAATGGTAGCGTAGATGGTGTATTGACCGGAAAACCGGATGGGAAGATCGATGAAAACGATAAAACAGCTATCGGCAATCCTCATCCGGATTTTACTTATGGGTTGAACATCAATGTCGGCTATAAGAACTGGGATCTGACCGCTTTCTTCCAGGGTACGCAAGGCAATGACGTCTTTGCTTTGATGAAGTACGACTGGTATTTTGGCGGTGCCAATAGTGCCATTCTGAAAGATGCTTTTTACAACTCGTGGACTCCGCAGAATACGAATGCAGAGGCTCCTAAGCTGAATAGCAAGAATAGTTCGGGTATCAACTCGCTACCAAGTACATTTTATGTAGAAGACGGTTCCTATTTCAGATGCAAGAATTTACAGATCGGTTATTCTTTTGACAGGAAGTTGTTGCAGAAACTCCATGTCGATCTGGTGCGGATTTATGCAGGTGTGCAAAATCTGTTCACTATCACCAAGTATCCGCTGTATGATCCGGAAGTTAGTTCCAACGCGCTGTTCGACAGAGGAGTGGATGGCTTCTGGCAGGCGCAGGAGAGTCCGCATGAAGCAACAATGAACTCCAGAGTATATAATATCGGTATCAATTTAACTTTCTAAAACTCGTATGAATATGAAAAACAGTTTGCATAAAATATTAATATGGGTCATCGGTTTCGTAATTACCGGGATGATGACTTCTTGTGAAGACATTTTTGACGAATTGTCTGTCAATCCGAATCAGTTGGATGTAAACTCATTCTATACTACACCGGAAAATTGTAACAAGGGAGTTTTGGGGATCTATGGTTACATATCTACTCCGCGTAACTTGGGTGCTTGTGGCTTCGGGTTGATGCTGACCCGTAGTGATGAGGGATGTTCAGTAGCCGATTATGGCGTACCCGGTGCTTATAACGAGGAATTTACTCCCTCGTATTATTCTTTGGTACAGCCGTTTCAGTTGATGTATACGGCTGCATCGCAGGCGAACCAGATGATAGAAAGTCTAACTGATCTTGAATTTAGTAATAAAGAACAGCATGATGCTTATCTGGGTGAAGCTTATTTCCTTCGTGCATTCACGCACTTTTTCTTATTCATTAATTACAGGAACATACCTTTAATCAAAGAATTACCAAAAGCCCCTAATGAATATAAACCGCAGGCAACACCGGAAGAGGCCTGGGATTTTATCATAGGTGATCTGATTAAAGCGAAAGACCTGCTTCCGGGTAAGGATTATTGGGATTTAAAAAACAAAGGCCGTGTTACCAGGGCTTCAGCTTGTGCCCTTTTGGGTAAAGCTTATCTGTATCGTTCGGGGATAGAGCCTAAATACGGTACTTCACAAACGACTTATTATGATGAGGCGGCAGCAGCATTTGCTGAGATCATCAATGGAAATTGCGGCAATTACCGACTGGTAGACGACTACTCGTGGAATTTCGACGTAACTCATGAAAATAACGATGAGTCTATTTTTGAAATACAATTTGTCGGTGTGTTGAATACCGGATTTAATCCTGGTTTTGTGGATAGCGGCCTGTTTAATGATATCCGTTGTAAAATGTGTATCATGAATAAAAACAGAAATTCGAATAGTTCTGCACAAGTGATGCATAATTGGTTATATGACAAATTTGTTGCCTCAAAGACCGTTGATGGAAAGACTGATCCACGGATGTTCGGGTCGTTTGTTTTTAATGATAATGCTCCGGAAATTATTAATCCGGACGGAATGAAAGTGACTTTCCTGGAAAATAAAAACTGGGAGGCAGAGATGGGATCCAAAGACGGTACATTCGGCGAACAATATGAACTGGCTACCGGATATAAGATGTGTAGCAGAAAGTGGATGGACTGGACATTGCCTCCGACGGACGATGCCGGAGCCCATTTTTTCAATGGCCGTGCACAAGGTGTCAACTGGAGAATGATTCGTTATTCAGATGTCTTGCTGATGTATGCCGAAGCAGTCGTTATGGGAGGTAAAGCTACAGCTAATATAACCCCGTTGGAAGCGATCAATCGTGTACGTGACAGAGCCGGTGTTCCTTATATTGCAGATGCAAATATGGAAACGATCGAAAATGAACGTGTTCTGGAGCTTACTTACGAAGGATTTCGCTTTTTTGATTTACTTCGTTGGGGAAAAGTGGTGGAACGTTTCCGTGAGTTGGAAGCTTCCGATCCTTTGTTTAAGAAGTTTAGCAGAGCTCAGTATATGGGTTTCCAGGAAAACAAGAATGAGTGGATTCCGCTGCCTATCGATGAAGTAGAAGGTAATCCGTATATAATTAAGAATAATCCAGGTTGGTAATTAAAATAAAGATAACATGAAAATAGCTTATTATTTGATATGCACTGCTTTTCTTTCGGGTTGTGTCTCTTCGCAAAACAATTGTCCGGTAGAAGGCAATGGCAAAACTTTGCATAATGGAATAGTTCTTCCGGAGCTTTGGCCTCCGGGTATGGTAGATGATGGCGTTTGCCGTGAAATGCCTTTGCCGTATATTGAAAACAAACCGGCTGTTATCCCGATTAATCTCGGACGCCAGTTGTTTGTCGATGATTTTCTCATTGCAGAAACAGATATGCAGCGTGTCTCTCACAAAGCAACGTTTTACGAAGGAAATCCGGTACTTGCACCGGATAAGGAATGGGAATATACATTTGAACGTGCCCCTTATGCAGCTCCTTTCAGCGATGGTATCTGGTATGATGAGACTGACCGGAAATTCAAAATGTGGTATCTGGCCGGTGCGGGATCTATGCATAAACACCGCCAGAGTTTTTACACCTGTTATGCCGAGTCGCTTGACGGTAAACAGTGGCAGAAGGTTAATATGGATGTGAAACCGGGGACTAATATAGTCGATACTTGCGATAGGGATGCTGCTACGGTATGGCTGGATAAAACGTGTCCGGATCCGGAAAAGCGTTTTAAACTTTTCAATGTGGAGAAGCACCGGGGTGGCTGGAAAGTGATCCTGAAATACTCTACAGATGGTATCCACTGGTCGGAAGGGGTAGCACAATCCGGGCCGGTAGGCGACCGTACCACGGCTTTCTATAACCCTTTCACTGGGAAATGGGCACTGAGTCTCCGGCAAGGGGCTAAAGCGGACGGACGCTCCAGGGGATATTTGGAAAATGAAGATCCGGAAATGGCTGTCAGTGTGGCGCATTCGTTGGCGGCGGGTATCAAAGATAAAAATATAGTCTTATGGTTTACTCCGTCGGATAAGGAATTGGTACATCCGGAATTTCCGGATGTACGTCCTGCCATCTATAACTTTGATGCTATGCCTTATGAGAGTGTTATGTTGGGATTTTATGCTATGTGGAAAGGGCCGGAGAATGATGTTTGCGATAAATTAGGTATTCAGAAGAGGAATGAGATTGGAATGGGATACAGCCGCGATGGTTTCCATTTTTATCGTCCTACTTATGAACCTATTATGGGTGTTAATGAAACGGACGGGGCATGGAACTGGGGAAATATGCAATCGATTATCGGCGTACCGCTGGTTGTAGGTGATTCCCTGTATCTGTATTCCAGCGGAAGAATGAAAAACGATGTCATGTGGGATGGTTTTACTTCCACGGGTATGGCAACTTTACGTCGTGACGGGTTTGTTTCCATGCAAACTCCGGGGCAGGGTTTCCTCACTACCGGAAATATTAAATTTGACGGTAAGTACTTTTTTGTCAATGCACAGGTTAAAAACTTGCAGGTAGAGATATTGGATGAAAAGGGAAAAGTAATCCCCGGATTTTCCAAGGATGACTGTGATGCATTGAAGGATTTAAATTCGACCAAACAAATGGTTACGTGGAAATCGGGAAAAGACCTGTCCTCTCTTACTGATAAAGTCGTGAAAATAAAATTCTATGTAACTGATGGTGATCTGTATGCTTTTTGGATTTCTCCCTGGAAAACAGGTGAAAGCCGAGGGTATACAGGAGGTGGTGGCCCCGGCTTGAATCCGGCCGGAATTGATAAGCCATTATGATGGGAAGGATGATTTCTATATAGTAAAATATGGTATGTAGTATATTTCGTTAATCATATTAAAGGTACGGTAAATATGCTGCATACCATGACGCTTTTGTGTAAAGATAGGCTGTCCGTGATGGATGGCCTTTTTTGCGTTCTACCATAATAACTATTGTTCATTATGGTTCTGAAATATGAAATTTAATTTTGAAATATAGAATTGTATTCCTACCTTTGTATAAAAATAAATAGCAATGAGGATATTTACGGAACAGGCATTAAAAGAATATGCAGAAAAGTATCCCGACTCAAGAGTCGCTCTTCAAGAATGGACAACGATAGTAAAACAGAGTAAGTGGACTAACTATGCTGATGTGAAGAAAACATTCAATAGTGTAGACAATGTTGGCAATCAGCATTATGTTTTAAATATCAAAGGTTATAATTATCGATTGGTAGTTGTTATTAAGTTTACGATCCAGTTCGTTTATATTCGTTTCATCGGTACTCATAAAGAATATGATCAAATTGATTGTTCTAAAATTTAAGGTGTATGACAAAGATAGAAAATCAGGCTCAATATGAATGGGCAGTTAAAAGGGTAGAGGAACTTCTTCCACTAGTGGATGACAATACTCCACTGAATGATCCTAATAGCATAGAATTAGAGCTTTTGTCTAATCTTGTGGCTGATTACTCAGAAGAGCATTATGCTTTAGGAGAACCAACTTTGGTGGATGTACTAAAACTTCGCATGTATGAAATGGGACTTAATCAAAAATCATTATCCAAACTGATAGGAGTAAGTCCTTCCCGGCTCAGTGATTATATCTCTGGTAAATGTGAACCGACTTTGAAAGTTGCCAGGGAAATTAATCGGAAACTGAATATTGATGCTAATATAATACTCGGAGTATAATCTATACACCCTACTCGATAAGTAGACCGACAGCTACTTATCGAGTAGGTAGTATGGTTACTTACTAAGTAAGTTGCAGTCTACTTATTAAGTAGATTTTGCCTTACTTAGTAAGTAGACTTAGCCCTTGTTTGGTAGCGGATCTGCGTTTAGATAGAACGACTTTTTTTTATTGAAATATCTTCAAAAATATTTTGTTATATCATAAATGTGGGTGGACAAATCTGCGCGAAAATTCCATGTCAGGTTGGACAGAATACTATCTCGATGCAGGTATATCCTGCAGGCATTTATTTTATCCGTATGGATAATGAAGTGGTAAAAGTCGTCAAACAGTAAAGACGTATGGTCTAATCATTCCAAACATGCTGCAAAAACAATGTTTTGCAGCATGTTTTTGTTAAACTATATTAAGTGAATGAGAAAAACAAGCTAAATGTTATGCTGTATAACATAAAGCCTCTATATTTGCACTGTGTTTTTCATGGTATTAGATTTAAGGTTAACAATGAAGATTGGCTGTCCGGGATGGATAGCCTTTTTTTTGTCCGTATATGAACTCTTTATATTTCCTATAACAGAATTATTCTTGAATTTATAATATCTGATAATTGCTCCTTCAATTTGTTCGCTTGTACGGGTTTAGCCATATAGCCGTCAAATCCATTTTCCATAACTCGCTGCTCATCTGATGCATAGGCAAAGGCTGTAATGGCTATTATCGGAGCTAGAGGATCAGTCTTCCGTATTTCTAAAGTCGCATCATATCCATTCATGACAGGCATGTTTAAATCCATAAGTACGATGTCAGGAGATTCGTTTTTAAACATATCCACCGCCTCTTTTCCGTTCCATGCATGTAAAAGGTAGTAATCATCCTTAAGTATAGTCTGGAACAATTTATAGTTACTGTCGTTATCCTCTGCTATAAGGATTGTAAGATGTTTTGTTTTAGATTTGATCTGTTTTTGCTTTTCTTCTATTTTTATCATTTCTTGAGCCGGTACGTAAGGCAGCTCAAACCAGAAGATCGAGCCTCTGCCTTCCTCGCTTTCAACACCTATTTGCCCGTTCATATTCTCAACGAGCATGCGGCAAATGGAAAGTCCCAATCCTGTTCCCTGGGCGAAATGGTTCAACTTGACAAATCGTTCGAAGATGTCATTCTTTTTTTCTGCCGGAATACCTATTCCTGTGTCTTTGATAAAGAAATACAACCTTTTACCTCTGATTTCATAACCGAAACGGATAGAACCTTCGGTGGTAAACTTGATTGCATTGTTTACCATATTAATGACTAACTGGGATATTCTGTTTTTTTCTGCGTGGATATGGCATTGAGGACTTCCTGCTTTGAATATCAACTGCACTTTTTCGCTTTGTAGTTTCAGTCTTAAGCTGTTCTCTAATTCCTGCATCAACTGGTTTAGTTCGAAATCGCTGTAATTGAATTCCATGGTACCTGCTTCTATCTTCGATAAATCAAGTATATCTCCGATGAGTTGCAGCAATAGTGTATTATTATTCTCGATAATACTTATGTATTCTTCCTGCTCGGAAGGCTCTTGTATCGAAGGTAGTAATGTGGAGAAACCTACGATTGCATTTAATGGAGTACGGATTTCATGGCTCATATTAGCTAAGAAAGCAGATTTCAACCTGTTGGATTCTTCGGCCTTATTTTTAGCATCGAGCAGGCTGTTTTCCATTTTTTTACGTTGGGTGATTACCAGAGATGATCCGACTAATGTAATAGGGACTCCATTTTCATCACGGGTATCTACTGCAGCCTGGGCCTCGATCCAATCTACTTGAATGCCCTGGTCGGTATGGCTGACTACGCGGTATTCCTCTTTTACTTTCAAGCATTTGCCTTCTATCAGTTCGGTATAAGCTTGTTGTACTCGCTGGCGATCTTCCTTATATATCTTTCCGAAATATTGCGATTCGGGGACAGACAATAGCTTTTCACTCAGGCTATCATCCGTAACGTCGAGTTCGACCTGGCGGTTTACGTCACACAAAATGGTGTGTTCACGCAGATCCCACTTCCAGGGAACGATATTGGCGATGTCGAGTGCCATCGCAAGTTTATGGTTAATCGAATCCAGTTTCACTTGGGTGTGATGAAGATCTGTACAATCGACACCAAAGATATCCACGAAGTCAGACTGGAGTGAGAAAGTCAGCATGATGTTGAAATAGGCAGAAGACTGTTTCAGGTAATAAGTGAAACTGATTGTTTTTTTCTCCATTTCCATGAACTGGAAATAACGGATGAACATCGTCAATGCATCATCCGGGAGATCACTCATTTTTTTGCCGACAATATCTCTGTCCAGGTGCATCGCATTCAAATACCGGTTGTTTACCTTATGAATGATTGCATCGATCACTTCGCCAGCCTGATTACGTATCAGTTGAACCTTGCAATATAGTACCGGCATATTCTCGAAAAGATTGCTTAATTCCGCATTTGCTTCAATCTCTTTTTGCTGTGCTATCCGCAACGCTTTAAGTGATTTTATGCGATTGAATTGATACAATGTAAAAAATATTAATATGATGAATAAGACACCGAGTGCTATCAGGTGGTATTTGTACTTTTCCAAAGCCGTTTTAGGAAGGTTTAGAAAAACAGTACCTGCGGGGCATAAATTCGTATTGATTCCTTTTTGCAGAAGTGTCGGATAATCAAATACAGGTTGTCCTTCTGGAATGTAAAAAGGAATATCCCTGGGGGCTTTGCCTGCGAGAACGGCGTCCAATGTCGTTTTTAACTGTTTATCGAATGTTTGCTGTTGATAGAAATAACCGCCGAGCATCCTGCTGTTTAGCATGACTGCATCCCCTAAGGCGAAGATCGGAATGGTTGCATTGGAAATAACCTGGAATGTATTAGCCATTAACAGATCTCCTCCGGCAAAGGTTTGGCGAGTGAACCAGGATGAAAAAAGTACCCCGGTTGTGTTTCTGTCTGTTGTATTTAATTTAAATAATAAAGAGTCTGTTGTCATTTCCGCCGCAGAGAGAAAATCGTATTTTAAATCCGGATATGACTTTTTTAGTAAAATGCGTAAATCGTGGTCTAATTGCTGATTGATGTAACGGCCGTCTCCGATAAATGTTAATGTTTCCATGCCGGGGATTATATTTTGCATCAGTTCGATGTTTTCAGGCAGGTAATTTTTAGTTTGCAACAAGGTGAGGTTATAGCTTTCCGTCAATTGCTCCAATGGAACTTGCTCGGTAATTTCTGCCGGATATTTTTTTATATAGTTTGTAGTAGGACTTAAGTAGGGTAACTCGGCACATAAGATCAAAGGTATGTCATCACCCCAATGCTTTTTGAAATCGTCACACATCATGAAGGAACTGTTTCCTAATAACAGGATGGCTTTAGGTGCATGTGTGTATCTGGGAAAAAAAGACTCTTTAAACTTGTTCAGTTTGGCGGAATCATCGATCATTAACATATTCATGTTCTCAACGTAGAAATCAAGATGCGAATTTGCCGCTATTTCCTGCTGTATAGGGCTAATGAGAGCATTACTCCAGGTTGCATCGGAGGTATAACTGTTTAGAACCAATAAATAATCTTTATTGGAAACAGCCGAATTGTTAGCTACTGAATTCATGACACAGGCAAGTTGCAGGCCTGTAAGAATTATTAAAATAATGTTGAGGTGTATATTATATTTCATAATAATACAATATGAAATTTTAAAAATTGAGCAAATATAGTGTTTTTTCTGATTTCTATGATATCCGCTGATTTTTATTGCTTCTTTTAATGAAAAAACATATATGTGTCTGTGTGCTGTTAAAATTTGTTGATATAATTTTTTGTTAATCGTTGTTGTGGCGTATAGTCGTTCAAACATACTGTTAAAAGTAGGCATTAAGGATCGCGGTACCTACTTTTGGCACATTGTAAAATCTTTAAAAGGCTTCGGCGAAGTTGAACACAAATCCACCTGTATCTTTCCCAAAACCATAGTCAACACGCGCGTTTACGTTATGCTTAAACTCTATTCGTAATTTTATGTCGGATAAACTCGCATAGTTTAGATTAAAGGCGCCCCCGATATGGAAATGCTTGCTTATTTTATAAACATAATCTGATTTGTTTCCTGTTTTTCTTTCAAAGGTACGGTCTATATTACCATATATAAAGCTGTTCCAGTATTTTTTCAGGACGCCGTCTTTTTTCTCTATACGAATGCTATCTTGTTGTGAATAAAGATTCGTGGCAATAGGAACGGAGAAAATAAAAAGAAATAAAAACTTAAGTTTCATCTTTTGTATGTTTGGACGTTAGGGTTTTATTTCCGGAAACAATAGGCCAAACCCAGACTGAATGTTTGTGGGTGCAATGCCGCAGAACTAAATTATGTTTTAGAACAGTTTTTTGTTAAACGTTATTAAATGAATAAGAAACACAATTAATAAGTTGTGTTATATAACATAAATGCACTATGTTTGCACTGTGTTTTTCATGGTATTAGATTTAAGGTTAACAATGAAGATTGGCTGTCCGTGACGGATGGCCTTTTTTGTTTTATAAAGGTTTCAATCTTTGTATCCGTGGAAAAAGGCTTATCTTTGTACTTCATAAATGTAAATGCTCCGATAAATAATATGAAAAGAATATTCTGTCCCAAATGTGATAATCAGCTATCGTTCGATGAAACCAAGTATCCCGATGGACAAGTACTGGCTTTTGTGTGTCCTCAATGCGGATCGCAATTTAAGATAAAGCTGGGAAGAAAGACAATCCGTACCGAATCCGGCCAGGAGAAAGAGGTGAAAGAACCGGATTTCTCTTGCGGCTATATCACTGTAATTGAAAATACGTTTGGTTTTAAGCAAGATCTGCCGTTGGTTTTGGGAGATAATATGATTGGACGTAGAAATAAAGACACGGAAGGTGTGGATGTCCCTATTATTACCAGCGATCCGAGTGTGGGACGCAAGCATTGTATTATTAATGTAAAACAGGACAAGGAAGGTAAGTTTATCTATACCCTCCGTGATAACCAGAGTATGACTGGCACGTTCCTCCGCAGTGTTATTTTAGGAAAAAAGGAACAGGTACGGATTGGTGAAGGTGCGATTGTAACCATGGGTGCCACTACATTTATACTTCATACGGCTAACGGGGAGGAAGAAGAAGAGTTTTAAGTAAACTTTAGACGCTGTACCGAAGTGAAAATAGTCTCTTACATCAGGGCGATAAGGGAGATAGGGGGAATTGGCGTAGGTTTCGGGAGAGATGGATACAAGATTTCCTTTCATCTCCGGCACAGTTCTAAAGTTTAATTCTCATTATTTATGCTCTTTGTTTAGTTGTTCAACGATAAAACAACTGTAAGGCCGTTTGGCTCACGGCAGTTTACGTAAAGAATCAAAAAGATCTGAAAGAAAAGTTTTGTTAAAATGGCGCATTATTGCGGTACTGACATTAAAGAATAAGGGTTGGAGAGGTGTTTGTGGAAACAAATCTGAATGTTAATTGATAGAATTTTACATCTTGAAAAAACACTGTCTTTTCAATTTTCCCAATAAATCCGTTCAGTAAATAAATATCCGGTTGTTAGTGAGCCTTCGTTTTTATTATGTATTTTTGCGGCTCAATAGGCAAATAGGTTACAAATGGGACAAAATAGGGTAGAGTCGGCAAGTGGGATTACCTTCCGGATTTTAGTGGCGTTAAGTATATCGCATTGTATAAATGATTCGTTACAATCTGTCATTACAGCTGTTTATCCGTTATTTAAAGATGATCTGGCACTGAATTTTGCTCAGATCGGTTTGATTACGCTGGTTTATCAATCTGCAGCATCCGTATTTCAGCCGCTTACCGGATTATACTTCGATAAAAATCCTTCTCCGTGGTCTTTACCTATCGGTATGAGTTTTACATTGATCGGTTTGCTCAGCCTTGCTTTTGCAAATTCTTTGCCCTGGGTATTATGTTCCGTCGCTTTGATAGGCGTCGGTTCGTCGATATTCCATCCGGAAGCTTCGCGGTTGACTTCATTGGCCTCAGGGGGGAAGAGGGGACTGGCACAATCGTTATTCCAGGTGGGCGGAAACCTGGGAGGCTCGTTGGGGCCGTTATTGGTTGCTATCCTGGTAGCTCCTTACGGGCGCAGCCATATTGCCTTATTTTCTATTCTGGCCTTTATCGCTATCCTGATCATGACTTATGTGGGACGCTGGTATAAAGGACTGCTTCAGCGGTTTAAGCGTGAAGACACAGGCTCTTCGAAACACCATATCGAAATGCCTTTGCCGCTGGGTAAAACGATATTTTCTATCTCTATCCTCCTGGTTCTTATCTTTTCCAAATACATTTATATGGCGAGCCTGAACAGTTATTACACCTTCTATCTGATCGAGAAGTTCGGTGTGAGTGTGCAATCTTCGCAGTTGTTCCTGTTTGTCTTTCTGATAGCTACTGCCCTGGGTACACTGTTGGGAGGTCCGATAGGGGATAAGGTGGGACGCAAATATGTTATTTGGGCATCCATTCTCGGTGCGGCTCCTTTTTCGTTGGTAATGCCGCATGTGCATAGTTTATATCTGACGGCCGTCCTGAGTTTTTGTGTCGGCTTGACGTTATCTTCTGCATTTCCGGCTATTCTGGTATATGCCCAAGAATTGTTACCTTATAAGTTAGGACTTATTTCTGGTTTATTCTTTGGTTTTGCTTTTGGTGTAGCAGGGATTGCATCGGCAGTGTTAGGTAATCTGGCCGACCACTATGGCATCGAGACCGTTTACAATGTTTGTGCTTATATGCCGCTGATCGGGCTGGTCACTTGGTTTTTACCGGACTTGAAGAAAGCCTCTAAAAAAGGGAGTTAGCTCGCTGAACAATCCCGGAGAGGGCTTTGTTATTAATCAAAAATTCGCTCAAACTAAATTTAAACGCATTTATGATTAATAACTTAACGCATTTCAGTATTGGCTTGCTGTTTCTTTTTCCTGTCCTGACTTCTGCCCAGACGGAGACGGTCGATCTGACCTTGGAACAGTCGATGGAGCTGCTTCAGAAGGAGAACCGAAGTATCCGGATTGCGGGAAAAGAGGTGGAGCTGGCAAAAAACGAACATCAGAAATTGAACTCTTTTTGGTATCCTTCGGTCAGTGCAGCCGGTGCCTTTGTACATATGTCGAATCCGGTCGAAGTAAAGCAACCATTAGACCAGTTCACTGATCCGGCAAAAGATTTTGTTCATTCCATCATCCCCGACGACCAGTTTATCTCTTCTATTCTGGATAAGATCGGACAGAACACATTGACTCTTCCACTTATTTCACAGAATATCACTTCCATCGATGCAAATGTCACCTGGCCTCTTTTTACAGGTGGGAAACGTATTTTCGCCAGTAAGATCGGGAAGACGATGGTCAATATCGCCGAAGTCAACCGGGAACAGGTTAATGCCAACCAACAATCGTTATTGATTGAAAGCTATTTCGGATTACGTCTCGGGCAGCAGGTGGTCGCCGTAAAGGAAGAAACTTACAACTCACTGAAAACGCATTATGACCAGGCTCTTAAACTGGAACAGAACGGCATGATAAACCGGGCCGAACGCCTTTTCGCCCAAGTTAGCATGGATGAGGCAAAACGGGAATTGGAATCGTCCCGCAAAGATTTGGAAGTAGCCCGGCAGGCATTGAAAAGTCTTCTGAATATGGAAGAAGAGAAAGATATCAGTACAACGACTTCCCTCTTTATCAATACGAATATTCCTTCCGCCGATTATTTTAAAGAATTGGTTCCTGCCAATAACTATCTGGTCAACCAATTAAAACTACAAGAGAATATTGCCGGGAGTGAATTGAAGATCGGTCGCTCCGGTTATGTTCCAACAATCGCTTTGTTCGGTAAACAGACTCTTTATTCGCATGGAGTGGATAAATACCTGATGCCCCGTACGATGGTGGGGATCGGCTTTACCTGGAATATCTTCGACGGCTTGAACCGGGAAAAGAAGATACGGCAGGCTCGCCTCACCAGTCAGACGCTGGCTATCGGAAAAGATAAAGCGGTGACGGACCTGAAGGTAGGAGTCGATAAGTATTACACCCAATTACAAAACGCACTCGATAATGTAAAAGCCCTGAATACTACGCTCGAAATGAGTAACGAGCTGGTGCGTATCCGGCAGAAATCCTTCCAGGAAGGAATGGCAACATCCACCGAGGTGGTAGATGCGGAAGTAATGCTTTCAAAAGTGAAGACTGCCTTTCTGCTGGCCTATTACCAATATGATGTAGCATTAATCAATCTCCTGTCTATTTGCGGTATTCCGGAATCATTCCATCAATACCGGTTAGAGGGAACGACGGAGATAATGTAGGAAATATTGAATCAACAATAAACAAAAAAAATTATGGACAAGACTAAGAAATACCTGACGATCTCCTTTATAGTGGTACTGATCGCCGTAATAATTATATCTGCTGTCGGCATACTGCTACTGAAGAAAAAGCCGGTTATCCTGCAAGGGCAGATTGAAGCAACCGAAATACGCATATCCGGTAAGTTACCCGGTAGAATAGATACTTTCCTTGTCAAAGAAGGACAAAATGTAAAGGCCGGTGATACGCTGGTGGTGATCAACAGTCCCGAAGCAATGGCGAAGTACCAGCAAGTAAATGCTTTGGAGAGTATTGCCAAATTCCAGAATCAAAAGGTTGATGAGGGAACCCGGAAACAGATCATAGCATCCGTAGAACAGTTATGGAACAAATCGAAGTCCGACCTCCAACTGGCTAAAACAACTTACGACCGTATCACGGCCCTTTATAAAGACAGCGTAGTCACTTCCCAACGAAAAGACGAAGTGGAAGCACTCTATAACGCCGCTGTTGCTAACGAACGTGCCTGCTATAATGAATATCAGATGGCCCTCGACGGTGCCCGGATACAAGATAAAGAAAGTGCCCGTTCACTGGTGACGGCAGCACAGGGAACAGTCAACGAAGTCGAAGCTCTCCTGCAGGATGCCCGCCTGGTCGCTCCCGAATCCGGTCAGATTTCGACCATTTTCCCGAAACGGGGTGAATTGGTAGGGGCCGGCATGCCGATCATGAACCTGGTGGTACTTGACGATGTGCATGTAGTCCTGAATGTGCGTGAAGACCGTCTGCCGTTATTTAAAATGGGAGGTACATTTAAAGCGGACGTTCCCGCAATCGCAACGAAAGATATTGAATTCAAGATTAACTACGTCAGTCCGCTGGGTAGCTTCGCCACCTGGAAATCGACGAAACAGACCGGAAGTTACGATCTGAGAACTTTCGAGATCCATGCCCTGCCTGTAAAACCGGTCGACGGATTACGCCCGGGCATGTCTGTCCTGCTTAATTTGGGAGAACAATAACCGGTATCATTTATGAGTAGTAATAAACAACATAGTCCTTTTTACAATGTATTTCATCGGGAACTACATCGGATGGTTTCACGCAGGCTCTATTTCGGGGTCTGCATCGTGTTGCCCCTGTTCTGTATCTTCTTCATGTCTACGATCTTCGGTAACGGACAGATGGAAAATATTCCGGTGGGCATTGTAGATCAGGATCAGACCGCTTTGTCGCGCGAAGTAATCCGTCAGGTCGAAGCCGTTCCCACTTTCCGGGTGACACGGCATTACGTCGATGCCGAGACGGCCCGTAAGGCGACACAGGCAAAAGAGATATATGGTTACCTGGTGATCCCGAATCAATTTGAAGCAGACGTGACGGGTGGGAGACAGGCTACCTTATCCTACTATTATCATTACGCCTTATTGAGTGTCGGTGGTGAGGTCAGAGGTGCTTTCGAGAATGTGCTCCGTACACTATCCATGTCACCGATCGTTTCCGAGGCTGTTGCTATGGGCATCAACCAGAAGCAGGTAACGACTTTTCTACTTCCGGTTGAGGCACAGAACCATCCGCTGTACAATCCCGATCTCGATTACTCCGTTTACCTGAGCAATCCGTTTTTCTTTATCTTCTTCCAGGTGATCATCCTGTTGACTACGGTGTATGCCGTCGGTAGCGAACTGAAGTTCCGTACCGGCGACGAGTGGCTGGCAACGGCTGATATGAATATGGTTACCGCCCTTTTCGGGAAACTGTTGCCTTACACGATTATCTTTTCCCTGATGAGTATCTTCGGAAATTATGTGATGTTCGGTCCTATGAATATCCCATTCTCCTGTGGGTTCTGGCCATTGAACCTGACTTCGATCCTGTTTGTGATCGCAACGCAGGCGCTGGCCGTCTTTCTGTTCTCCCTTTTTCCGGCGATCAGTATCATTATCAGTATCGTGTCGATGGTCGGATCGTTGGGAGCGACCTTGTCGGGTGTAACTTTTCCGGCTCCATCCATGTATGCTCCGGTCTATTACACTTCGTTCCTGTTTCCGGTACGTCATTTTGTCGAGATCAATCAAAATCTTTTGTACGGCGACTATGGGTTTGCCTATACCTGGTGGAATTTCAGTGCGCTGTTCTGTTTCATCGGGGTGGCTTTTCTGATGGTGCCGCATTTAAAAAGAGCAATTTTAAGTCATAAGTATGAAAACATCAAATAATATAAAGGCAGGTTTGACTAATATATCCTCTATCATCCTGAATGAGTTCAAGACCATTTCGGGCAGCTTCGCCATCGTTCTGGTATTGATGGGAGGTATTTTCATGTACGGTCTGTTATATAATTATATGTATGCTCCCGACGTGGTACGAAATGTGCCGGTCGTTGTGGTGGATAATTCGAAGACAGAGTTGAGCCGCGAATATATCCGCCTGTTGAATGCAACGCCACAAGTCGATGTGATAGCTACCGGCGAAGATTTTCCGCAGGCAAAAGAGTTGATGAAACGTGACGAGGCTGCCGGTATCTTATACCTGCCGTACGATTTTACCGACCGGGTTTCGCGTGGTGACGAGTCTATCTTTATCATGTATGAAACGACCAATGCTTTCCTTTATTATATGTCGATACAGGAAGCATCGGCCGGCTCTATGCTGGCACTCAACGACCGTTACCGCCCGGAGATGCTGGTCTTCCTTCCTGCCGGGGATGCGGCGCAACTGGCTTCCGTACAGCCGATCAATGTTGCGGGTACGGCTTTATATAACTACACGGAAGGGTACGGTACTTACCTGATACCGGCTGTATTGATCGTCATTATGTTCCAGACGTTGTTGATGGTGATCGGTATGGTCAGCGGGGAGGAACGGCAGTTTCATTTATTACAGTCCTATCCTTCTTCGCTTGCACAGGCCATGCGGTTGGTCACCGGGAAAACATTTGTCTATATGATATTGTATGCCATCTTCTCCTTCTTCCTGTTGGGTTTGATCCCTTTTATCTTTGACCTGCCGGATATCGGGAATGTGTGGAATATCATTATGTTATTGATCCCGTTTCTGATGGCGACCAGTTTCTTCGGCTTGACGGCATCTTTGTTCTTTACCGACTCCGATGCCCCTTTATTGATGATCGCCTTTTTCTCTGTCGGTCTGATTTTCCTTTCCGGCGTATCTTATCCATTGGAATTGATGCCCTGGTATTGGAAGTTATCGCATTTCCTTATACCGGCAGCACCGGCCACTTTGGCTTATGTCAAATTAAACTCGATGGGAGCCACGATGGCAGAGATACATACGGAGTATGTGACGCTGTGGGTTCAGTGTGCGGTATATTTTATACTGGCATGTTGGGTATACAGGTATAATATCAGTAAGTCGCATCGGTGACGTTTCACCTTTCACATTGCTGGTAATGTTTTGGTATTGAGTGAAATACAGTGAAGGGCCTGAAACCTCCTAAAAAAGTCAGGACTTTTGAAAACGAAAGTCCTCTCTTTTATCTTTAAAAGTCCTGTCTTTACATTTCAAAACACCCTTGTTTTTTCCAGGCAAGATATTTATAAATGGGTAACTATCTATTTGGGAATGGGTAGTTGCCCATTTATTGTTTGGTGCCGTCCTATTTGTGAAAGGATGGTGAAGGGTTACCTTTCACTATATGTCGTTATTTACTAATGAGTTGGGGCGGTTGTGACAGGTGAAGCCTAACCAGCTGCATCTGCCTGCTACGTACGTTAGCGGATAAATTTATACTCAGACAATATGTACAAAGATAATAAAGTATTACATTTGTCGGCATATCTGATAACATGAGAAAAGAAATGAAACAAACACTATTACTACTTATTTTAATTTGTTGCCATTTATTACCGGCAACTGCGCAGAAGAACACCCCTAAATGGATGGATAAAAGTAAAAAGGCCGTTGTTTTAATCACTACATACGGGAAAGACGGAGCTAAACTGACCTCGGGAACTGGTTTCTATGTTTCCGAAACGGGCGATGTCCTTGCTGCTTACGATCTATTTAAAGGAGCTGAGAAGGCAACGATCACCGATGTGGATGGAAAAACCTACCCCGTGACGGCTATTGTCGGAGCCGACGAATTGTATGATGTCATAAAAGTGAAGAGCGAAGCACCGAAGAAAGTGCAGTTCCTTCCCATCGCTTCCGATCCGTTGGCCGTAGGAACAGCAGCTTATCTGTTACCGTATACTACGGTAAAAACGCTCAACTTCGGACAGGGAACGATCACGGAAGTCAGCAAGCTGAAAGATCCTTACAGCTATTATAAATTATCGATACCCCTGGAAGACGGACAGGTAAATGCTCCGATCCTGAATGCCGAAGGTCAGGTATTCGGATTGGCACAGGCGGATGCTTCCGGTAAGAAAGATGTTTCGTATGCCGTATCGGCTGCTTATACCAATAGCCTGTCTGTGGCTGCAACCGATTTCCTGAATACAGTCTATAATAATATAGGTATAAAGAAGGCATGGCCGGCGGATGAAGAACAGGCGCAGGTCGCTTTATTCCTGAAAGGTAGCACACAAGATGCGAAAAGTTATCTGGAAACATTGAACGATTTTATCGCTACTTTCCCGAACTCGGCAGACGGTTATCTGAACCGTGCCTCTCACTATGCCGGTCGTCGTGCCGAGCTGGCTTCTACCCCGGCTGAACAGGCTAACTATCTGAATAAGGCGTTGGATGATATTAAGACTGCTTCAAAGTTTAGCGATAAGAAAGGGGACGTTTATTATAATCAGGCCAAACTGATCTATAATGTAGCCGCCGGCGATACGACCCTGACCGATCCGGCATGGTCTGTACAAGCCGCCCTGGAAACCATTCAGAAGGCAATCCAGGAGGAAGATCTTCCTGTTTATCACCAACTGGCGGGAGATATCCATTTCTTCCTGAAAGAATACGAACAGGCTTATAATGAGTATATGGTTGTGAATAACAGCGACCTGGCATCGCCAACTTCTTTCTACTGGGCTGCAAAGGCAAAAGAGAATGTAACGGGTTTCAATATCGGTGATATCATTGCGCTGTTGGATGGTGCGATCGAGAAGAGCGGCTTGCCGTTGACTCCGGAAGCCGGGCAATATATCCTTGAACGTATCGACTGGAAGCTACGCCTGTCCCAATATGCAGAAGCTATTGCCGACTACGACCTGTATTACAAGGCCATGAACGGTGATGTAACCAGCAATTTCTATTATTATCGCGAACAGGCTAAATTCCGTTCCGATGATCTGGAAGGTGCTTTAGCCGATATCAAAGAAGCGATCCGGCTGAGTCCGGATATTCCCGACTACCGTGCAGAAGAAGCTTCCGTTTATGTCCGCATGAAAAACTATAACGATGCATTGACGAGTATCGACAATGCCTTGAAAGTGGCTCCCGACTTTGCTGCTTGCTATCGTCTGAAAGGTATCTGCTATGTCCGTATGGAGAAGAAAGCAGAGGCTTGCGAAGCCCTGAACAAAGCAAAAGAGTTGGGTGATCCGTTGGCTGAAAGACTGATTAAAGAACATTGTAAATAAAATATCGGATATGAATAACGTGAAAAGTATTTTCATACTGGCAGCGATGGGGGTATGCCTGATCGGAACAAACAGCTGTAAAGGCAAGTCGGAGCAAAGTGGAGAGCCGGCGGCAGAGAAGACGGAAACCCGTGCCAAAGTAGAGGCTACCCTTTTTGATAAATCGCTTCCCGAGATCAAAGAACTGGTCGATGGAAAATGGGAATTAGTCAGTGGCCAGAATGCCGGGCAGCTTTGCGAGTTTGAAAATACTTTCATCACATTCAACGGCGATAAATACATCTGGTCGGAAGATGGCAAAGACGAGCCCGGCGACCTGAACTGGCGCAAAGCCGATACCGGTGCCGGCTACGAAGCCTATCTGATGGATGCCTTCTATGCCACCAATCCTTCCTACCCGTTGGCGATAAGCGGTGATACCTTGTTTATTCAGGATTGTACGGAGACGGCGTATAAATATATGTTGGTACGACGATAGGTCTCAGCGAAGCCGGTGCAGCCTTGAACTTTTGGTTACTTTTCTTGCAAGAGAAAAGTAACTTTAATCCCATAAACTGAGTTGTATTCCTCCCTTTCCCTTATCCTCTTTCTTTACAGGCTTTTTAGCATCACCAAAAACTGTCTTTCCACCATATTTATAAGACGTATCCCGTTCATGCTGTACCCAATCATCAAAATATTTGCTTGGCGTATATCCTTTTTCTATTTCCTGTGATATCTTGGACAGGTTCTTCAAAGCATCCGATTTATCTTTATCCCCGAGACGAGCCTGCCGTATGGCTTTGTCGAATACTTCAACCGTCTCATCATAAACACTTGTCGGGACAGGAAACGGATGTCCGTCTTTCCCCCCGTGTGCGAACGAAAAACGGGCTGGATCGGAGAAGCGGGATGGAGTGCCGTGTATCACTTCGCTGACCAATGTCAGCGATTGCAGCGTACGTGGCCCGACACCTTCCAATAAAAGCTATGATTCCATATCGGACACATTTGTCTCATGGGCTAACAATAGTGCAGCCCCCAGACGTTTCAGGTTAACATCTTCCTCTCTTACTTCATGGTGATTGGGAAGAATGATAGAAACTTCATGCATCAACTTTTCCGGTGTCTCTTTTGTCAGTTCGACGATTCCCTCTTTGGTAGGGGCAGCCAGTTTATCTGTCAGGTTAAGTATCAATCCTTGGTTTCTGCCGCAAACGGAAGTATGAGGTTCTTCCATAAACGAACGGAGCGAAGACGACAGCCAGTGATAACGCCGGGCCATACGCTCATTCGGGTTCATTCCTTGTTGTATGACAGACCAGTCGCCCTCTTGGGTGACGACAAACGTATGTAGATAAAGTTGAAAACCATCCTGAACGGCTGTATTATCAACTTTGGCCGCCAGTTTGCTGCATCTTACCAGTTCATTTCCATTCAATCCGGTTTTATCGGCTACTTCCAGGAGTTGATTAGGTGTTTCTCTTGAAAACTTACCCCTTCCTCCGCAAATATAAACACCCAGTTCTTCCGACCGGTAATTGATCGCTTTTCTCAGGGCATTCATAACAGATGTCGTGATACCTGACGAATGCCAGTCCATTCCCAACACACATCCTAACGACTGAAACCAGAAAGGATCACTAAGCCGTCGTAATAACGCCGGACGACCATATTCGATAATAATAGCTTCGGCAATGGCTCCTCCAAGCAAACTCATACGTTGAGCCAGCCAGGGCGGGACTGTTCCGTAATGTAATGGTAAATCAGCTGTACCTCGTTTCATATATGCGAAGATAGATAAAAAACAAAATGAATTCAGTTAATGAAGTGCTAATAAAGCAACAAATGAAATGGAAGCAGTGTTATTATTTAGAAATCAAATAGTAACAGATATGTATTTGGAAGTAAATAAGAACGATCATGTTCAAGGTCCGGTCAATGCACCGATAGAATTAATTGAGTATGCAGATTTTCAATGTCCCTACTGCGGGAGGGCTTACCATATAGTAAAAGAGATACAGAAAAAACTCGGAAACAAGATTAAGTTTGTTTTCCGGAATTTTCCACTGACAGAGTTGCATCCGCATGCTTTGCATGCTGCTATTGCAACGGAAATAGCCGGTTCTTACGGGAAGTTCTGGGAGATGCATGATCTTCTTTTTGAGAATCAGAATGCTTTGGATGATTATTATTTATTGGAATATGCCAAAAAGTTGGGAATAAAAGCTGCCGAGTTTGAGACGGATTTCAGTAAAGATCGTTTCTATCAAAAGGTGAAAGACGATTACGACTCCGGTATAGAGAATAATGTTCAGGGTACACCGACATTTTTCGTTAATGGAGAGCTCTATGACGGCAACTGGATGACTTCCGAATTTGCGGAGTATCTGGAGTCTTTAATATCTTAATAGTCATGAAGAAATTAAGTTTGGTAATATTGACCTCTTTCTTGTTGGTTGCCTGTGGTGCCTATAAATATCTCGACTTGGGGATGTTGACGACCGGGATGACCATTGCCGAAGTGGAGAACCTTATGGGGCCTCCCGAACGGGTATTGGCTGTCAATAAGAAAGATGGCTATGTACAGGAAGTGTTGGAATACCGGACGGGCAAGAATGAAGTGTATGCCCTGGAATTCTGGGATAATTACCTGACAGGCTATGAGTTTTTATATGATGATGTAAATTATTTGCCACCGATAGCCCCTCCGATGGTGTTTCCCCCTTATGGCCGTCCGATTTATATCCACCCGGACCATCGTCCGAACCACCCGAATCGTCCGAACAGGCCTAGCCGTCCTGAATCGAACCGTCCCAGCCGTCCTGAAACCAGTCGCCCCGAATCGAGCCGTCCTGAGACAAATCGTCCTACCCGTCCCGAAACGAAACCTGAGGTAATTCGTCCAAATTCGGGAGCAAGTAATCGTACGGAACATTACAATAATTCGACAAACAGTCAGACAAATAAGAATGACCGTTCTAATTCATCCGGTAGAAACGGTGGACGAAGATAGTCGAAATAAACATTCTTTATACAAAATAAAAAGCTCCTGCAGTCGATGAATGCAGGAGCTTACCTATATATGAAGTTTTTAATTACTTCTTCATAGCTTCCTCGATAGCAACAGCTACAGCAACAGTAGCACCTACCATCGGATTGTTACCCATACCCAGGAATCCCATCATTTCTACGTGAGCAGGAACGGATGAAGAACCGGCGAACTGAGCGTCACCGTGCATACGGCCCATTGTATCTGTCATGCCATAAGAAGCAGGACCTGCAGCCATATTATCCGGGTGCAGAGTACGGCCTGTACCACCACCTGAAGCAACAGAGAAGTAGTTATGACCATTTTCCATACATTCTTTCTTGTATGTACCTGCTACCGGATGCTGGAAACGAGTCGGGTTAGTAGAGTTACCTGTGATAGATACGTCA
>OGPA01000463.1_pt1 | contig 42307 bp, 31 predicted proteins | sample 1552841 | NCBI WGS metagenome assembly OGPA01 (sample SAMEA2579916, study PRJEB22360) | human gut metagenome
GCGGCTACGGCTCAGGTTCCAGTCCTGCAGGTTTTCCAACCATTTACCGAAACGACCTGTACCTGTACTCTGCGGTTTCCAGTTGATCGTATTGTTCAGTTCGATCATACGGTCGCGACAGGCAGTGGTACGGATAAACCAGCTATCCAGCGGATAGTATAATACAGGTTTGTCGGTACGCCAGCAATGCGGGTAGTTGTGTACATGCTTTTCGATACGGAACACACGGTTCTGCACCTTCAACATCATACATATCTCGATATCCAATGTTTCGTCTTTATCCGTTTTTTCCGGATCGTAAGCATTCTTTACGAACTTGCCCTGGAACGGATCGTAATCGGCTGCATTCATACGCGTTTGTACAAATTCAGGATCAAGATCTTCCAATAGATAGAACTTACCGGTCATATCCACCATCGGACGGTTATTACCATCCTTATCGACCATCATCAAAGGTGGCACACCGCTGGCTTTCGCCACACGGTCATCGTCCGCACCGAATGTAGGAGCGATATGAACGATACCGGTACCGTCTTCGATAGTCACAAAATCACCGTTGATCACACGGAAAGCACCTTCACCCGGGTTTACCCACGGGATTAACTGTTCGTAATGCATACCGGCCAGTTCCGAACCTTTCCATTCGCCAACCACCTTAAACGGGATCAGCTTGTCACCGATCTTGTAATCCGACAATTCCAAATCGGCAGCTTTCGGATTGAAATGCGCACCCATCAAATCCTTCGCCAGCACTACCGTCATCGGCATACCGGTATAGGGGTTATAAGTCTGAACAGCCACATAAGTGATGTTCGGTCCCATACAGAGAGCCGTATTGGAAGGCAATGTCCACGGAGTAGTCGTCCATGCCAGGAAGAACGGATCGCCGAACTGCGCCATTTCCGGTTTCGGATCGAGGATATGGAATTGTGCCGTACAAGTCGTATCCTTCACGTCGCGGTAGCAACCCGGCTGGTTTAACTCGTGCGAGCTAAGACCTGTCCCGGCAGCCGGTGAATACGGCTGGATGGTATATCCCTTGTACAGTAAACCTTTCTTATATAATTCTTTCAGCAGATACCACAATGTTTCGATGTAACGGTTATCGTAGGTGATATACGGATTTTCCATATCCACCCAGTAGCCCATCTTGTCGGTGAGGTCTTCCCATTCTTTGGTAAACTTCATCACATCGCGGCGGCAAGCTGCGTTATAGTCAGCGACAGAAATCTTTTTACCGATATCTTCCTTGGTTATACCCATAGATTTCTCTACGCCCAGCTCAACCGGCAGGCCATGAGTATCCCATCCTGCCTTACGGTTCACCAGATATCCTTTCATGGTCTTGTAACGGCAGAAAATATCTTTAATCGAACGAGCAATAACATGGTGAATACCCGGCATTCCGTTTGCAGAAGGCGGACCTTCATAAAATACAAACGAGGGGTATCCTTCACGGATTTCAAGACTCTTATGGAAGATGTCGCCATCCTGCCATTTCTTCAACACCTCTTTATTGACGTTCGACAAGTCGAACTTAGAGTATTCGGCAAATTTCTTACTCATATCGCGTTATTTTTATCAATCTTCTAAAAATGCCGCAAAGTTAGTGATTTAATTCTAATTAGGCAATAAAGAAATAAGTAAGGCCTGAAGGGATTTTGTGAAACCAGCCTTGATAATATCGACCAACTCACCTACCGCTCATTAGTTTCCGGTCATATTAAAATAATTTATACCATCCACGATAAATATCTATATATTCATATGCTTTGGGATTGTAGACGTAATCCGGAACTACTTCAAAGCGAAATGAAAGAGCGGAAGTAAAACAGAACACATGATTTTTAAGCCTAATAGGCATTTTTTCGTTATAAACTATTGTTTATTTAATCGTATCTACTATCTTTGCAGTATTACAGAAAGTGCAGATGTTATAGCGTTAACCTCTGTTCTGTAGAAATATTTAGAATAAGGCATTTTAAAATATTATCTCAGTACCTAAAAATTATCCCATTTTTAATCACGACTGAGATAGTAGCAACAAAATGCCCATGTTGTTTGTATATATTTATTATATATGATATGACGTGGGCTGTTGTCTACTATCAGTGTGAGGGGGAAGGGATAACCCTTTAGGTCTGAGAACGGCAACAGTTTCACGTTTTTTTTTATGCCTTTTTTCAAGCTATACTTTTTACAATAACGCATTAATATGTTAAACAATCATACAATTCAGTAAAAAGGGATAGTGAAGAGGGGACTCTGCAACTGTCCGGTTCGGGAGAATAGGGTAGTATCTATTGTATAGCGTTAATATATATTCAGATAAAACACTTGTATTATGATAAACTTGTTGACTAAAATACGTGATTATGTAAAACTTCTCCTCCCCGACGACCAGAAGCCAACCTTTTTGAGCAATGCACTCACAGATCACAAAGCGACGACATGGGAAGATGCCAGTGTCGTATCTTCATCTGTAAATATTCCGACGGCTAATGAGCAACCTCCGGAAGAGAATAAGGATAAAGAAAGTGATTTCATTATTGAAGCGTTTAAAAGCTTGTCACCCGAGTATTTATTGATCGTATCGGAAATGAGGAACTTACTTAATTCCGATCTTAAAAAGATAGTATTCCATGCATTGGCTACCAAGTTAAGCGTCGAAGAAGTTGCGGAACATTTAGGAATCACTCCCCAGGAAGTAAAACAGATATTTCAAAATGCAATCACGGATATAAGTCTCCAGTCAGGATTTGTCAGAGACCATATCAATAGCCGTATTCAAAAAGAGAGAGAAATCAATCAACTAAAATCAAGGATACAAACATTACAGACGTTATTGGATGAGAAGGAAATCAAACAACCTGCCCCAAAGAAAGCGCCTTCCAAAATCCCTTATACCAGACAAAAAGCGTTATTAAACAAGCCATTAACCAAATGTCTTAATTTGGAGAAGAGGACTATAAATACTTGTAAAGTATTCGATATATACACCTTGGAAGATTTATTGAAGTTCGCTTCAACCAATGGGCTTGCTGCTCTAAAAGAACATCGATACTTCGGGTGTATATCATTAAGCAGGCTGGAAAGTGAATTAATAAGAAAAGGGATCTTTGCCCCGAACGGTCATTGTGAACTATATAAAGAGATAACTAAGAAGTAAAACCTAATAATTTTTTCTGAAACTGTATAGCAGTTATAAGCCACCCGGCTCGTGAGAGTGGGATGGCTTTTTTAGAAAAATATTCCTTCATTCCTTCATATAGATTCTATCCATTTAACTATAAATAAATTTCCTTCATCTGTAAAACATTGATAAAATAGCAAAAAACATCACAGATGAAGGAATGAACAATTATTTCTCAAAAACTTTCATGGAGAGATAGATGATATAAAATAACTATTTCAAATAATCAACTCTCCAATCGGAGCCTTCGCATTTTAAGGGGACATCATTGCTTGTCAATGAAAAGTCCAAATCAGGATAGCGATTTTTCAAATAAGCCATATCGTTCAGGATCCAAAGGGCTTCAGCACCGGAACGGGCTTGCGACAAGGCTTTTTTCAATAATCCGGTGGGATTAATACGAGTTGTCGTTGCCAGGAAAACCGCAGCACGGCTTTGAACCAATACACTTGGATCTTTCAGCATTTCTTCTATCTGCCCGGATAGTCCGGATGCCTTGTCTCCCCACCAGACACAAGCAGTCAACGCCCAACAACGTTCTGCCTCATCAGTCGAAGCAAGGGCCTTTTCTACTTTTCCTTTCGCTTCCGAATACGTCAGCAACTGCAAATCTGCAACCCTCATCAAACGCTCGATACGCTTATGTGATTTCCGACCGTAACCGACCGGATTTTGTTTTCCCTCTTCCAGCCAGATACTTTCGGGCAACATACCGAGATCATTCTCTGCTATGAGATTACCGGCAAGCAAACGGCGCATCTTTTTCAAATCACCGGCATATAAGGGATCTGCCGCCAAATTGCATGTTTCATAAGGATCCACAGACAGGTCATACAGTTCTTCAGGGCCCTGTGGTTCAAAGAAACGTTTCTGAATATCAGTCAACTTATCTTCCTTGTACAACTGTTCCCATTCCCGGAAAGCCTTTTGCTTATAACGGTATGTGGCATAAAGCGACTTCGGATGATAAGGTTGGAAATTGCGCGAATACTTCCATTTTCCTTTTCGAACTGTCCGGTTAAAAGCATATAATTCATCAAAACGATCGCCATACCCATATACGATGTCCCGCCTATTCAGTTCCTTTTCAGAAATATCCACTCCCAGGAACGGTGTCCCATCCATTTGCTTCGGAACCTCAACACCTGCCAGATGGAGAAGGGTCGGACCAAAATCCATAAAGCTGACAAAACCATGCGCACGACTATTTACAGGCAACGGGATGCGGTCGCGCCACTTTTCCGGGATATAAACTACCAACGGGACCTGTAATCCGGTTTCTCCTGTATATCCTTTCGAACCGGGCAAACTTCCCCCATTATCACCGAAATAGAAAATAAACGTATTATCCAAAACTCCGTCTTCTTTCAACATCTCCATCAACGTACCCAACTCTTTATCAGCCTGACGGATCTTGTCATAAAAAGTCGCATAGGTATAACGGAACGTCCGGGTATCCGGATGAAAAGGTAGTAGCTTCACTTCCGAGGGATGATGCTCCGTCTGTTTTGTGTCTATCGTTTCATCGTCAAAATGCAGACAACTTTCATGGCTGGCAGCATTGGAACGCACAAAAAAGAAAGGTTGTTTTTTATCCGGGCGATTACGCCATTCCCCCATTTTCCCTTTTACCTGATCCCAGGCCTTCTTATCCGTAAAGCAATTATAGTCGGTCTTTGCTGCATTCGATGTATGATAACCGGCTTCCCGCAGATAGGATGGAAACATCTGCAAACCGTCAGGCATAGGTACTTGTTCCAGTTTGCGATGCCAACTGACTCCCAACCGGGGAGCATAACAGCCTGTTATCAAAGTGGAACGGGCTGCCGAACTGACCGGAGCATTACTATAAGCATTCTCAAAGACAATACCTTCCCTGGCCAGACGTTCCAGATTAGGAGCCTGAGCCCCTTTACCTTCATTGTAAAGTCCTACAAATTGCGGAGCAACGTCTTCAGTCATAAACCAGACAAAATTCGGACGTTCTTCCGCACAGACCCTATTGGCCAGCGGAGGAAGGGAGACTGCGATCCATATAATACATTTCTTATTCATCTCTTTCATTTTTTCTTCCAATTAAACCAACAGCTTTCCGAACGGGCTGCAGATACCAGTTTCCTTAACTCTTCGGCCTTTCCGGGGTGCAAATCGATCAGGTTATATTTTTCTCCGATATCTTCTTTTATAAAATACAGTTCTTCTACCAACCGATCCTGATCGTCCATATTCAAAAGGATCAGTTTCCATCCGTCCTTCAGGATAGCCTGCTTCCCTCCCTGTTCGTAAAATTCGTAATAAAGATAATCATGTTTACGTTGTGACGATTCGCGATCTTTCAAAACCGGAAGATAAGAAATGCCATCGATGCCATCAGGCGTCGGAACCTCTATCAAGTCACATACGGTAGGAAGAAAATCCCAAAACGTCGAGGTATGTTCAGTCACACGCGGCTTATCTATTACAGCAGGCCAGCTGACAATGAAAGGCACATGAATTCCTCCTTCATAAAGATCCCGCTTATATCCCCGGTAAGGTCCGTTACTGTTAAAATATTCAGGATCGTGCCCTCCGACACAATGCACCCCATTATCGGACGAAAAAATAACCAATGTATTTTCTTTTAATCCTAACTCATCCAGCAAGGCAAGGATTTGTCCCACATTATTATCAACTTCACTAACCATAGAAGCATAAGCGGCACGAGGTTTCATCTGAGTTTTAAAGCCCTTTCCCTTTTCACTTATAAATGGTTTTTCTTCAAACTGGCCATCATATTGGCTTAGGTCTGGGTAGTCAAGGTCTGCATGAGGTGGAGTGATCGCAAAGTAGGCAAAAAAGGGAGTCTCCTTATGCGTACGGATAAAGTCCAATCCTTTCTCCATTATAGCAAAGTGACTATACACTTTTCCTCCGAGCCAGACCTTCTCTTCATTCTCATACAAGTAATCAGGATAATAGCGATGGGCAGCCCCCTGGCTCAAATAACCGAAGAAATAATCAAATCCCTTATTTATAGGGCTTCCGGTAGTACCCGGGCCGCCTAATCCCCATTTTCCGACACACATCGTTGCATAGCCTTTCTCCTTAAAAAGCTCGGCAACGGTAGTTTCCGATTCCGGTAAATGCAAATCGAAAGAACCTTGTTCGCCCTGCACGCCTTTGTTTCCCCTTACATATGCATGTCCCGTATGCTTTCCTGTCATTAGGCAACACCGGGAAGGCGCACTGACAGTTGAACCGCTATAATGATTTTCAAACAACACTCCTTTTGCCGCCAGTGCATCAATATTGGGCGTTTTGATCCGTTGCTGTCCATAGCATCCCAAATCTCCTATTCCCATATCATCAGCTAATATAAAGACAACATTAGGCCGTGTATATTCCTTTTCCTGTGCATTACCCTGGGTTGCCCAAGCGACGATCAGTGGTAATACAAACATCTGTTTATCCATGATATTTACTTAATAATAGGTTAATAACTAATCATCGCTCCAGTCAACCTCCAGTCCGGTAGCAGCCGGCTCGAAATCCGTAGAGTTCACAAAACCCAGTTTAACTTTTTCTCCGGCCTTCATCCGATCCCAAACCATCCGCTCCGCACCTTGATATTCAAATGTATCAAAAACCGAACCATCCGCCACGATACGAGGGTCTTCCTGCAAACGCAGTTGTTCCAGTAGCTCTTTATGCATCTGATTTTTCAGTTCGGCAAGTTCTTCCTTGCCGGCCAGGTCCGTCATGCATTCGCGATCCGTACGGATATTATACAACTCTTCTTCTCCTCGTTTTCCGAAAGACAAATTCCAATAAATGTTATCAGGTTTCCGACGGCTTTGAATAACCTCTGTCTTGGTCGGACTTCCATCGACGTTCAGATATCCTGTTTCCGGATTACCGGCCGGCCATCGTCCTGTCTTAAAATTAATCAGATACAGATAATCGCCTCTCAAAAGACCACGGATCGGATATCCCTGGTCGTGAGGCCGTCCGACATCATGGCGTTCCTTTCCAATCAACACATAGTCGCGGTCCTTAACCACCGGATTATCCTTTAGAATATCTGTAAAACTACGTCCTGTTATCGACTCCATCCCCGATTCTTCCTGACTGATTCCGGCTAATTCGAGAAAAGTCGGAGCCAGATCAATTACACTGATTTTCTCATTGACTGTCCTTCCCGGATTTTTTAGACCATTCTTCCACATTACAGCCAAAGGTATATGGTTGGAATATTCATACTCCTGCCCTTTGCAACGAGGGAAAGGCATGCCGTGATCGGCTGTAACGACTATAATCGTATTATCCAGTTCCCCGGCTTCTTCCAAGGTTTGTATGATGGACTGTAAATGTCTGTCAAAATGCTCAATCTCCAAAGCATAATCCAACATATCAGTACGAACAACCTCGTTATCCGGCCAGAAGGACGGGACTGAATCAATCTGGCTGACCGACTTTCCTGCTCTGATAGAAGATGCATATTCATATCCCCGATGTGGCTCCAATGCACCATACCAGAAACAAAACGGCTTATCTTTGGGACGATTATTGAAAAAAGCCTTGAAGTTTTCTGCATAATCGATAGCCGAAATGCCATTCGTCGGTGCTTCCAGTTTGATATCACTCCATCTCTTCCCTGTCAAATCGCGGTTCTGTCCGGTACTGTCCTTGGCTACACCCGGTCCCCAGCCTTTCCCGGTAAACCCGACATAATAACCATGCTCAGCTAATGCTTCGGGATACGACTTGAATTTCGCCGGAAATTTCGGCCAATGGTTACAGGCCTCTTCCAGTTGCCAGGAATTACGGCCGGTTATGATGGCCGACCGAGAGGGGGCAGACTTCGCATTACATGTATAGGCCTGCATGAAAGTCAACCCCTCCCGTGCCACACGGTCGAATCCGGGAGTATTAACCCAGGGTATTCCGTATGCACTCATATGAGGAAAAGAGATATCATCTGCTATACAAAACAAGATATTCGGTTGTTTCTGCTTTACTTCATCAGAACAGCCGGCAAAAACAAGACCTAACGAAACCGATATTAATATGTTATTATAACCTGAATCAGATTTTATATTTTTCATGGCTTACAATTTTTATATTCCGGATTTAACACTGTTGGGACCGGCGCTTGTACCTGCCGCTTCCAATTCGACAATAGCTGATACAGCTCCTCCTTTTTCTCTCTATTTTGTTGTGCAAGATCTTTCTTTTCGGATATATCCGCACTGATATTATACAGTTCCAGATTTCCAGTTTCATAATTTTCAATTAACTTCCAATCGCCCTGCCGAACGACAGATACCGGACGGGTACGAAAATACGGCCCTGTCTGTTCCGTATCTTTAGCATTCCCCTCCAAATAAGCGGGAAAATGCCAGTAAAGCGGCCGTTCCTGATACTTATCCGTATTCTTTCCCGACAATAGAGGCAGTAGACTTTCTCCATCCAGTGTGAGATCTGTTCGCTTTATACCTATAATATCCAAAAAAGTAGGAAACAAATCTATTTGCGACACAGGAACATGAGCAATCTCTTTTGCTTCAAAGCGTCCTTTTTGATAAATAATCATAGGAATCCGGATACCCCCTTCATAAAAAGAACCCTTTCCCGCTCTTAACGGCCACTGACAAGAGACACGGTATAATCCGCCATTATCAGAAGTAAATACTATTAATGTATTATCTTCCAGGCCCTGCTTTCTTATCTCAGCCAATACTTTCCCTACATTGTAATCCATATTTTCAACCATCGCGGCATAAATCGGATTATCATGTCCCGGAGCTGTTTGCTTCTTTTTATACTTTGCAACCAAACTTGAATCTGCCTGCAAAGGCGTATGCACGGCAAATGTTGCCAGATACAAGAAGAACGGCCGATCTCTGTCTACCGTACGTAAATAGTCGACCGCTTCATCTCCCAGCCGATCCATCAGATATTCACCTTCAGGACCATCTTTCAGGTCTTTATTCGAATAAGGAGAAAAATGACTTTTTGTACCTCCGGCATGATTTCCTCCAATATTCAGGTCTATCCCATTTTCAGTAGGATCATCCGTCACATGCCATTTCCCAATATGGCAGGTTTGATATCCGGCTTCTTTTAATACTTGTGGAAGAATTTGGATACCCGGCTCCAATACCCGGCGATTGGGAATTGTAATGAGTTTTCTTTTACAGGCTTCTCCTCTATCGGGAGTCCCCACCGTATAAATGCCATGACGGGGAGTGTACATTCCCGTCAACATACATGCCCGACTTGGGGCACTATTGGAAGATCCGGAATAGGCCTCATTCATCCAGATACCTTTTTTTCTTAAATCGTCGATATGAGGAGTCTCATAGTATGTACTGCCATTTGAACTTATATCCGTCCACCCCAAGTCATCAATGTTAATCAGTACGATGTTGGGAGATTGCTGTGCCATCAATATTCCCGGAAAAATTAATCCGGCTGATAGTAATATTTTATTCTGGATTTTCATACTAAACATTTGTGTGAGAGAGGTCTCATCGTTATAATGATTAGATGTGACCTCTTCTCTTCTGATTATCTACAATAATAAATGAGTTCGATATATTAATTCCATCCCGGATTTTGAACCAAATTCGGATTTAATATGATATCATTAGACGGTATCATATATAAATAGTATTTATCCAACCATCCCTTTCCTTCTTTCAACGGATCATTAAACAAATAAATATACCCTTCCGGCGCACTCTGGTCAGGCAATCCTGTTTCCGAATTATAAATCTTGCCCGTTCCGATCTCTTCTCTTGTCGCCCACATGCCGTATTGAGGCCGATTAACAAAATAATCAGCTTTCTTCCAACGGCGCACATCATAGAAACCAAATCCTTCGCCCATTAATTCGATAATTCTTTCACGACGAATCTCCCACAATAGCGGTTCGACAGTCTTGTCTCGTTTCGGATCGAAGCTATCGTTAATTTCCGCTATTTTCATGTCGGCAACATTCGCTCTCGGGCGAAGTTTATTGATAGTCCGGTCAGCCACATCTTGCGTAAACCGGCCCAGTTCATACATGGCTTCCGCATAGTTCAATAACACTTCATCTATTTTGAAAATGGGCTTATCCGCTACATTGGCAGCAAACTTATTACTATTCTCATCCCAAACACAATAATTTCTATACACATAATATCCGCCACGACAGGTCAGGATTTGCTGTTTGGATTTAGTCGTTATATTCGGAACTTTTAAAACGATCCGGCCACTCCACTGAAGCAAAGGCAAAATCTTATGTTTCCCTTGTTCACCCGGATTCGCAATGACAAAATTCGGTCCCAGCATATCGATATATTCCCTATATGCCGGATTACTATGATAATCCCAACTCGCTTCACTCGATGTTGCAGCCAATTCATAAGGAGGAGCCACCGTTTCCAATAAACGATGATCACGATGCCGGAATACCGAATAGATCGATTTATCCTTTTTCCCCCACTCGTAAACAGCACTGCCCGAAATCGGCTTTCCATCCTGGCAAAGATACATATCGACAGTCAGCTGAGGCATCTCAACTCCATGATACTGATTTCGTTCCAAATGCGAATAGCGGTTGGTGATTATTTCAGCAATATATTCTTTATAAAAAATAATACCCGGAATCACGGATAAATCAGGAGAAGTCCATTCCTCTCCCCAGTCAGAATGTAAAGTCGGGTAGACTTTCATTAATTCTTCCGAAACACGAACACATTCCTGCAAATATTCAGTTTCATCTCCCAGCCCATGATACTTGCGCCACGTTCCTTCAAACAAGGTAAATCTTGAAATCAGAGCACGTATACAATGTCTATTTATCGTATTCGCTCCGTCTCCACCCTCTTTGATATGAGTCTCTGCATATTGAAGATTTTCCAACACCTTATCTGCCACCTCTTTTCGGGGTGTTCTGGCTGCATAAAGCGCTTCGTCGTCATCCGTAAGAACATGTTCCAACCAAGGCACATCTCCAAAGCGCGCGATTAGTTCCATGTAATAATATGAACGGAAAAAATACCCCACCGAACGCCAATGTTCTTTGTCTGCCTCACTCAACGATGAACTTTCAATATTTTCAAGCATTACATTTACTTTGCGGATATAACTAAAATCCCATCCGTTTCCGGTTGTCGAGTTGACAATCGTTTGAAAAGCATAAGGATTATAAGAGCTTACGCCTTTGTTACTCAAATACCCGGCATACTGATCGCTCTCATACAATCCCTCTGAAGCACTATCTCCCAATCGTTTTAGAATATTATCATTTTCAAAAACATCATACAAAGACCATGCATACGTTTTGAAATTATCATAGGTTTCAAACGAGGTCTCCTCAGTCAAATCTTCAACCGGTAGCCTATCCAGAAAGCTATCGTTACATGAACTGAGTACCAACATGGCGATTATCAATTTTATAATTATATTCTTCATAATCTATTCATTTAAAGATTTAAATTAAACCCTAACGATATTGTACGATAAAAAGGATATCCCCAGCTTAAACGCTCCGGATCAAACCCCATCGGCAAAGAGGAGAAAGTATGCAGATTTTCTACACTGACATAAAACTTTACACCATTCAACCGGATCTTTTCTGTCAGTGTCTTAGGTAAGGTATAACCCAATGTTACATTTTTTATACGCAAATAAGAAGCATCCAACATATATTTCGTTTGGACTCTACTGTTGTAACTGTAGTTTTCATATTCATCATAAATACGTGGCAGCCAAGCTTCCGGATTCAGAGCCGTATAATTTCCATTCGCCGCATCGACCGGTTTCCAGTAATCCAATTGTCCCTCATACAAACCTCCAAATTCGCTTCCTCCGAACGGAAATACTGCCGAAGCTGAATAATAATCCCGCTTTCCGACTCCCTGCAACAGAACATCCAGTGTCAAAGTCTTCCAGCTAACTCCTAAATTTATGCCGTAATGAAAACGAGGCTGGGTATTACCGATAACCTGTATATCACCCGGATTCTCCAATGTATTGTCACCTAAATCGATCTGATTGACACTGTTTTTGTCATCATGCAGATTCTTATACTTTATATCTCCGGGTTGCACATTGACTCCCTGAACGGAAACAACTCCTTCCTTTAATTTCCAGGTATGTATATCTTCAAAATCATCTATCGTATAGAATCCGTCCGTTACATATCCCCAAAGTTCCCCGATCTCCCGACCGATATAATTCGTATGCTTGCTGTCATCCGTATTCATCGGACTCCCCAACAAATAATTTGCATTATCGAACTTTGTTATTTTTGTTTTGGAATCATAAATATTAAATCCGACATTATATCCCCAATCGCCGATTTTATCTCTCCATCCAACAGTTATCTCCCAACCTTTTGTCCGCAGATCCGCAACATTTTGCTGCGGAGCATCTGCACCTAACACAGATGGTAATTCCATTCCCGGAGCTAACATATCTTTCGTATCCCGGATATACCAGTCCGCAGTCAAATTCAAACGATTATTGAACACCGACAAGTCCAAACCCACATCCGTCGTTTCGACCGTTTCCCAAGTAAAGTGACTGCTGACCAATGCTGGAACCTCCAATGTAGTAGGCTGTTTCCCTTCATAAATCCAAGAGCCTAAATAAGCCCCCATTGTCGGGACAAAAGCATAGTTGCTGATGGACTGATTGCCGATCTGTCCCCAGGAGACTCTGAATTTCAGTTCACTCAACCATGTATCATAATCAGCAATGAAATTTTCTTTTGCCAGATTCCATCCCAAAGAGAAAGAGGGGAAAAAGCCGAAACGATTATCTTTCGGGAATCTTGACGAACCGTCATAACGGCCATTCGCCTCAAACAAATACCGTCCTTTGTAATCATAATTAAAGCGATAAAATGCTCCCCGAACAGCATATTCGCTGTAATCGTCTATGATTGTCCTCTCGCCTGTAGCACTACTAAAAGATGGATATTCCTCATTTATCATGCCTAAACGTTCAACCTTCAGTTGCTCTTTACGGCTCGACTCTTGATTATATCCGACCATCAATTTAAAATTATGATCTTCGCCGATGTTGAGCTGATAAGTTCCAAACAGATTTATGGCATTATAGTTAATCGTATATTTAGTATTTTCATATCTCGATGTTGCATAAAGCGGGACATTGCCTAATTGCATTGATGTTTGATTGTAAGGTTTGTCATAAACCTTTTGGTCATATATCGTTTTATCATACGTATATTCGAAAACGACATCCAAGCCTTTAACCGGCTTAAAGGTTGTTTTCGAAAAAATACGTGGATTCTCTATGTTCTTTATATCAGGAGTAGCATTCAACAAACTATTTCTGGGAGTCCCGACTGGAAGCATAGTACCATCTGCTGCGGCCATCTCCCCTTCCGGTGTCAAAGGCATATCGCCAGTTCCATAAATACCTTTTCCGTGTGGCACGGATTTTTTAGAGCGGGCATACCGCACATCCATCTCTTGCGTTAACCAACTGGTCACATCCAAAGAGACATAAGATGCTGCTGTTATACGTTTATAACGGTCCAAATCCGTAATTAAAACACCTTTTTCATCATTATATCCCAAAGACAGACGATAACTTGCTTTATCTGTACCACCCGATGCCGATACATTATGATTTTGTAGAAATCCAAAATTATCCAATATATTTCTCGTCAAATCCTTTTCATTCAAATAATATCGTGTTCCTGCCGCATTATCTTCCGTCGGAATATAAATACCATCTCCTATTACATTGAATTTGCCCGGGTCGTTTTGATACTCTGACAAATATTGCATCCATTTATCCAGATTTTGTCCATAAACAAAATGCCCCGACAGCCAATCAGTATCTTTATACACCCGTAAAAACTCCATAGCAGAAACAGGTTCCAACAGATTCACAGACTTTTGGAAGCCGAAATTATTATTATAATTTAATTGGAAACGATCTTTCTTTTTAGCCTTCTTCGTTGTCACCAATATAACTCCAAATGCCGCCCGTGCTCCATAAATGGCAGATGAAGCCACATCCTTCAATACGGAAACGGATTGTATATCTTCTGGATTCAGCATGTCGATATCACCAGGAACATTATCAATCAATACTAACGGACTACCACCGTTGATAGATGTCGTTCCACGGATATTAAAACTTTTACTTTCGCCCGGAGTAGACCCTCCTGATATATAGAGTCCCGGCATGGCCCCTTGTAATGCTCCCATCGCACTAACGACCGGACGATTCCCCAATACATCTTCCATCTTTATCTGAGAAACTGCACCTGTCAGATTTTCCTTTTTCTGAGACCCAAAACCAACAACAATCACCTCATTCAACAATTCGCTATTTTCTTTCATGATAATGGTTATCGAGTTCTTATTGCTAACCGATATTTCAATTGACACATATCCGATATAAGAAAATGTCAATGTTGCGTTAGGTGAAACAGATAAGATAAATTTCCCGTCGACATCGGTAATGACTCCATTCGTTGTTCCTTTCTCCAGTACATTAACTCCGAGAATGGGTTCTCCACGTTCATCTGTTACTTTTCCTATAATTTCTCGTTTCGTCTGCTGAATACCCGGATGGGAAGGTTCTTTCGACTCCTTTGGTATCAGCAAAATATTCTTATTCTCAATAACAAAGGTACTATTTGTCAATATCCTGTTTAAAAGACTTTCAATGGTTTCATTCTTTACTTGTACATCTATGATACGCTCCAGGTTTATTATTTCATCATTATAAAAGAATGTGAATTCAGTCTTCGACTCTATTTCTTTAAACACCTCTTTTAACGAGGACTGTTTCAGATCCAGACTAATCCGGGTGTGCTGAGCATAAGTAGTGGCCGCACTCTGGAATACGAATAAGATTAACATAAAACACGTATGTTTCATAATACGGATATTTTTTTCTGTTAAGAAAAGGCATAACACACTTTTCCCATTTGATTTATTCATAACTTTGTATGGATTTTAAATTTTAAAATAATCATTACTCTGGGGAGAGAAATGTTTGTTAATTTAAGATCTTGTGATAGGTGAGTGTTAGCGCATTCGCCTATCTTTTTTACTTTCTGTGTCTTTCTACATATTGCATTACAATTAAAGGTTAATACTTTGTTTTCAACTCACTCTTTTTATTCTTTCGAAGACAAATACAATACATTGTCTTTCCATTTATAGGCTATCGGAGCTGTCAACGACATATATTTGAGTATCTCATCCAGCGACTCCCTACGGACAGTAAACGACATATGTGTATTTTGAACTAATTCAGGAGAAGCTACGATTCTGATGCCATACCACTTCTCCAAATTAATAATAACGTGAGCAAGGTTCGTTTTATCAAATACCAATTTTGAATGAATCCAGTTGGTATAATCAGCAGTGTCTACCATACTCAGATCAGTTTTTGCCGTATTTTTATTGTATGCAATCATCTGGCCGGGAACCAATATACGGGATTCAGGGAAATAATTGCCTTCTATTTTTACACTACCATTAACCAATACCGTTTCCACCGTTGGCTTATCAGGATAGTTTTGAACCAGAAAACAAGTACCCAACACTTCAATGTCCATTCCTCCCGTTTGCACAACAAAAGGATTACTTGTATCCTTTTTTACTTCAAACAAGGCTTCTCCTTTTAATCGTACCATCCGCTTTTTACCTGTAAAGGTATCAGGGTATTCCAATACACTATTCGCATTCAGCCACACGGTAGATCCGTCCGGTAAAACATATTGTCCCTTATTATTATCTCCGGTTAACAATTTATTCATCGTTATTACAGTCTCCTCTTCATTTCCTTTCAGGTAATAACCCACATAACCTGCAGAGAACAACAAAAGGATAGCAGCAGCCACCCGCATAACATGAAAACTGAAAAGACGAACAGACACAGTTCGTTTAGAGGCTAGAGAAGTACGTTCATTCAGACGGGCTAATGCAGCTTCCATATCTTTATTGTCTGTCAATAAAGCGTTGCTGTATAACCACAGATCATACATTTCTTTAAATTTATTGCGGTTTTCCTCTTTATCCTCCAACCATACTAAAAGGATTTCCTTCTCCTCCTTTGTAGCCGAATTGTTCAGATACTTACCAATAGTTTCATCTATATCCATACTCTCTTTTTCTGTTGTCTTTAAAGTAGAACAAATGAAACAGAAAAGACCCTACCTCTGTAATGAAATAAAATTGATTCGGATTCTATAGAAAAAAAGGAAGTAAAAGAATTCCTGTACTATCTTTCAGATTCGAGCGCAATATGAACAAGGCTTTGGTTATATGTTTTTCTACTGTTTTCAATGATATATCCAGGCGTTCGGCTATTTCGCGGTTCTTCAGTTCATATTTCCGGCTAAGTATGAAAACTTTTTTACATTGATCGGGCAGACCGTCGATTATTGTATTGATTGCTGTCTGCAACTCTTTATACATCAAATCGCTTTCCTGATCCAGCAACTGGGATTGTATATACATTTTCTGTATTTTACCTTCGGTAGATTGTTCAAACGATTCCTGCTCTGTATATTCCTTACTGTTCAAACAATTGAGTGATTTTGTATATACCGAACGGAAAAGATATGACTTTATGGCATCCTGCATAATCAATTGTTCCTGCTTTTTCCACAATTCATAATAAGCATCTTGCACAATATCCTCTGCCATATCTTTATCTCCCAATAAACGATAGGCATACGCTCTCAAGACTTTATAGTATTTCCTGAATAGTTCTTCTACGATTCTTTTATTAGAATTTATATCTCCATTCTCCATCAGACAAAATATACTGATTCGCGCAAATATAAGCAAATATTTTAGGATCCCGTAGATTCAAGTTACAATAAAGTCGTTCTCCTGTCAACTCGGGGTAAGCCCGGGTTGACACCGGTATCGTGAGCAATTTACCGATCGTCGTCGAAAAACTATCGAGCAACCGGCAGTAAACGGCCCGGTTATCGCCGTTCACCTCACTGATATATTTGCTGTATGCAATTTCACGTGCAAAAGCAGAAGGATACTAACTAACCGCGGCAGCTGCCGGATAAGCCGTGACGATAAGCCGGGCTTAATCGAAAAAGCTACTCTGTGTATTACACTGTAAAAGTACGGCAGGCCGGAAAGGCCCTGTCCGCCATTGTCGGCGGTTGTCACTGTCTGTCGGTATTTGTCGGTATTTGTCGGTATTTGTCAGGTATCTTTGGTTGAAGGTAATGCAATTATGCTACTTTAAAAGTGCAGTTTTATAGCAAAACTGCTGGTTTCATCCGGCAATTTTAATATCTTTGCCTGTAAGAAACCAATTCAATCAGACAATGGAACAGCTTATAGAACTTTTTAGAAGATTGCTCAGGCTCACCGACACATCTTATGTCAGATACCTGCACGACCGGATAGACTAGTCTTCCCGGATGCTGGGAATAGTAGACCCCAGAGGCGTAGGCAAAACCACCATGCTATTGCAGCATATCAAACTGTACCACCATGTGGAGGATACGCTTTTTATCAATGCCGATGATATTTATTTCGCAGAACACCGCCTGTTTGACCTTGCGTCAGACTTCTACAAAAACGGCGGGAAACACCTATTCATCGATGAAGTACATAAATATCAGGACTGGTCGAAGGAGCTGAAAATGATTTATGACTATTATCCCGATTTCCAAGTTATCTTTACCGGTTCCTCCATCCTGGACATCTATAAAGGTAATGCGGATTTGAGCCGCTGGGCACTCAGTTACTTCCTCCCAGGACTCTCTTTCCGCGAATATCTTATATTAGCAAAAGATATCCGGCTATCGGCCTATTCCCTGCAAGAGATATTGGAACATAAAGTAGAACTGCCGGGTACAGAACGCCCGTTGGCTCTGTTCAAGGAATACCTGACGAAGGGATATTACCCATTTCGCCGTCGTATCGCCCGACAGGTTATCGACTTCCAATAGAACAAGACCGTTGTAAGCCTTCATCTCCAAAGTCTCATTTTTCTTTTTCAATTCTGCACCGAAAACGATCCGAGGAAGTTTGGCAGCTGCCGGACAAGCATACGACAATTGACAAACAAAACAGAGTAAGGCACTTCGGAATTACGGAATACATAGTTTTACCTTAAACAAATACTGATATGTGTGCAAGATATCGAATGGTTCGCAATCCGAACCCCACGGGAGACAAGAAAAAACAGGCGTTACATCCGCGTGTAGTACCTTACGGGACAATCCATACCAATGATCTGATAAAGGAAGCGGAAGGCCGTTCCGGAATTTCGGGAGCCGATATCAAAAGGGCTTTGCAAGTCATTGCCGATATGATGGCTTTCCGATTGGATGAAGGATATAATGTAGAATTGGACGGTATCGGCTTTTTCAGCGTTTCACTAGCTTCGCGTCCGGTAATGGATAAAAAAGAAATCCGCAGCGAGTCGATCCATTTCCGCAATGTGAATTTCCGGTGCGGAAAATACCTGAAAAGCAAGCTAAAGTCAATGCACCTGGAACGTATACCGGAAGGAAAAGGCGTTCTGCCTTCTTTCGAAGAACGTGTGCGCAGGCTGACAGAATACTTGAACACACATCATTATATCACTTGCAGCGACTACCGGGAGCTGACGGGTTGCTCCAAATACCGTGCATTGGAAGATCTAAAAAAACTGATAGATGAAGGAAAATTGGAGAAAGGCGGGTATAAGAGCACAAGGGTTTATTCATTTCCTTCAGCTGTAAACAAATGATTACAAAGACGATAATACACACAGATGAAGGAATGAAGGATTATTATTATAAAACTTTTGTTATAACTTTTACCATATACAATAATATACAAACAAGCAGGACTATAATGCTATCTTCGATAACACAATAGTCCTGTTTGCCTGAAACTGTAATTTCACCCTATTCTCTTTTCTCAAAAACAAACCATTCCAGATTCATTAAATTAACCTCCTTCATTTCCGGTTCAACCGATTTAAAGACCAGTACCAAGGCATGTTTTCCTGTAACCGGTTTAATTTTTGTTTCATGTATAGCATAAGCCACCTGGCCATTCATCGGGGCAATATCGCATACTCCGAGTAACTCGCCTTGCGGACTATCCAGACGAATCTCTATTTTTGCAGCCCTGTTTTCATTCCATGTCTTACAAACAAAATGGCTGACATCCGTATCGGTAAAATCATAATATTTCCAATAAGCATGATCGCCGTCACGAATGGCAGACAAATACTCCACAGGGATATCATTCTCCGGTCTACGTACCGAAACCATCACATTTCCCGACATCAGACAAGCTCTCGCCGCATCCATCCGATAAAAAGGAGAGATAGGACCGCCGATTCCCTGCGTGGTCATTTCCACTTCCGGAATCGTGCCGTCCGGATTAAAAATGATAGGCTCCAGGCAGGCTTTCCGCATGGTTCCAGTTGCAGTCGCATGGGTAGGGCGGTGATAAGCAATATACCATTGTCCGTTTATTTCGGTTATACAACCATGGTTATTCACCAGATTCCTGTCGCTTCCCCAATTATCGACAATAACCCCTCTATACGTATAAGGACCTAACGGAGATGTCGCTGTCGCATAATCCAAAGTCGCACAGTTGGATTTGCCATGCCGGGAATGGCTTCCATATACCAAATAATAGATGCCGTTCCTTTTCCGGACAGAACTGCCTTCATTGAAAAAATGCGTATTGTATGTCAGCAGACTGTCATGGACAGCCCCTTCTATAGAGAGCATATCTTTACTCAATTTTGCTCCCCTGGCATGCCATTGTCCCCAGAACAGATAGCCCTGCCCGTCATCGTCGATGAATACAGACGGGTCGATACCACTTATCCCTTCTATTTTTTTCCCATCTCTGAACGGACCGTAAGGAGAAGAAGAGACTGCAACGCCTTCATCATCTCCACCTCCGGCCAGGCAATAGTAGAGATAGTATTTTCCATCCTTATAAATACAATCCGGAGCATATAAAAGCCTGTCTGTATAATCGACTTGCTTCCCTAAACCTTCAGTGGCAAAAGAAAATTGTTCCACATGCCAATTCACAAGGTCAGAAGAAGAAAGTACATGATAAGAGTGCGAGCACCAGTCATTACCAGGTTCATCACGCGACCCATAGACATAAATACGCCCGTCAGGCATCTGCCTCACTTCCGGATCAGCAATATATACTCCCGGAGGTGCTATCGGATTAAGCATCCTATGGGTCGATACAGGAACGGCATTTTCACCATTCCCGTCCAATACCTTCTTTTCACGGGCTTGACATCCGGCCAGTAGCCCTGACATGAGCAGGGTTACGGCCAAAGAATAATAGTTCATATAAAAATTGAAACTTATAAGTTTATAATTAGTTCCATCCCGGATTTTGAGTTAACGTTCCATTAGATAGATCAATATCTTTAGACGGTACCGGGAAGAGGTAATGCTTAGCAGGATCAAAGTTACGCTTTTCCACATAACGACGCGGCGCACCATCGACGGTTACTGTTCTATCAGTAGCACCTACACCGTCCAGACGCATGAATGCACCGTAAAGTTCACCATTCATTCCTTCACCAGAGACAGCCGTTGTTTTTTCAGCCACCTTCCAGCGCCGTATATCGAAGAAACGTAAACCTTCATTGGCCAATTCAACGCGACGTTCGTTACGCACCAATGTCCGCAGCGCATCTTCCGATGTATAATTGGCTTCCAACACACGTCCTCCGCCACAACGATCGCGTAATTGATTGATAAGGGCAAAAATCTCAGATGAAGCAGCAACACCTTTCGTTTCGAGTAATGCTTCGGCATGCATCAACAGAACATCAGCATAGCGGAAGTAAATAACATCTACACCACCATCCAATATTTGTACCATGGCATGATCACTCCAATCGCAATATTTCTTCCACACATATCCGGTTGGCGAAGGCTCTTTTGCGTCGTAACGTTGTCCCGGAATACTTTCTTCAGATTCCGGATCATAGAGCACCCATGTCATCGTTTTTGATTCACGGATAGTAGAAGTCGGATAGATAATAGATTGTGCCAAACGAGGATCTCTGTCTTTATAAGGGTCTTTTGGATTATAAGTGGAACCATTTTCATGTATCAACCGCCCATCGGCCATAGGATAAGCATCGACCAGACTTCCAGTGGGTGTAAGCGCACGAAATGCATCTCCTCCTGACATTTCTTTTAAAAAGAATGCTTGATTCAAGCTATTACCTGTCGAGATACTTCCAGTTGTATGAGCATGTTCACGTGCCAGGATTATCTCATTCGAATCTTCGGCATTTCCATTGAACAGGTCGGCATAAGGTGTCTCGCCAGCAGTGTTGAGTGAATATTTACCTATCAATTCCGATGTAACCGTCAACAAGTTACTGAAATCATTATCCCATAAATAAGCACGTGCTTTCAAAGCCTTACATGCACCTGCCGTAACACGTCCTTTTTCAAACGTTTTACCATCCAGTTCCTTTATGGCCTGATCGAGCTGATTGTGAGCAAAGGCCAACACTTCGGCCTTAGGTGTTCTGACCTGATTCTTAGCCTCTTCTTCATTCAAGACTTTCTCTACTAATGGTACATCCCCGTATAGGGCTACTAAACGGATATAGCTATAAGCCAGGAAAAAGCGGATTTGTCCGGTGAGAGCCTCTCTTTCAGTGGCATCCAACTCTGTACACTTCTCTACATTTTCCAGGAACTGCCAAGCCATACGAATATTTGTATAGGCATATGCCCAATTATTATTTATAACAGAGGTCGTTGTAAGATATGATCCGTTACCTATCAGTTTGAGATCAGTATACCATCCTTCCCATACCATATAAGTATTATCGGACATCGCTTCATCAAAACAGGGGTGCATTTCGTATTCCAGTGGAAAAGAACGGGAATATACGTCTGCCACAAATGCACGGAGATTACCAGGCGTTTGCCAAAAAGTTTCCTGCGGTAATTTATCTTCTGGTAATGCATCCAACATATCGTCGCAAGAACATAACGTGCATCCTAATAAAATGGCTATTGATAAAAATTTATTTTTCATGATAATTGCTGTTTTTAAAATGTAACACTAGCACCGACACTATATACTCTCACATTCGGGAAAGAAGTAGTATTCAATCCGTTCTCTGGATCAAAGACTCTATATTTCGTCAACGTAAACAAATTAGATCCCGAGAAATATACTCTAACTCTCTCCACCGGAATCTTCTCGCCGAACTTAAATGTATAACCTACCTGCAAGTTTTTCAAACGCAGATAAGAAGCATCTTGTACCCAATGCGACATATTAGCATAATTGAGGCGGTTAGCCATTGTCATACGTGGATAATATTTACCGGTAGTGGGATTAGACGGATCGAAAGAATCATAATAATGTTCTTCCATAGCCGTCTGAGAACCTAATGGCTCGATGATGTCGCGTCCCAGGAAACCATCGACTTTGCCTACTCCTTGAAACATGGCAGAGAAGTCAAAAGCCTTATAATTGAATCCCAGGTTTAAACTGAAAGTATAACGAGGTATCTGGTTACCGATAATCGTCTTGTCGGCTTCCGTTATTTTTCCGTCTTTATCCAAATCCTCAATAATGATATCTCCCATCGAGAAATCAGAATTATATGTCGACATAACCTCTTTATATTGCTCATACTTTTCCTGTGTATCGGCAAGTCCCAGTGTTTTCCAACCGAACAGAGCATCGATCGGTTCACCTTCAATACGGGTGGTCAGGCTGGATGTCGGCGACTTGTAACCATTCATATCCAGAATTTTATTCCTGACATCAGACAACATGAAATTGACATTATAACTGAAGTCTTCGTTTATTTGATCCTGCCAGTTGATAGTTAACTCCCATCCCCTATTTCTTACTTTTCCTGCATTCGAAATTGGCGGCGTAATTCCCAACAGGCTGGGCGCTTCGAGACTCAACAAAATATCATCCGTATCCCGGTTATACCAATCGAAAGTAAAGCCTAACCGGTTATCAAGCACATTGACATCGAGACCGAAATTAAGGTTTGTACTGGTCTCCCATGTGATAATATTATTCCCCATGACACTTTCAGACATCAATGTTTGAACCGTTCCGTCAAACATATAAAAACGGGTACTTCCCGGAACCACATTGTAAGTAGACATACTCAGATACCTGTCAATACTCTGGTTACCCAACTTACCCCACGATGCACGTAACTTAAGGTTCTGCACAGCATTTTTAAGCGGATTGAAAAATGATTCCTCCGAGATTCTCCAGGCTGCAGAAAAAGAAGGGAACGTACCCCAACGGTGGCCGCGTGCAAACTTAGAAGAACCGTCACGACGGATATTGGCTTCAAACAGATAGCGGTCTTTGTAAGAATAGTTTACCCTACCGAATACAGAGACTAACGCATCATACGTTTTATTCCCGCTCGCTGTAGCCGTAGAAGCATCACCCGGATCGATCACTTCGAAATCATCGGTTGGGAAATCTTTTCGTGAAGCCACAGTTGTATTATACCTGAACTGTTCGCGTGATGCTCCCAATAACAAATTAATATCATGATCTCCAAAACTTTTTACATAATTAGCCGTTGCACTCAATGTCAGATTCCTGTTCCGATACCAGGTATCAGTTTTGGTATTACGTGCCACAAAAATATTCTCTCCTTGTCCGGCCGGCTCAAAAGCATCATAAATAACTTTCTTTTCAAACTTATCAACATAAGATGTTTTACTTTCATATCCCAATACGCCTTTCAAGAAGAATGAATTATCGAACAATTTGATTTCCGGAGAAAATAACAATGATAATTTATCCGTTTCATATCGTTGATAACCATAATCGTCAGTCGTCATTCGTACCGGATTTTTAGGTGTAGAATGAAACGACCAGGTTCCGTCTGAATATTGAACCGGCATATTCGGATAAGCACGAGGTGCATAATAATAAGCATAACCAAGACCAGGGCTTTCTTTGCTGACATCATTAATATAAGCAATATTAGACTGAAGAGTCAGCCAATCAGCTAAATTAGCCGTCGTATTCAAGCGCGTATTATACCGTTCATAAGAAGATTTGATAATACCATCCTGTTTTGCATAACCAACTGTACCAACATATTGTAAACGGTCGTTTCCTCCCGAAACAGACAGATCATGAGTATGTTGTAAAGCTGTTTGCAACAATTCATCATACCAGTCAGTGTTAGCTTCATTATGGTCAATATTCCCCGTACCGTCTTTCATACGATCAATCATATCCTGTGGGAATGTTAAAGTAGTTCCGTCAGGTAATGCCTTTCCATCGGCTAACATAGCACGATTATACAACTCTGCATATTGCCAGCCTGTAGCTGATTTAGGTTGGCGCGTAGCCTGTTGCCAACCGACATTGCCATTATAATTTACTTGTATCTTACCGACCTTACCTTTTTTAGTAGTAATCAATATGACTCCATTGGCAGCACGTGAACCGTAAATGGCAGCCGAAGCTGCATCTTTTAATACCGATATGCTCTCAATATCATTAGGTAAAACATCCGCAATACTCATCGACATACCGTCTACCAATACCAGAGGACCTGAATTTTTCCATGTACCCACTCCACGTACCGTGATAGTAGGATTACTTGACCCCGGTTGTCCCGACGACTTCACGACAGTCAAACCCGGAGCCAAACCAGACAAAGCATCTTTCATCGTAACGATCGGTTGACGTTCTAATTCCTCACTTTTAATAGAAGATACCGAACCTGTCAGATTTACTTTTTTCTGTACGCCATATCCCACGACAACGACTTCTTCCAACGCTTGAGAGTCTTCCTTCAACACAACATCCAAGTGGTTCCGGCCTCCCAAACGAAGCTCCTGAGAGACATAACCGATATAAGAAACCTGGATTAGAGCATTTTCCGGAACTTCCAGCACAAAATCACCATCGAGACCGGTGATTGTTCCTAAAGTTGTACCTTTCACAGACACATTTGCTCCGATAACCGGCTCTCCATTTTGATCTTTGACAACACCCTTAATTTTTCTCTCTTCTTTAGCCTGTTGAACATCCGGCTTCTCTGTCGACAGAATAATCTTTCTATCCACCACCGAATAACGAACATTCGTACCGGCAAACACAGTTTCCAATACTTTAAATATATCGCTTTTCTTAGCCACGACAGAGACCCTCCGATCCAGGTCGACATGTTTGATATTGAAGAAGAAAGAGAAATCAGACTGTTCCTCGATCTCATCCAATACCTCCTTTACCGTTTGGTTCCGCATCTCCAGACTTACAGTAGCTTTCTGAGCATAGCTACCTGTTGCTTGCGCCAAACCAATAGAACATATTAGTAAGAAGACTGATAACTTCATAACTCTTGGTATTTTATTTAAGATAAACCGCAGAAACTCTGCTACCCAAAACTGTTGGGTATTAAAATGTTTTTGCATAACTTTGTACTGATCTAATTAATAAAAAATGGTTTACTATGCTTGTCTCCAAACAAGCGTTTTAAATGAATTCTTTCCATCCGGTGAAATACTCCAATATTTCTCCGGATGTTTTTCTTTAAGGTGATCTGCTTTTCATGATTTTTTCAATTAGGTTAATAAATTTCTATTCTCGTTCTCTCATTAGTCGTATTCCGGGTATCCAGATAACGCCATTTTATATTCGATGATATTTTAAATATTTCCAATATTCGTTCTAACCGTTGATTGGTAAACGAGCCGTTGAACGCTTCCGTGCGAAGACGCTCGTTGGATAAAACGAAGGTTACATTAAACCGCTTTTCCAACATCCGCAAGGCTTCGGGCAGAGGGGTTGCCTGGAACACGATCTTTCCGTCTTTCCAGGCGGTTTCTGTTTCACAGCTTGTTTGGAGCAGTCTTACCTGCGAAGAAGTCGTGTTATACATCAGTTTCTGCCCGGGTTTCATTACTACCGCTGTGGGCTGCTGATCTTTCAGATAAGCAAAGCGAACTTTTCCTTCTACCAGGGTGGTGGATATAAATGAATCCTTCTCGAAAGCTTCTACATTAAAGGATGTTCCCAATACCTCAATCTGCGTATGGGCGGGGGTTGAAACAATGAAACGGTGTTCAGGATCTTTCTGAATTTCGAAAAATGCTTCCCCTTTCAACTGTACATCTCTCTTGCCCTGACTAAAAAATGAAGGATAGGTCAAAGAGGATTCCGAATTAAGGTAGACTTTCGATCCGTCGGGAAGATCGACTGTCGTGGTCATTCCCGGATTTGTTTTCACCTCGATCATACGGGCTATTTCAGTACGGGGGGTAAAATGCTCGATCCCCCAAGTGATAAGAAGAGGAACGAAAAGAATAGCTGCCACCCGTTGTACCCAGGTGAACCAGCTCACTCGTACGCGTTCCTTACTCATCTTACGACTCACGGAGGCTAAAGCCTTTTCCGTATTCACCACCGATTCCATCCGGGTCGTACCCATCACTTGGTCTATCGCGTATATTTGTTTGACAATCCGATAATTTTCTTCCGATTGCTGCATCCACACCTCCACCAAAAGGCATTCCTCCACCGTTGCTTCACCGCTGCAATACCGGGGAAGAATTTCTTCTATCTTATCTATATTAAATGTTTCCATCCGCTTTTTTATGCTCATTTATATATTAGACAAGGGAACTCCGACAGATTACTAAACGAGGAGTCACTTTTTTCTATAATTTTTTTTATTCAACAAAAAAACTAACTTTGCCACCAAGGAGAACCATAGAATGCAAAATACGTTACAACCTACTGAGGATACACTTTTACTATCAGCCATGCAACGCGGAGATAAGAAGGCTTACGGTACCTTGTTCAGAAGATACTATCCTATGTTATGTTCGTATGCCAGCCGGTTCGTCAGTCTGGAAGATGCCGAAGAGATCGTGCAGGATGTTATGTTATGGTTATGGGAAAACAGGGAGATACAAACGTTTAATACCTCTTTCAGCCAATATCTGTACAAAGCGGTCTACCACAGAAGCATCAACCAGCTCACTCGCCAACAGTCGCAACTGCGGGCGGAAACGCGCTATTATGAGTATATGCTGGAAATGCTGCAAGACAGCGATTTCTCACAGACGGAAGATTTGAAGAAACATATCAGCCAGGCCATACAAGCCTTACCCGCCAGCTACCGGGAGGCTTTTGTCATGCATCGCTTCGAAAATAAAAGTTACAAGGAGATTGCCGATATCTTACAAGTATCGCCCCAAACAGTGAATTACAGAATCCAACAAGCCTTGAAACAGCTACGGGTTACTTTAAAAGATTACCTGCCGTTAATCTTATTGTTGTTTCCCAAAAACCTGCTCTCGTAAAGGCTTATTGAAATTCTATATGCTTTTTAAAACTTATTGGGCCGCTTCCTGCAACTGTTCAGCCAGCTTATCCATATTTTCAGGGCTTGCGGCTCCTTTAAATTGCAGTTCTCCTTTTTTGTTGATAATGGCACAATGAGGGATACTTAACATTCCGTTATTGCCATAGGTATTATAGACATCCATCTTAAAATACTCATTAATAATAACATGATCGCCTTTAAGGTCGTAATAGCCGGCCATCTTTTTCCATAGATCCGCATTCATCGGACGGTCGATAGAAACATACAACAATACGATATCATTTTCTTTTGCATACTGCTGTAAAGGTTTCACATGGGCAAACGAAGCACGGCAAGGACCACACCAGGTAGCCCAGATATCTATAAAAATAACTTTACCCAAATACCGGTCGGTTATTTCTTTAAAGGAACGTACACTGTCCGTATTCAAAATATGGATACCTTCCGGGAGATCAAGCTTGTTGAACGATATATTTTTCTGTACAGCCTCATCCAGGGCAGGGATCAGCTTACTGGACGGATACAATTCTTTAAACTGTCCATACAAGGAAGGGATATCGGTAGAAAAGGTTTCGTTCGAGGCATCTTCCAAGATAATATTACTCATCGCAACTTCCTGTACACGTCCTTTCAGGTTAACCTTATACCAATCGAACAATTTCTGATTACTTTCATTCCGGCTGGTCGGTTGTTGTCCGGTCTTCATATATAGTTCGATTCCGGCAGCACTCCCTATGACATCGGCGAACGCTTCGGAAAAGACATTCTCCGGCTGGTTTATATCTGTATACGCCAGCATTTTCGGATAAACAGTCTCCCATTCCTTCTTCGCTTCTTCCGATCCCCGGTAATTGATCCCGAAATACTGGTTCATAAAAGCCAATAGCATCTGCATACGTATATCCTGAACGGCTCTTTTCTTGAAGAGCTCGTCTACACCGACTATTTTCTGTTCAATCGACGCCCCATAATCGGTCAACTTTTGATAAACAGAAGAGGCCACCGTATCTTTTTCCACGTCGAAAACGTCGCCTTTACGAGCTCTTAAATTGAAAACATCCTCCTGCACCTGGGAAAGCTCCTTCACAATTTCATTCTCTTTCACCAGTTTATTCTCTATGTTCAGGGAGTGTTCAAGGGAGGCATCGATATCGAGCTTATTCGTTCCGGGTCCTACATATATCGTCCCCAGATATCTCTGTCCATAGACATAAAAAGATATTTTTTCATTCCCGCTACCAGGAAGCGTTATATGATACGTACTATCCGCCTGTACAAACAGTGTATCCCGCCGGGTAGAGTTATATACACCATCCGCCGTCGGCCAATAGATGATGGTATTACCGGAAATATTCGAGACTTTTCCTTCAATTGTCGTCGATTGCGGAGTACAACTAGCCAGTCCTAAAACGGCAATACCGGCCAGCATATATGCTAGTACTTGATTTTTCATTCTATTAGTTTTAAAGTATTATATAAAATCTATTGTAAAAGAAGCCGTTACAAATGTAGGAAAATATTTCATTCGAGGTTTGACCGGCCAATTATTTTTCCGGCTGTGATGCATTAACTGCCATCAGGAGGGCCACGACTTCCGAATAATTCTTCCGTCCTGAGGGGATATTATTTCCTTTCAGGAACCAGTTGTAAACGGTATCCTGGATCTCACCGATCGTCGGATTATACAGTGCCTGCCAATAAGCTACCTTATCGTTGTAAGCCTTTTTTACTTCCGGGGATATCGTCTCCTTCCATTGCTCGAATTCTTCTTCCGGCAATAGCTGATAAGCGTTGCCCAGCACATAAGGCAAGAGGGCAAAATAAGCGGAGAAGCGTATTTCAGGGTTGCCGGAACGGGAACACACCAGAAATCCGTACAAGTTGGCTTCCGCTTCACTCGAAATCCCCAAGACATGCGCCATTTCATGCGCATAGGTAAAAGGATACTGCACCGGAAGGAGGTCCGGATTCAGATTATATTCGATGAAGAAAGGGCCTATATATCCCAATACCCCGACACCGCTCATCAGGGATGGAATCAGCATCGGCTTCGGATGAAGATAAGAGGCAGGAGAAACCAGGCCGAATTGTCCGGCTATTTCGCGATAGCCGCTTTCTACTTCCTCTGCCACAACAGCCCGGTTGATCTTTTCCACAGGAGTAAAAGAGACATTCAACGAGTCGGTATAAGCCGACAGGAAAGAACGGAAGTCATCTTCGGAATAAGCAAGGTAAGGGATCTCTGTCCGGTCAAAAAAGTTCTCCCGGAAATAGTTTAACCCCCAAGCCATGTAAAACCAGATATAAACCCATAACAGATATTCGACAGTACGCCCGATTACCGTTTTCCATGAGCGACGTTTCACAATAGCATATACCCAATAGATAACCAACCCGGCAATACTTCCGTAAATAAAACAATCGCCTATGGAAAAAGGAAATACAGAAGATATACGCGACAAGACAGCCGAAAAGAATGGATAAATCGTACGGGCATAACCTTCTCCCCATGCAGGCAAAGCCATTATAACCCATATCAAAATCAGGGATACGGCCAGAACAATCCAGCGAATACGTATCTTTTTGATCCAATCTTTCACCATCACAGTCACTTAGATGATATTTTTATTCAACAACTTCCTGACATCCGCTTCCGACAGGTTACGACGAGCAGAATAATCCTTCATCTGTTCTTCATCGATCGAACCGATCATGAAATATTGCGAATCAGGATGGGCGAAATAAATACCGCTGACTGTTGCCGTAGGATACATCGCTCCATTCTCCGTCAGCTTAACACCGATTCGGGACATATCCAACAGATTATCCAATGTATAATTAAGCAACTGGTCGGGCAACGAGGGATAACCTACCGCTGGACGGATACCCTGATATTTCACTTTATACAGATCGGAAATCGACAACGATTCATCCGGGGCATATCCCCAATATTCCTTTCGTACCTTTTCATGAAGATACTCTGCAACTGCTTCAGCCAAACGGTCTGTCAGCGTCTGGAGCAACATGGAGCTATACGTGTCGCCTTCTTTTTCCAGTTTATTCTTCAGTTCTTCGGCTCCGGCACCGGCCGTCACGACAAATGCACCGGCATAATCCGTACGACCTTCGGAAGCCGGCATGACATAGTCGGCCAGCGATTTGTAGATACCTTCCTCCTTCTTCGACTGTTGACGTAATACCGGAAGTACAATATCTCCCATTTTAATGTTATCACCGTCACTGTTAGCGGGGAAGAAACCGTAAATAGCTTTACAATATTCAGCCTTCATATCTACCAACTGATCCAGCAGTTTAACAGCATCTTTATACAACTGCATGGCCTCTGCCGCTTTCGGACGTTCAGCTTCCGGAAAGTCTGCCAACCAGGCTGCACGACAAGCATCACAACCATGGATCTGTGTGATGGCAGCAAAACGTCCGTTCAGTTTCCAGGCACTAAAGAAGAAGGTCCAGTGTATATAAGGAATGATCTCCTCCAACGGAATATAAGGTATCACATGAACACCCGGGTGATTCGGAACAACCGGTGTCCACGCAGACCAGTCGATCTTCTGCGGGTTTAGACGGGCTTCCGACAACGGAACCAATATTTCTTTTTTCTTCTCCATGGAGGCACGGAGGGCCTCATATTCTTTATTCAGTCCTTCGATATATGCTTCACGGGTATCGGGATTCAGCAATTTTGCCGCAATCAATGGATTCTGCGAAGCATCGAGCACGTGAATGACAGGATAATCGTAATGAGGTGCTATTTTAATGGCCGTATGCAGCTTCGAGGTCGTCGCTCCGCCTACCATAACAGGTATCGTAAGTCCGGCCTTCTGCATTTCGTCAGTAACATGCACCATTTCTTCTAGTGAAGGAGTAATCAGGCCGGACAGGCAAACCAGGTCGGGCTTTTCTTTTATGGCTGTCTGTATGATCACTTCGGCCGGAACCATTACTCCCAGGTCGATCACTTCATAATTATTACATGCCAGAACGATCGATACAATATTCTTTCCGATATCGTGTACATCCCCTTTTACAGTAGCAAAGACTACCTTTCCGGCTTTAGCCGAACCGGATGCCGATTTTTCCGCTTCAATAGCAGGTTGCAGGATAGCAACAGCCTTTTTCATCGTACGAGCTGTCTTCACCACTTGCGGCAGGAACATTTTACCGGCACCGAACAATTCGCCGACCTTATTCATCCCGCTCATCAGCGGACCGTCGATAATATCCACTGCACGCGGATAAAGAGTAAGTGCTTCCGCCAGGTCTTCTTCCAGATGATCGCCTATACCTTTGATCAAGGCGTGTTCCAAACGCTCTTTCAGCGGTTGTTCGCGCCAGGCTTCATGCTTTTCTTCCGCACCGCCCTGCTTTTCCACATGCAGGTTCTGGGCATAGGTGATCAATTCTTCGGCAGCTTCCGGACGACGGTACAGGATCACATCTTCCAGTAAATCACGGAATTCCGGTTCTATATCTTCATAAAGTACGGCCGAAGAGGGATTGACAATACCCATATCCAACCCTTTACTGATCGCATGGTAGAGGAATACGGAATGCATCGCTTCACGTACATAATTATTTCCACGGAACGAGAACGAAAGGTTGCTGATACCGCCACTAACCTTCGCACCCGGCAGATTCTGTTTGATCCACTCGACCGCACGGATAAAGTCCAAACCGTATCCGTTATGTTCTTCCATACCGGTAGCGATAGCCAATACATTCGGGTCGAATATAATTCCATACGGATCGAAGTCTATTTTCTCCCGAAGCAAACGGTAAGCACGTCCGCAGACTTCCGCTTTCCGTTCGAAGGTATCCGCCTGTCCTTTCTCATCGAAAGCCATCACGACAACAGCTGCTCCCAACTGTTTGATACGGGCGGCATGGGCCAGGAATACCTCTTCTCCTTCTTTCAACGAGATCGAGTTGACGATACTTTTACCCTGTACGCACATCAGGCCTTCTTCGATCACTTCCCATTTGGAAGAGTCGATCATGACTGGTACACGGGCAATATCCGGTTCGGATGCCACGAGATTCAGGAAAGTTGTCATTTCCTTCACTGCATCGAGCATTCCGTCATCCATATTGATATCGATCACCTGAGCCCCGTCTTCCACCTGCTTACGGGCGATGGTCAGCGCCTCTTCATAACTTCCTTCTTTGATCAGGCGCAGGAATTTACGCGAACCGGCTACGTTACAACGTTCACCTATATTGATAAAGTTATTTTCTTTCTTTACTTCGAGCAATTCAAGACCGGACAACCACAAGCAATCCGGTTTTGCAACAGGTACATGCGGTTTCGCTCCTTTTATCAAGGCTGGATACTGTGCGATATGGGCGGGGGTCGTTCCACAACATCCTCCCAATATATTTACTAATCCTTCTTCGATAAACGGCTTTACATGTCCGGCCATCTTTTCCGGTGTCTCGTCATAAGTACCGAAGGTATTGGGTAATCCCGCATTCGGATACGCGCTTATATAATAGGGGGCATGTTTTGCCAAATCTGCCAGGAAGGGCTTCATATCGGCTGCTCCGAAAGAACAGTTCAGACCTATACTAACCAGGTTGATATGTTGGACCGAAGCCAGGCAGGCTCCTAATGTCTGACCGGAAAGCGTCCGTCCACCCTGGGCAGAAAGCGTCAGCGACAACATGATCGGCAGTTCTTTTCCCTTTTCTTTTAAAACAGTTTCTGCCGCTTCCAATCCGGCTTTCACGTTCAAAGTATCGAAAGTCGTTTCAAAAAGGATAATATCTACCCCTCCGTCGACCAGTGCTTCCACCTGTTCCTTATATGCCTTATAGACATCTTTATAGGTAACCGCACGATAAGCAGGGTTACTGACATCGGGACTCATGGAAGCGGTTTTATTGGTCGGACCGATGGAACCGGCAACAAAGATAGTCCGGTCCGGATGTTCCGCCATAAACTCGTCAGCCACTTCACGTCCCAACTTTCCGGCTGCCAGGTTGATCTCGCGTACAAACTCCTGCATAGCATAATCTTCCATAGAGATCGCATTGGCATTGAAGGTGTTCGTTGCAAAGATATCCGCTCCGGCATCCAGGTATTGACGGTGAATGGATTTGATGACATCCGGACGGGTAATACACAACAGGTCGTTGTTCCCTTTCAACTGTCCGGGGAAATCGGCAAAACGATCGCCGCGGTAATCCTGTTCATTCAGTTTGAAGCCCTGGATCATGGTACCCATACCACCATCCAGAATCAGGATACGCTCCTGCAGGGACCGTATAAAAGTTTCTTTATTCATAGATATGTTTTTTCTTGGTGATAAGAAAAACGGCAAGTCAATATATCTTACCGTTTAAATGCTCTGTCCATCTCCCGCTTATCGTCACGGGCCTTGATCGAATCGCGCTTATCGTATTCTTTCTTACCTTTGGCGATAGCAACAACGACTTTGGCTAGTCCCTTCTCATTGATAAACATGCGGGTAGGAACAATAGTGAAACCGCTGTTGCGGGCTGCACCGTCAATCTTGCGCAGCTCCTTCTTCGTCAGCAACAGCTTACGGTCGCGGCGTGCCACATGATTATTATACGTACCATAGAAATATTCGGCGATATACATGTTCTTTACCCATAACTCGCCTCTTTCCATAATACAAAAAGTATCCACCAGACTGGCTTTTCCCAGGCGGATCGATTTGATCTCCGTCCCGGTCAATACGATCCCGGCGGTGAATGTTTCGAGCAATTCGAAATCGAATGTGGCCCGCTTATTCTTTATCTGTATATTATTACTAATCTTTTCTTTCATCTTTTTCTATCTGTCAATAACGCAAGCCCGGCATCAACATGAATAGTACAAATTCGATCACGGCTGGCGTCAGTAAAATAACTACGGTTGCTATACCGGCAAACTTCAGGCGTTCATTCTCTGCCACCTGCATATAAGGCCCTGCTCCTTCCCATACGATATAAAAGGTATAAAGTATAAAAATACGCAGAAAGAAAAACTCCGGCAACAGCATCAGGACGATGTTCAGTGCAAACATCAGTGAAGAGGAATAACCGACAAAGCGTTGGCAAAGTTTCATATCTTTCGTTCTTTTAAAGAATCCCTGCCAAAGCTCATTCAACAGGTAAGCCCCCAGATAAAAACCACCGAACGAAGCGACCAATGTCTTGATCGAGGATTTCAGAGCCAATTCTATATCAAACTCCTTCCGCGTAAATAATACCCCCAGAAAAGCAGCGGCTGTAACCAGTCCGATCAACGGATACACAAACTTAGACAAGAATTCGTCACCCTTATCTTCCTTCTTTGTCAGCATTTCCCACGCCTTTCCCGGCTGGGAAATGATAGCTATTACCCATTTTAATATCTCTTTATACATCTCTCCGTTTTCTATTAGAATGACAAAAGTATAAAAATAAGGGATATAAATTGTTATACGAGACCTTTTATCATCAATAACGGTAACCTCCCCCTACCGCAAACCTTTATTTTTATCCGTATATATATTACTCTCCCGTCTTATTTTCCAACTGATAATCCAATTCCAATACAGACCATTCGACTGCTGTTGTATCTTTATTTGGTTTTGCAACATAATTAATTGCAATAGTAAGCTTTTCCGCGTTGTTGGCTGTTTCCATCTCTAAAGCTTTATTGAAAAAGCGTTCAATATCGAATGCTTCCGTATGAGGTACCTTCACAGAGTCTGCATCTGCCGGTATTTCCGATTTTCTGATCGCACGTAAATAAAGGTTATAAGTACGGAAACCATCGGCTGTGGTGTACCAGTTAACCGTATCATAATGCATTACAAAGCTATCCACCTGGCTTTCCGGTTCCGTCAGGGTAGGCCAAAGGAAAAGACGTCCTTTGATGTAGGCCGTACGGCTCCCTATCGTAGATATATATTGTTCGTCTGTCAGCAAGGTGTCAGATTTAACAGTTCCTTCGGATGTCCACAAAGGGACTTCGGCAGGCGTCCCCAACAGTTCGACCGATAAGCTGTCAGAATTTTGTAATTCAGGGCTGGCAGAATCAAAAGAATACTCCACCAGGAAACAGTCTCCGGCATCGGCACGCAACGAGTTTATGCTGGAAGAGTATATCAAGCGCCCATCTCTCAGGACAAGCCCCCTGGAAGGACGAACCTGGTAAACAGCCTCTTGAAGCCCTACCGTTATGCGGGTAGTGGAATCACCCAGACAGGAAGACAACATTATCAAACAAACCGCAAATACCCAATATAAATCTTTCTTTCTCATTTCACATTTCATCTGTTAATCATTAATGCCTTACAAGACTCCACACAAAGGGATCGTACAAAGGTAGTAAAAAAGGAAACACAATAAACAAGAAAACCGGGAACCTTTGCAAAAACAAAGAAACCCGGCATTCTCTATATTATTAATTAACAATTAAATGGTATCCGAATAGTAAGCCTTCGGCAGACGGCGGCAGTTATATTTCGAAGCCATCACCTCCCCGTAAGCACCGGCAGAACGCAATGCAATCAGGTCGCCGCGATGGGCTTTGTTCAGCTCCACATCTTTACCGAACACATCGGATGATTCACAGATAGGACCTACCACATCGTAAAGTTCCACCGCTTCATCACTGGAAATATTCTCGATCCGATGGTAAGCATCATACATGGCCGGACGGATCAGTTCCGTAAAACCGGCGTCGAGAATAGCAAATTTCTTTGTCTCGCCGATCTTCACATACAAAACCTGTGAAATAAGCGTACCACACTGGGCCACTACCGAACGACCCGGTTCGAAATGCACTTGCTGTCCGGGACGAACTTTCAACAGCTTATTGAATACTGCGAAATAGTTATCGAAAGCAGGGATAGGCAAATGATTCGGATGATAATAGTCGATCCCCAGGCCTCCACCGAAGTTCAGGTTTTCAATATGGATACCGCGAGCTTCCAGCTCTTCCTGTATCTCATTCACACGGATCACCAAATTACGGAAGGAGGACATATCCGTGATCTGCGAACCGATATGGCAATGAATACCGATCAGTTTCACATTCTTTAATGTAGAAAGGTTATCCAGTACCTGACCGAGCTGGCTCAGGTTGATACCGAACTTATTCTCCTTCATACCGGTCGTGATCTTGGCATGTGTATGTGCATCTACTTCGGGATTGATACGGAGGGCAACCGAAGCGATCTTATTCTTCGCGGCAGCCAGTTCGTTCAATATATCCAGTTCGACAGCCGACTCCACATTAAAACAGAAAATATCGTTATCCAACCCCAGGTTGATCTCCCAATCAGCTTTACCCACACCGGCAAAAACCACCTTATCGGCAGGAAATCCGGCATCCAAAGCGGCCTGTACTTCACCACCGCTCACGCAGTCGGCTCCCAGTCCGTTTTCTGCTATAATAGAAAGAATGCGCGGATTGGCATTTGCTTTTACGGCATAATGCACATGATAATTATACTTGCCGGCTTCAGTCTTTACCAGATCCAACGTATCTTGCAATAACTTCACATCATAATAATAAAAAGGCGTAGGAAGCGCCTTCAGTTTATCTATCGGGAATGTTCCTTTGAGCATATTATTTTATTATATATAAATTAAAAAAAGGGCAGTCTCGAATAGGCTGCCCTCATATTATTTAGTTGTTGAATAAATGATCGCTTAACGCCTGCAGCGCTTTCTTCTTATCCGCGGCCTTCACCAGAAGCGAAACGTTGTAGTTGCTTCCACCGTAGGAGATCATACGGACCGGCACATCCTTCATTGCCTGGACGATGCGGGCTTCGAAACCGACATTATCCCATTCCAGGTCGCCTACCACACATACGATCACCATATCCTGATCGACAGTAACAGTACCGTATTTCTTCAGGTCGTCTACAATTTCTTCCAGATGCTTGCGGTTGTCGATCGTGACCGATACACCAACTTCTGAAGTAGTCACCATATCGATCGGTGTCTGGTAGTTTTCGAAGATTTCGAATACCTTACGCAGGAAACCGGTAGCCAGCAGCATGCGGCCGCTCTTGATCTTGATGGAGATAATATTATCTTTTGCAGCGACAGCTTTGATCTTTCCTTTTTCCGTTTCGTTGGAGATCAATGTACCGGGAGCTTCCGGCTGCATGGTATTCAATAAACGAACCGGGATATTGTTCAACTTGGCCGGAAGGATACAGGTCGGGTGCAGGATCTTGGCACCGAAGTAAGCAAGCTCAGCCGCTTCTTCGAAATGCAGGTTACGGACAGGCGATGTCTTGTCTACGATACGCGGGTCGTTGTTATGCATTCCGTCGATGTCTGTCCAGATCTGGATTTCGTCTGCATTGAGAGCCGAACCGATCAGAGAAGCACTATAATCGCTACCGCCACGTTGCAGGTTATCGATCTCACCATATGCATTACGGCAGATATAACCCTGGGTGATATATAATTCAGCATCTTTATGTTCGTTCAGCAATTTAACCAGGCGTTCTTTGATGTAAACAGGGTCCGGTTCTGCATTCTTATCCGTACGCATATATTCCAACGCGGGAAGCAGGACTGACTTAACGCCTGTTTCGTTCAGATACAGGTTCATCATACCAGTCGAGATCAACTCTCCCTGTGCCAGTACCACCTTTTCTTCAAACAGCGTGAACAAGTCTTTTGTAAAGGTACGTATATAATCGAAATGAGATTTTACAAGTTCTTTGGCTTTCTGTTTATATTCGGCAGTGCTGTACAGTTCTTCAATATGTCCGTAATATTTCTGTGCAAGCTTATTGATGATTTCGTTTGCACCATCCGGATTCTTCTTGTACAGGTAGTCGGATATTTCAACCAACGAGTTGGTTGTACCTGACATGGCAGACAATACGACAATGTCACGGTCGCCTGAGCAAATCAATTTTGCTACATCTTTCATTCTCTGTGCAGATCCCACAGAAGTACCGCCAAACTTTAAAACTTTCATTTTCTTTTCCTATAATTAAATTGTTTGTTCCTTGCTATTTTGCGTGTGCAAAGTTACATAAAAAATCATTCTCCCACATCACTCAGACGGGCATTCTCACATTTAACTATACGGGCCGGATAATTATGTACCAGTGTATAGTTATGTGTGGTCATTACCACCGCCGTACCTTTCTGGCAAATGTCATGCAGAAGCTGTACGATCTGGCCGCTTGTTTCCGGGTCGAGATTACCGGTCGGTTCGTCCGCCAGTATCAGTTTCGGATCATTCAGGAGTGCTCTTGCTATGACGATACGCTGTTGTTCGCCACCCGACAATTCGTGCGGCATTTTGTATCCTTTATTATGCATGCCGACCTGATGGAGCACATCGTCGATACGCTCTTTTATCTCGCTCTTCTTCTTCCATCCGGTAGCCCGCAGGACGAACTCCAGGTTTTTGATCACCGAGCGGTCGGTAAGCAGTTGGAAATCCTGAAAAACAATCCCCAGTTTCCGCCGAAGATAAGGTATATCTTTCCGCTTCATCTTACAGAGGTTGTAATCCATCAGCCAGGCTTCTCCCTGGCCGATCGGGATCTCGCAATACAAAGATTTCAACAGACTGCTCTTCCCGGAACCCACTTTTCCGATGACATAGACAAACTCTCCGTTACGAAGCGTAAAAGAGGCATTATGCAGTATGACATTTTCATCGCGGCAGATCTCTACATCTTCCAGTCTGAGCAGAATTGTATCTTCCATAGTAATTTATGCTTTATGTCTTTTCTTTAATTCACGTGCCAGGTCTTCCAGACGGAGGCCTTTGCTTGTAAGTAATACGATCAGGTGGTAGACCAGGTCGGATGCTTCATAGATAAAGCCATCTTCTGTTCCGTTTGTTGCTTCGATCACTGTTTCTACAGCTTCTTCGCCTACTTTCTGAGCCATACGGTTCACCCCTTTCAAAAACAGGGAAGTAGTGTAAGAGCCTTCCGGCATTTCCTGACGGCGCTGTTCGATAAAGTCCTGCAGATATTTCAGGAACATGATATCCTCTATATTCTTTTCGCCAAAACAGGTATCGGCACCCGTATGACAAACCGGACCGGCCGGATTCGCTTTGATAAGGATGGTATCGTTATCGCAATCTACCATCATACTGACCACCTGCAGGGTGTTGCCGCTGGTTTCACCTTTCATCCACAAACGGTTCTTTGTACGGCTGAAAAAAGTAACCTTACCGGTTTCCTTTGTTTCCTCATAGGCTTCTTCATTCATAAAGCCCAGCATCAATACTTTGTTGGTATTGTTATCCTGAACGATTGCCGGGATAAGTCCGCCCATTTTTTCAAAATCTAATTTCATCTTATTCTAATGATTATATTCTTACATTGATACCTTCCGCATGAAGGTATTGTTTTAAATCGGATATAGCTATCTCACCGAAATGAAATACGCTGGCAGCCAAGGCGGCATCCGCTTTCCCTTCTGCAAATGTATCACGAAAGTCTTTCATCTTTCCGGCTCCCCCGGAGGCTATGACCGGAATATGCAGCTTATCGGCCAATACCGATAATGCGTCGTTGGCATATCCGTCTTTCACGCCGTCGTGTGTCATACTGGTGAACAGGATTTCTCCGGCTCCCCTATTTTCCGCTTCTATAGCCCATTCGTACAGGTGCTTCTCCGTCGGGATACGCCCCCCGTTCAAGTAACAAATCCAGTCGCCGTTCTCTTGATTGGCATCGATAGCCACCACACAGACCTGGCTTCCGAAATTCTTCGCAATCTCTTCGATCAACGAGGGATTGCGTAATGCTGCCGAGTTGATCGAAACCTTATCGGCTCCGGCACTCAACAGGCGGTCCACATCTTTCAATTCATTAATACCGCCACCTACCGTAAACGGAATACTGATATTTGCGGCCACTTTCTTCACCAATTCGGTAAATGTCTTACGTCCTTCGTGTGAAGCGGTTATATCCAGGTAGACAAGCTCATCGGCTCCCTCCCGGCTGTATTGTGCCCCCAGTTCAACAGGATCTCCCGCATCACGAAAGTTCACAAAATTAATTCCTTTTACTGTTTTTCCATCCTTAATATCCAGACAGGGTACTATTCTCTTCGCCAACATACTTTGATCTCCCTTAATTATCAGGTAAAACGAAGCAGATCCTTCAAATCGATCTTTCCTTCGTATATAGCCTTGCCGAAAATTACCGCCGGTATTCCCGCCTCAGCCAATTTTTCTATATCTTCAATAGAACTGACTCCGCCACTGGCTATGATATATATAAAAGGTAGTGCATCCCGTATTTCCTTATACAAATCGATAGCCGGTCCCTGCAACATTCCATCCCGGCTGATATCCGTACAGATCACTTTGGTGATGCCTTTGTCGCAATACCCTCCGATAAAAGGTATCAGTTCCTCTTTAGTTGTTTCTTCCCATCCGCTGATCGCTATTTTTTTATCCTTCGCATCAGCACCCAATATAATCTTTTCACTTCCGAACTTGGTTATCCACGATGTGAATACCTCCGGATTCTTTACGGCAATACTGCCACCTGTCACCATCTGTGCCCCGCTTTCGAAAGCAATCTCCAGGTCATCTTCCTGTTTCAGTCCGCCTCCGAAATCAATTATCAGCGAAGTACGCGTAGCCAGTTTCTCCAGCACACGATAGTTTATGATCCGTCCCTGACGTGCTCCATCCAGGTCAACCACATGCAGGCGGCGGATACCATGTGCTTCGAACATCTTCGCTACTTCAAGCGGATCTTCGTTATACACTTTCTTCGTGTCGTAATCGCCTTGCGTAAGACGTACACATTTGCCGTCAATCAAATCTATAGCTGGAATAAGCTCGATCATATATCTTTATAATTTTAGAAAATTCTTCAGAATCACTTCACCGACAGAACCACTCTTTTCCGGATGAAACTGCGTCGCATAGAAGTTATCCTTATGCAACGAAGCGCTGAACGGAAGAATATAATTAGTGGTTGCAGTCGTATACTCATTAACCGGTACATAATAACTATGTACGAAGTAAACAAATTTGTTCTCCAATTGTGCGGTAAATAAACCTCCTTTAACCTCCGTGATCGTGTTCCATCCCATGTGAGGAACCTTGTCTTCATGACGGTGAGGTATGAATCGTTTCACTTCCGTATCGAAAATCCCCAGGCAGTCTGCATCCCCTTCCTCAGAATGACGACACATTAATTGCATACCCAGACAAATACCCAGTACGGGTTGTTTCAGATCCTTGATAATAGCATCCAGTTTATGCTCTTTCAGATAATCCATTGTAGTGAATGCTTCTCCTACGCCCGGGAAGATCACTTTATCCGCTTTATGCAATAATTCCGGATCGGCTGTAATCACAGGACTTACGCCCAATCGTTTCAGTGCATAGCTCACTGAGTAAATATTTCCGGCATTATACTTAATAATGGCGACGTCCATTTTTTATTCCGTTTTTATATTGAGTTGCAAAAGTAACAAATTATCATAACATATTCCCCTTTGATTAATGAAAAGTTGCCAAACAGAGTGTAAATGTGACAAACCTGTTTTAAATCGCCTTATGAAGAACTCCGGTCATTCTGAAAACAGCCAAAAAAAATTCAATTCTTAATCTCCTGCATATCAGGTATGATTAAAAAAAACTCACATTTTCTTCCCATGAAGTATTGCAAGATTAAAAATAATACTTACCTTTGCACCGCAATCGAGAGAGATTGATAATAAAAAGAGGTTCGGTAGTTCAGCTGGTTAGAATACATGCCTGTCACGCATGGGGTCGCGGGT
>OGPA01000464.1_pt1 | contig 42164 bp, 31 predicted proteins | sample 1552841 | NCBI WGS metagenome assembly OGPA01 (sample SAMEA2579916, study PRJEB22360) | human gut metagenome
TCCTCTTTCGCATTGCTAAACTTTACGCCTACCCACACTAAATAGCTACTGAGCCGGATTTAGTCCTTGTAATTGATTTTTGTTGGTCTGTTGTTGTTCCCAAGAAACCAATGTAATATGTTGACTACCAAAGTGAAATCTTACTTTTATCTCGTAAGAGGTTCTGTTATTAGTCTTTCTTTGTATAAGAGTTACAAACTAATCGTCTATTTGGGTCATCCGGAAAATCTGGATTAGTTATTTGATTATAAAATTCCCAGTCTCTTTCAAGTCTTTGGGCTACATCTATGTTGGCTGTATAGCAGATGTATTTTTTATTTGCTACATCCAGAATGCCATAGGTCAGAATATCCTTTTCCTTTCCCTCCTTATTTATATATATGCTCTTGACAATAATATCTTATATTTTCCGTCTTCCCGAGTACAGTATTCTTTATTGTTCTCAAGAGTATATGTACCGGAGACATCTGTAAAATCATTGGAGGCCATTTCTACGATAATCTGTTTGGGCTCTCCTGTTTCCGGAGTGTCTGTCGAATCATCGTTGCATGCGGATAGCAAGATGACAGATAAGAATAATAGTTTAAGTAATTTCATCTTTATATTTTATTTGTTTTTGATCCTTTTTTTAGTCCAGTATATTCAATTAAAATTATTTATAGTGCAAATGTACAGTTTTTGTATGATATAAAAGCGGTAATGGATAAAATAAATGTGTTTCATATTCTTGATATTTAGATTAATAATCCTTGGATAGTCAGTCATGTATTTTGCTCTGCATTTTCTCAAACCCAGTTAGTAATTATTGTATGTAGTTGTATAATTTAGCCTAAATAGAATGAAAAAGTTGATTTAAATAAAAGAATTCTCGTGAGAAATGCTAACTTTGTAGATATGAAAAAGTAAAGAATGATATTCTGTAGTAGTATGTTCATAGCTTTCCAGATGTAGACATTTGACGATAAATTATATTAATCCCAATAAATATAAATAAGAATGGAAGAAGCTAGAAAAAAGAAATGGGCTAGTGTTGCGCTGGTTATCGGAGCTATTGGTTTTATCATTATTATGATTTACTTTACAGTTATTTCAAGTCTCAACATGTAAAACAGATCATTATGGCATTGAAAAATTAAAGCTTGGACATTTCGTTTGAATCTGTCCAAGCTTGTTTTTTATGATTCCGGATGATGGACCGGCCTTATGGTAACGCTTTCTCTTTAGCTTCTTGAAACCTGGAGTCCTTTATCAGAAAGAGTCATTTCTACAAAACGAGCACGAGGATTGGGGGCTTGTTCCGTCAGTATCCGTCGGATTTGTCCTGCTGCCTGCGGGTCTTTGGCTACCATATATAAATAACCGCCACCACCTGCACCGGGGAGTTTGTATCCCAGGGTGTAATCCTTGATTTTTTCGATAATAGCTGCTACTGCCGGTGGATTGGTTCCGCAGTCTAATGCCTGGTTCTGTATCCAGGTTTTGCCGACCAGACAACCGAAACTATCGAAATTACTCCGTAAAATAGCTTCACTCATATCCATTGTATGAGCTTTCATTTCGGCCAGCAAGCTCAGATGCGGACCAGAATTGAGGAACATGGAACTGACGATTTCGGCCAAAATACTCTTGGCAGTACGCGTAATTCCCGTATAATATAACAGATGGCAGTCGCGGTAATCAGGATGAACAAAGAGCTGATCGGGTAACCAGCGTACTAACGGATTCTGCTCGAAACCTGCTTCGGATTGAAGCAACTTAATACCGGAAAAGACACCGCCATATTGATCTTGCCAACCTCCTCCTGTGGTCAGGAGCTGCTCTAATACTAGTGTGTAACTACATATATCATTTTTATCCCAAGCCAGTCCGCAGAAATCATTGATTGCTCCGAGCACGGTAGATGCCAGTATGGAACTAGTTCCCAAGCCAGAGCCTGCAGGAATAGCAGCCAGCAGAGTAATTTCGATTCCTGAACCGAAATCTTCCAGCTGTTTAGCTAAAGAAGGATAAGATTCCGTAGAGAATGCCGGTGCAAAACCCGCCAATGTAAGGGCAGCTTTCGGGATAGAGAATGGAGAACCTACCTTTTTATAATCTTGCAGTTCCTCGTAATTTCTTATCACTTCCATTGCACCCATGTCGATAGAGCGAAGAGTGATGTGATATTCCTTGCAAGGTTTCACATATACTTGTAGTGGCGGTTGACCGTTCAGTTCGATAGCAAGATTTACAACACTTCCCCCTGAATAAAGAGAGTAGGGAGGTGTGTCCGTCCATCCTCCGGCCACATCAATACGCACAGGACTGCGTCCCCATACGATTTGATCGGAATAAACATTGAGTATGGGATGACTCTTTCGTTCGCTCATTACCCCCAATAAACCGTCTCGAAGTAGTTGAAAGGCTGCCTGTTCCTCTTTGGCACAATCCTTGTCTTCACGTAGTTTCATGATACGTGCACGAAGCATCCGGTTGTGTATCCGTAACATGGGGGCGGCATCTTCCTTCAAGACGTCAGGCATATCTAAATTGAAACGTACAAATTCATTTGCGGCATCCAGCAAATCGAGTTGATAGAACACACTCTTCTCATAATTGGCTGCCAATCCTTTCCAGTTCTCCTTGCGGAAAGCATTGCGCTGTTCGTAAAGACGCTTGAGGTTGGCGCTTGCGGATATTTCGTCTGCAGAAACTTTCTCTGCTTTCAACCAAAGTTTTTTCCCTTCTTCCAGTTGTGGTTCCGAGGTCATCCAGCGTACTAATATGCCTAAATTTTCCACAGAATCCACTTTGGGGAAGACGGATGCCGATTGTAAATCATCTGTACGCCCTTTTATATCCTCCCAGGTAATTCCTCTATCTTCCATCCAACGGGTAAAAGGAACATTGAGATAAGTAGTCGTTATTTTGTCCAACGCTCCTTTGAATACATCATCCAATCCATACGGACGCGCAACAAACTCATTCTCACCGATAGGAATAATGTCGATGCAAACCCCATCCGGCAAATTGATGCTCCATTGGTTTTCAGGAACTCCTGTAATAATCTGGCGGGAACCTAATTTCCATTCTTTTCCCACATGGCTATTCTCAATCCATAAATTGGCGTTGTCGGCAGAAAGAGAAACTTGTGTGATGGAATTCTGTATAAAGATAGCCGGATTCGGCTTTACTTTCCGGTGCATGATTCTTCTTTGGTCCCGTACCTTATCCTGTATGGCTAAAGTAGAAGAAATCAGTTCGTGACTTGTGCCGTAATGATAGAATTCTCCACCCGGCAACGGCAATATAGCTACGGACAACTGATTGATTTCTTCATCTTCCGTTTTAGGATGCTCTCCCAAAGCCAAACCATAGTCCGAGTATAAGTCATAATAAGTAATATCCTTCGTACCTCCTTTCAATGACCGTTTCATCAATACTTCTATGGCGCGGTCACTCAAAATCCAGATGCCGATATCCATCAGGAAAAGATGAGTTTTCGACAATCCTTCCAACTCTTCCAGAGAAGGTTTCTGCAACATGAAGTCGAGTACCTCCGGTTTTTTCCGGTCGGAAACAAACACACCATGATGAGTTGCCAATGACGGATTCACCCACAGTCCGTAGCATACTACATCTGCGTTCGGAATATCCTGAAGCGGTTTTTCCGAACGGATATATACATCTCCGCTAGCAATCAGCGTATTCAGACCGGCCGGAGCCTGATTCATCATCCTTTCATAGAGCGGGAGTTGCAATGATAACAGATTCTGTCCCAGCTTTTGTCCTCTTTCCCAACTGAAGATCGGGATAGGAGTTAATATTTTGCCGGAAGGGCCGTAGCTGGGTAGCCGACGGCTTTGTCCGCCTGCATGGAGCAATATTCTTTTTTCATGTCCTATCCAGTTGCTGAAAGACTCTTGTGGAGCAAATGCCTGATGGCAAGCTTGCAATAACCATGTAGTTCCGCCGCCGGAGCCTAGTTTGCTCCCTATGGGGTCTGATGTACAAAACCAATCGGTATGGTTAACTTCTTCCAGTTCGTGGAAGCAATGGATCAAATTGGGTGGTAAAGATAATAACTTTTGCATAGTAGAATCTGCGTTGGCTTAGATAGAATCTAAGCGAATTAAACTCCCGTAAAAATACTATTTATATTCCTGCTTTTCAATATTTTTCTTCTGTTTTGAAGAATAAATTTTCTTTTCAGCTTTTAGATGTCATTTTCAGTCATCATGTCCCAGGTGTCATTAAGTGCCTGCATGGATGGAAATAATAAATCAGCCCCGGCATCCAGCAACACTTGCCCGTTCAAAGGACCCGTATTGACTGCTATGGTGAAAATACCCGCGTTGTGTCCGGCTTCCACTCCTAACGGAGCGTTTTCTACTACAACCGCTTCATCCGCTTTGATCCCTCCTTTTTTCAAAGCCATCAAATATGGCTCGGGATTGGGTTTGCCATATTTCACATCGAACGCTGTAACCATCAGTTCTTTGTGAAACATTCCCGGATAGTGGTGTTCCAACCGTTCGAGCAGGGATAACTGACCGGAGCCGGTGACCACCATCGGAATCAGCCCGTCCTTCTTCACTTTTTGCAGTAACTCCCATGCACCGGGCATAGGCTTTGCTTCGGGATATGAATTGAACAAAACACTTTTCTCCTGATAGATACTTTCTATCTCCTCCTGTGTGGCTTCTCTACCCAATTCACGTTGAAAAACAATATTGATTGTAGAGGCTCCTGTCCGTCCTTCATGCATATATGCTTCTTTGCGACTAAGAGTGAGCCCATGAGATTTCATTACTTTATGCCAGGCTTCCGAATGATAAGGCATAGAGTCAAAGAGTACGCCGTCCATGTCAAACAGGACGGCTTTCAGTTTCTTTTTCATACTTTGTACGTTGCGGAATCTTTTTAAGATGATATTTTATTTTTTATGAGCATTTTCTTCAGATCAGACACGGGAATAACTACATCGTATTGTTTCCCGGAATCCTTGCCGATATATCTGTAGGTAATATTTTTATTGTTCTCCACGCAGGTTTTTATGAATATCTGGGTGGCAGGATCGGTCTGACTTGCTAGCGTTGACATAATACCCTCTTTCACTTCAGCTGCGTTTTCTTCAATCTGGCTGATAGGACACAACTCTTCGTCCACACTGCATATATAAACAACCGATTCACCTATGATTTCGATTTTTTCGACAACGACTTCTTCACTGGCCTGCATTGGAAATTGCAGATTCGCCATTTTCAGTTGCGCTTCAAGCTTTGTCTGTCCGCTTTGTGCCGGGTCGGCATTTGTATTGATAACCTCTTTCAATTCTTCGGCAGTAAGTTCGCAAACCGCTTGTTCGCCCGACTTATTCCCTACAAATATCATGTGTAATCCGGAATTACACTTAGCCATCAACTTCAGCATTTCCTTTACATCAGCAGCCGGATTCTGAAACATCATTTTGATAGATGATTTCATGCTTTCCGGATTATCTTTCAAAATCTTAATATTGGTAATTTCCTCGTTCATGTTGAGAGTGTACACTACGTTATCCCCGTCGTAGATGATACTGGTAATATTGCCGACTTCTCCCATGTCCAGCGGACACTGTTTGTTGGCTATCCCGATTACAGTTTTGAGTTTGGCTTCCTGACAACCGGTCATGACTATCATTAGCAATGATACGCTACATAGTAGCATGAGTCCACTGGACTTCTTTAATAAATTTCCTGCCATTCTATTTGTTTTTTAAGTTTGATTCGCTTCATCTACAACTGTATACGAGGCAAAGATAACGATAAAAAATGAGAGATAAGTTAGAAAGGGAAGATAGTTGCAAATGACGCTCCCAAGCGATTAACTACATAATTATTTGCTGTTTAGAAGAATATGTGTATTTTTGTAACGTTATAAACTCGACGATAGCATGAAAAAGAGAGTATTATTGTTGCTACCATTGTTTTTAGGCGCCTGCTCTGATAGTGGGGAAAGTCCTGTTATCAAGATAGAAAAGCTTTATGCGAAGATCGAATCGGACGGTGAAAATACCAGTTCCGATGAAAAAGACTATGCGAATCAGAGGGAGGAACTGCCCGCCTTGAAAGTGGGAGATGAAGTGAAAGCCTTTCTGCTTTTGGATGGAAATGGGGCAGAACTGAAAACCTTTAAACTTCAGAATGACGATGAAGTGGATACCAAACTCTTTTATGAGCAAACAGAAGTATCTACAGAGGGAAATCTGACAGATGTGGAAAAAGGACAGCTTCGTTTTAAGGATGGGGTGTCAAAAGCCAAAATTATGGTGATTGCGACCATTAAACAGGTAGATAAGAACGGTGATGTGAAATTAGAGTTCTATCTTTCTTCCAAAGCCGAATGTGAAGGAGCACAGGAAGAAATCGGTTTGAAGACGAAAGTGGAAGATGAGAAGTAGAAGTGGTGAGCAGTAAACGGTACAACGGGCAATAAGCGGTACAATCGGAAACTGCAATCAATTGAATATAATAATGAACGGTGAACAAATCCATGTATATAGCATAGTTGTTCACCGTTCATTGTTTATAGTTTACCGTTTATAAAACGTTCTTGATTTATAGTTTTGCACGGATTGCTTTGGATTCTTCTTCATAACCCGGTTTGTCCAGCAAGGCAAACATATTCTTTTTGTATGCTTCCACACCCGGTTGGTTGAATGGGTTCACGCCCAACAAATAACCGCTGATACCACAAGCCTTTTCGAAGAAATAGAGCAGACCACCAATGTTGTATTCGCTCAATTCCGGAAGTACGATGCGCATATTAGGTACGCCACCGTCTACGTGAGCCAGCTGCGTTCCCAGTTCGGCCATCTTGTTCACTTCGTCCACACGCTTGCCGGCTAAGAAGTTCAAGCCGTCCAGATTTGCTTCATCAGAAGGAACTTCCAGTTTGTGGTTAACTTTCTCTACTGAAATCACAGTTTCGAAGATAGAACGTTCGCCTTCCTGAATCCATTGACCCATAGAATGAAGGTCTGTAGAGAAATCTACCGATGCAGGGAAGATACCCTTATTATCTTTTCCTTCCGATTCTCCGTAAAGCTGTTTCCACCATTCGCTTACATAGTGCAGTTTCGGGCAGAAGTTAACGAGGATTTCGATCTTCTTGCCATTTCTGTACAACTCATTGCGGGTAGCAGCATAAATAGCAGCAGGGTTTTCAGCAAATGCAACGTTCGAACCACATACTTTTTCCATGTCGGCAGCACCGGCAACCAGTTTGTCGATATCGAATCCGGCCACTGCGATTGGCAGCAAACCAACCGGAGTCAGGACAGAGAAACGTCCGCCTACGTTATCGGGGATGATGAATGTTTTGTATCCTTCTTTATCGGCTGTAACACGGGCGGCACCTTTCTTGGCATCCGTCACGGCAACGATTACTTTCTTTGCAGTTTCTTTGCCGCGCTGATCTTCACATTGCTTTTTCAGCAAACGGAAAGCAAGCGCTGTTTCAGTAGTAGTTCCTGATTTGGAGATATTGATGACACCGAATTTCTTGTCTTTCAGATATTCAGTCAGTTCATACAAATAATCTTCGCTGATATTGTGTCCTGCATAGATCATGACAGGAGCTGTTTTCTTTTCCTGCAACCAAATGAAGCTGTTAGACAAAGCTTCGATGACGGCACGGGCACCCAGATAGCTACCACCGATACCGGCTACGATTACTACTTCACAATTGTCTCTTAATACTTTTGCAGTAGCGTTCAGGTCGGCCAGGTGTTCTTTAGTGATAGAAGAAGGCAAATGCAACCATCCTAAAAAGTCGTTACCTTTGCCTGTACCTTTTTCAAGCATTTCCTGTGCGGCTTTTACTTCAGCTTCGTAAGCAAAAACCTTTTCTTTGGAGATGAATCCAAATGTTTTTTCAATGTTTAAACTAATCATATATTTTAAGTATTAAGTTTTAAGTATTAAGTATTAGTCATCAAGTATGGATTGTCAAGTATGAGTACCTGCTGGTAATACTTAAATGCCTAATACTTAATACTTAATATTTTTTTATCTAAAAGAGTCAGTCAACAGTTTAATCTCGATCATTGGTGAGATACGTTCGTACAGAATGTTGTACACTGCGTCCAGTATCGGCATATTGACATGATGATGTTTATTGATTTCTTTGATACATTTCGTACCATAGTAACCTTCCGCAATCATTTCCATTTCAATTTGCGCACTCTTAACGGAATACCCTTTACCTATCATCGTTCCGAAAGTTCGGTTGCGGCTGAAGTTGGAGTAACCGGTCACCAATAAATCCCCTAGATAAACAGATTCATCCACGTTTCTGTTCAACGGATGTACCGTATTCAAGAAACGGTTCATTTCCTGAATGGCGTTGGAGATCAGTACAGCCTGGAAGTTGTCGCCATATTTCAGACCGCTACAGATACCGGCAGCGATGGCATATACGTTTTTAAGTACCGAACTGTATTCGATACCCGCTACATCATCACTGACAGATGTTTTGATGAAGCTGCTTCCCAGACGACGTGCGAAGATACGTGCTTTATCTTTGTCAGGGCAGGCGATAGTCAGGTAGGAGAGGCGTTCCAAGGCTACTTCTTCTGCGTGGCAGGGGCCTGCAAGGACTGCTATATTTTCTGGTGGTACACCATATTCTTTTGTGAAGTATTCCGATACAATAACGTTGTCATCGGGTACGATTCCTTTGATAGCGGTGATGATAAACTTATCTTTTATCTTGGTTTTCAGTTTTTTCAGATGCGCCTTCAGATAAGGAGAGGGAGTGACGAAGATCAGTGTATCTGATTCTTTCACCACATCGTTGATGTTGGAACTGAATGAGATGCGTTTTGTATCAAATTTCACTCCTGTCAGATAAGCCGGATTGTGCCCTAATCGTTTAAAATCGGCAATGCGGTCGTCTCGCCGCATATACCAATTGATAGAGTCTTCCTGGGCCAGACACATCTTTGCGATGGCTGTAGCCCAACTTCCTCCGCCCATTATCGCTATCTTGCCGGGTAATTTCATTTGTATGGATTTGGATGAAGAACTTATTAAATTTTCTGTATCCACTCAGTTACGTCGTTTACCGACGGATTGGTCAGTTCTAATTTATATTTCTTGTTAATGCCACAGATGTCCTGGTGCAACTTCTGCGGATTGACATCTTTCATGTCAGCTACAGTGTTGTAACCGGCTTTTTGGATCACTGGAACCCAGTCTTCTGCGATTCCCAATTCCATATATTTAGCGGCAGCGTCTTTTTTCACTACTTTTTCCGGACGCATTTGCGGGAAGAATAATACTTCCTGAATAGTGGTCTGTCCGGTCATTAACATTACCAGGCGGTCGATACCGATACCGATACCCGATGTAGGAGGCATACCATATTGTAAAGCGCGCAAGAAGTCCTGATCGATAATCATCGCTTCATCGTCTCCCTTGTCGGCCAAACGCATCTGCTCTTTGAAACGTTCTTCCTGATCCAACGGGTCATTCAATTCCGAGTAAGCATTAGCCAGCTCTTTACCGTTCACCATTAACTCGAAACGTTCGGTCAGTCCCGGTTTAGAACGATGCATCTTGGTCAGCGGAGACATTTCAACCGGATAATCGGTGATGAAAGTTGGCTGGATATACGTACCTTCGCAGAATTCTCCGAAGATTTCATCAATCAGCTTGCCTTTACCCATTGTCTCGTCGATTTCCTCCATTTTCAGTTCCTTGCAAACTTGGCGGATTTCTTCTTCGCTCTTGCCGTTCAGGTCATATCCTGTCTTTTCTTTGATAGCGTCCAGAATAGGCAGACGGCGGTAAGGAGCTTTGAAGTTGATGGTTTTTCCGTCAACCACTGTTTCTGTGCTACCGTTTACTGCGATACAAATACGTTCCAACAACTTTTCGGTGAAATTCATCATCCAGTTGTAATCCTTATATTGTACGTAGAGTTCCATACAAGTGAACTCCGGGTTATGGGTTTTGTCCATACCCTCGTTACGGAAGTTCTTACCTATTTCATATACACCTTCAAAACCACCTACGATCAGTCGCTTCAGATAAAGTTCTGTTGCGATACGCAGGTAAAGATCCATGTCCAGTGAGTTATGGTGAGTGATGAACGGTCGTGCGCTTGCTCCACCAGCAATAGATTGCAGGATGGGAGTTTCCACTTCCGTGTAACCGGCTTCGTCCAAAGCATTGCGCAATGTTTTCACAACAGTGGCACGTTTCAGGAATGTTTCTTTGATGCCGTCGTTCACTACCAGGTCTACATAGCGTTGGCGATAACGGAGTTCGGGATCTTCAAAAGAGTCATAAGCTACCCCGTCTTTGTATTTAACGATAGGCAACGGTTTGATAGACTTTGCAAGTACAGTCAGTTTCTTAGCATGGATACTGATTTCACCCATTTGTGTGCGGAACACGAAACCTTCGATACCGATAAAGTCACCTAAGTCGAGCAGGCGTTTGAATACAGAGTTGTACAGTTCCTTGTCTTCTCCCGGGCAGATATCATCGCGGGTGATGTACACCTGGATGCGACCTTTAGAGTCTTGCAATTCAACGAAAGATGCTTTACCCATCACGCGGCGGCTCATGATACGGCCGGCTACGGAAACTTGGCGTGGCTCCTCGTCGTCTTTAAATTCAGCTTTAATATCTGTAGAGAAAGCATTGGTTACATACTCTGCTGCAGGGTACGGATCAATACCCATCGCACGAAGCTCATTCAGGCTGTTGCGTCGAATGATTTCCTGTTCACTTAGTTCTAATATATTCATTTCGTTACGTATTAACTCAATTTTGGAGGCAAAAATACGAAACTTTTCTCATATATCCTGTAATCCACCTCTTTTTTGTATCTTTGCTGCCTCAAACTAATAGGTATGACAGGACAAAAGACACCCACTGCGTTGGGTACGGAAAAGATTGGGAAGCTTTTAATGCAGTATGCCATTCCGGCAATTATCGCCATGACGGCGTCTTCTCTTTACAATATGGTAGATAGTATTTTTATCGGTCACGGGGTAGGTGCGATGGCTATTTCCGGGTTGGCATTAACTTTCCCGCTAATGAATCTTGCCGCGGCTTTCGGCTCGTTGGTCGGTGTCGGTGCGGCTACATTGATTTCGGTGAAGCTGGGACAGAAAGATTATGATACCGCACAGCGGGTTTTGGGAAATGTGTTTGTATTAAACCTTATTATAGGTATCTCTTTTACGGTAATCGTTCTTCCTTTTCTCGATCCGATACTTTACTTTTTCGGAGGAAGCGATGAAACGGTGAAGTATGCCCGTGAATTTATGCAGGTTATCTTGCTCGGAAATGTGGTTACCCATTTATATCTGGGGCTGAATGCAGTGCTCCGTGCTTCGGGCCATCCGCAGAAAGCGATGATGGCAACAATAACGACAGTGATAATCAATGTATTGCTTGCTCCATTGTTTATTTTTGTATTCGACTGGGGAATCCGTGGGGCGGCTACGGCTACGGTTTGTGCGCAGTTGATTGCATTGGTCTGGCAGCTTCATCTGTTCTGCCGCAAAGATGAACTGATACGGTTGAAAAAGGGGATTTTTCGTTTGAAACGGAAAATCGTGTTGGATTCGCTGGCTATTGGTATGTCTCCCTTTCTGATGAATATGGCGTCTTGCTTTATTGTGATTCTGATTAATCAGGGATTAAAAGAGCATGGAGGTGATTTGGCGATCGGTGCATTCGGTATTGTTAATCGTATTGTTTTTGTCTTTATTATGATTGTATTGGGACTAAACCAAGGGATGCAGCCCATTGCGGGATATAATTTTGGTGCGAAGCTCTATCCTCGTGTGACGGAAGTACTGAAAGTAACCATTTGTTGTGCAACTGTAGTGACAACGATTGGTTTCCTGATCGGTATGTTTATTCCGGAAATCGTATCTTCTATCTTTACTTCGGACGAAGAGTTAATCAGCATTGCTTCTAAAGGTTTTCGTATTGTGGTATTTTTCTACCCGATTGTTGGGTTTCAGATGGTAGCTTCCAACTTCTTCCAGAGTATTGGAATGGCACGTAAAGCCATTTTCTTGTCGCTGACGCGGCAGATGTTATTTCTCGTTCCCTGTTTATTGATTCTACCTCACTATTATGGACAAATGGGCGTTTGGGCCAGTATGCCTGTGGCAGATTTGGCGGCTAGTCTTATATCCGGAGGAATGTTGTGGTGGCAGTTCAGGCAGTTTAAAAAAGCAGCATCTATCGGAAAATAAATGCTGCTTTATCTGTGAAGTATTCTTTTGTGTTTCAGGACTTATAATTAGAATATATTATAATGTAAAGGTATAAGTATATTTGAACATAATGGTGCTGGAATTGTAAATTGGTAACTTCAGACCGTAATTGTCTTTGAAGCGGTGGAAGTTACGTCCATCGTTAATGACGAGGTACAAGTCGCTTCCTTCTTTGGGGTTGTAACGAATACGGAAGTTGGTTGATAATTGATCAGTGGTACAAGCATACTGTGTATATAAGTCAGCAGACAATTTGGTATTCAACATATAGGTAGCTTTGATACCGAGATTGTGTAAGTTAGTCATCATGTTTCGCTTAGAGAAATAGAGGCGATTGTATTCATAGTTCATAGTCATTTGGAAACTTGAAGAGAAAGCAATCACAGGGGCTAATGTCACCTGGAATTGTGTTCCGTCGTAATAACCACCGTATTTTACTCCTGCTTCCACTTTATAGGGTTTCGTTTTCGGTGTAGAAACCATCAGTTTGCCATAAAAGAAATCATAATTGTTTTCCGGAATGAATATGCCTTCTTTGGGAGATACATTGAAGTTTTTGTTCAATCCCTGTTTCTCATAGGTCAGGTCAAGAGAGAGAGTATATCCTTTTTTAGAGTTCATAGCCCAATCCCAAGTGATGGTTTGTGCTTCCATTTTATGGTCTGTCAATCGGTCGTAGCGTTGAAAGTCAAGGTAAGTGCTGTAAGAAAACCACTTGGAATCACGTCCCGGCAGCCATCCGTATTTCAGTCGGACTTGTTTTAAGTCCATAGCCGATCTTTGCAGATAACCTACTCCCGGATTGAATTGTTCGCCCAAATAGTAATATTTGAAGATGTATCCGAGTCCTTTCTCGCTGCGACGTTCCCATTGCAGGTAACCGAAAGCAGATTTGTTAAACTTGGATTCTACCTTATTGTCGTAAGTTGAAGCAACTTTTGTGTCCAGATAGTCGTCTCCGAAGAGCCGGAATGTGCCGTCGAGACCGTATGCAAAGTTTTGGTGACCATCGGCACCAAGACGTGAAGTGAAGATACCTCCTACATAAGAATATTGGTTAATCACATTACGGCGCATTCTTACTACTCCGAAGTTGTCGGCAGCTGTATCATCAGTTTTTGCAGTCTGCATGTCCATCAAACCGATATCCCATTTACCTACCTTACCTGTCAGACGCGCACCACCGTAGATTCTTACAGCTTCTCCTGTATCGTTAAGACCAATATTACGACTATAGAAAAGATTGGAAGCCGAACCGTCGAGACTGAAGTCGAACAGACTGGAACGTTCTTGGAAGAACTGGCGTTTTTCAGCCATGAACAAAGAGTATCTTGTGAGGTTTACTTCCTGGTCATCTGCTTCGGCCTGCGCGAAGTCTGGGTTTACAGTTACATCGAGGGTCATTTTACTGTTGATGGCATACTTGACATCTCCACCGACATCCCAGCTCCAGTCGTTCTTTTTCTCATAGCCGTTCTTATCTCCATTCAGTTGATAATAACCGGTTTTGCCAGCCGATACATATGGAGTAATGTAGATAGGCGAAGTCGGTTTGACATCTTTGACAGTGATGTCCTGCGCTTGTGATGACTTGTAAACAGCGGCATTTCCATATTTGGAACTGACAGCAGGCCATGTGTCTTTCTCGTTGTGAGCACTGATTACTCGAGTGATAATAAATCCCATTGTAGTCATGTTCTGTTGATCCGGTTTGAACTTCATGCTGGAAAAAGGAATACGCATTTCAACATACCATCCTTTGTCGTCTTTTGAAGTTTTTACGTCCCAGAAAGTATTCCAAGTCTTATTCTCCCAATTGTTTGTCCACACACCGCCTAGTCGCTTACCTCCTGTTGCGGCATCACCGGAAATAGTGGCGTCGTATCGCGAACCTGTTGGAGTGGTGTAGAATGCCAGACCGTTTTCGTTATCATTGAAAGCGTCAATCTGTATGCCGAATGCATCGGAGTTACTGGGGAGGTCGTCTCGTTTCTTGGTGGTTGCCACGATTTTGGAAGCGTCTTTCATGTAGAGGCGTGCGGCAATCCATAAATATGTGTTGTCATATCCTACCCGGATATCACTCTCTTCCGATGGCTCGATGCCGAAAGTCGGTTGGTTTTGTGTCATGTTTAGCCGGGGGAGTGCGTCCCAAGCCTGTTCGTCTACCTTACCGTCGAAGTTTACTTCTGATGAAAGCCGTTGGATTTCTACTTTTTCCTGTCCGCACATGGGAGAAACTAACCCAAGCAAACAAGTTGCCATTGTGATAAATTCTTTTTTCATATGTATTATTTTTGGTTTATATATTCGTTTATTTCTTGAATCAATGTGTTGACTATGGTTGTTTCCGCATGTCCGGGCTGGATTCTGTTACCCAATACTTGGAAAGTGTATTTGCCATAGTCGGAATCTGTTATGATGTAGCCAGAGTTGGTACGTCCGTTGGCTAGTGTTACGAATACCGTATTATTCATAGGTGAGAGCTTTTTCAACTGCTCGCCAAAACGGGTATAGATTTCGGCGTCGATTGTTGATAGGGCGATGTTTCCGATACCTAGCATGCCTAGACGGATGGCTATCGGTTCACTTTCCGCGTAGACAGAAGGCACGCCTTCTCTGCCTGCGTCAGTTGTTCTTTTCCGTCCTGGGAGGCTTATCACTTTTTGAATGCCCCAAATGCGTATATCTTGCTGCCAGTTGTCCATGTGGCTCATGATGCGGATCGCTTCTTCTCCCAATATTATTCCCAGCGCATCTATATATCTTTCCAAATTGGAGGCTACTTCGGCATCCAGTTTTCCGTGTGGGATAACTCCTTTTCGAAGAGGATATTCTATTGGTTCGCGTTCTTTTTCAAAACCCGATATTGGCAGATTGCTTTTGGATAACAGGGTATTTACCGCAGGTCTTGTCCACCGAGGATTCTGATCGCCGGAAGCTCCTTGAGTGAAGACCATTACCATATCGTTTTGGAATGCTTTCTCAATGTAACAACAAGCTGCTCCGGGAAAATCAGCGGAAGTAATGCCCGATAGATAAGCATTATTGGGGTGCATGGCATAGTTCATATAACCTGCGATAGGCTGATTGTCCTGTGTGACGAATAATACGACTGCCAAAGTTTTGTCCGAGGATCCTTCCGGATTAGTCCCCTGTGTCCAAAGTCGCGTTACTTCACTGATGGCATCTCTGTTGGCATTCAGATACGCTTCACCTCTGCCGAAACTTACTTTAGCGGGTTGTAGCTTCCCTTTGGCTTGCCGGACAGCTTCCATGATAGCTTTCGATATCTCTTCCTTATTGATATCATTAAAACGTGGAGGAGGAGGGCCAGCCGGACATGCACTATGAGCATGGGTTGCTGACATGACAATGTTCTCTGTCGGACAATCCAGTTCTTTGGCGATTTGAGGTGCTGTCATTTCCCAAAGTTCGGTAGTGATGTCTGCTATGTCAGCGGCTATCAGAGCCGCTCTTGTTACAGTGTTATTCAATACTATAGCCCTGACATTCAATCGCTCATGAGCATATTTCCCCGAAGGCGGGTATTGTGGGTTGATCGGTGGAGTGATATCCACCCGTGCTGCTCCTACACTTAATTTGCCTACGGCAGCGCGACTTGAGAAAGAGGATAGAAGGGGCAGGACTAATAACATTATTATTAGTCGAAGATTATTTACCATAATTTTCATTGTTGTATTTTTTACTTAATGATGTGGATGTTGAATTCCGAATTTGTATATGGTAGTCTGTCTGTAAATTTCTCCAGGATGAAGCACAACACTTGGAAACCCGGGTTGATGAGGCGAGTCGGGGAAGTGTTGCATTTCCAGACATATTCCATAATACTTGCCGTAAGTTTGACCGTGATGTCCGGTGTATTGGCTCATATCCGTATTGCCGACAAAGAACTGCATACCCGGTTCGGTAGTGTAGGCTTCAAGCGTTCTGCCGGACACTGGTTCGTAGACAGAAACAGCCAGTTTCGGACTCTGTTCTTGTTTGTTCAGCTTGTAACAGAGATCGTAGCCCTTTCCCAACTCATGTATGTGATCTCCAACTTTTCGTTTGGCGATGAAGTTGTACGGAGTTCCTTCTACGAAAGCAAGTTCTCCGGTTGGAATACCTTGTGGAGTAGTCAGAACAAAAGAGTCGGCCATAATGCTCACTTCGTGGTTTAAGACAGATTCCCTGCAACCGGTAAGATTGAAATAACTGTGGTTGGTGAGGTTGATCACGGTTGGTTTATTGGTAATAGCTTTATACTCAAGGATAATTTCATTATGGTCCGTTAGCTTATATGCCAGTTGAAAAAGCAATGTTCCGGGAAAACCTTCTTCCTTGTCCGGACTTACATAACTAAGCATAATTACTGTTGTATCTTTAGCTATGTATGTCGTGTCCACTTGGAAAAGTTGACGACTGAAACCTTTGGAACCGCCGTGAATAATGTCCTGCTTTCTGTTCGCCTTCAGTTTGTACAAAGTATCATTCAACGAGAATTCAGCATTACTGATTCGATTGGCATATCGACCTACCGTGCTTCCGAAATTGGGATGCTTAGCAAGATAGCTGTCCAAACTGTCAAACCCCAATACTACTGAGGCAAAGTATCCGTCTCTGTCGGGAACGCAAACATCGGTCAATGTAGCTCCATAATTTGTTACTTTTATTTTCATCCCGTTTTTATTGGAAAGTGTATAAAGCCATGCAACTTGTCCTTTCACCTTTCCCCATACCTCTTTGCTGATGGAGGATGGAGGTATGGGGGATTGTACACAACTACTATAGAAAACACACAATGCTATCAGCCCTATGTAATATATTTTATGCGTGTAGGACATGGCTTTAGTTATCAATGTATTCAGGTAATGTTTTTCTAGCTTCCCGATCGGGGTCAAGTTCTACTTTAGAGTTGTCGGCGAGTACCATGACTTCTCCTTTTTCAGTGGTATATTTAGGCCACTTCGGCAGACCGCCCCCGTTCGGGTCACCTGTTCTCATAAACTGTATGAGGCTCATGGCTGTCTTCAGAGATAATGCTCTTGGTCTTGGCCCACCTCCTGTGAATGTGTACATCAGATCGGTGTTATAGAACCAGAAACAGGGATATCCAGGATGAAACGCTGTTTGGAAACCGTCGTGGAGTGGAGCCGTCCAATTGAACCAGGCGTTATAGACTGGTGCTCCTCCTTGTTTGTATTTGGCGTCACATACGGCAATACTTCTTTGACGGTGCCAGCCAATCATAGCCATGATTTCGAACGGCTTTTTGTCAGGGAATGCTTTTGTGTACGCATCTACTATGTTATCGGCATTATCACTCCAGGCTTTACTTAGCCGGCGGGATTTATATTTGTTTTTCAGTACGTCTCTTACGCCTTCTATGGTGAGCGCGGCTTCTGTGGGATCTCTGTATGCTTCTGAGTCTTCTCCGGTTGAGGTACAGATAATCATCGGGATATCCTTTGCAAGTGGACAGGCCTCTGGGTAATATGGGTTTTGGAGTATAGTAGTACCGTCAGGATGCGGTTCGAATATTTTCAAGGGATTTGCTTCCAGTCCTTTATCTTCCAGTTGCTCGTCATTGCAGAGTTTTTTGGCGGCACGGGTAGCTATGTCGTAATATTGTTGCCAAGACATTTGTTGTAGTTTATCCACTTCACCGGGGAGCAAACCAGCTTCCCTCATAATGTATTCACCGGCTTTTTGGGTGATGTCTTTAGGGCGAAGATAACGTATAGCTCCACTCATTAGTATGGCTTTATGAAACAGACCTTTGGCTGATGGCATGGCTGTCAGCGCACATATCTTATTGGCACCGCCCGAGTGTCCTGCCAGAGTAACATTGTTGGGGTCTCCACCGAAGTTTGCAATGTTGTCGCGAATCCATTCCAGCGCGAGAACAAGGTCGAGTGCGCCGACATTGCCTGATTCGGCATATTTATCTCCTCCAACAGTTGCTAGGTTGGTATAACCTAAAGGCCCTAATCGATGGTTGATCGAACAGAATACAATGTTACCCAGCCGTGCAAGATTTTCTCCGTTGTGGTCGTCATGTTCTATGGCATTTCCGAAACTCCAGCCTCCTCCATGTATCCAAAGCAATACAGGACGTTTTTCTCCATCGTTGTAACCGGGAGTCCATACATTGATACCCAAGCAGTTTTCGCTGATGTCATCGTAGTTTTCATGATCTCTGAAACCACGAAAGCGTCCGTAGTATCCCGAGTGAATGTCTGATTTCATCATTTGAGGTGCGCAGTTGGGATACCAGATTGCCGGGAAGACGTTGTTCCAGGGTTCAGGCTTTATGGGAGGCATGAAACGGTTTTTACCGCTTGTGTCGGCACCATAAGGGATGCCCAAGAAATGATAGATGTCTCTTAATATATATCCCCTTACTTTACCGTTAGTGGTATCGGTTACTGCAATGTCATTTCCTATGTACAACATTTGTTTGTCATAGGTTAGCGGATAAGGAGACGTACCAGTGTTCTTTGAGGCATTGTCTATTTTTTCTGCAAAGGCCATGGGTGAGGCAAGAGCTATTCCGGCACTGCTTATTCCCAAATTTTTTAAGAAATCTCTTCTTTTCATCTTTGTGCTTTATAGAATTAATTAATAACAATGAGGTTATTTCTGCCTTAATCTTTGTGTGATTAAGATGTTGCAAAAATAAGGTGAACAAATAGGGGATGGGCGCTTCCGGTAAAGAATAATCTCTCTTTCCCTAAAAAAAAATCTATATCCTTGTTTGAAAGGCTTATAAATGCGATTTTAATAATTAGGGAAATTCTTTTTTCTAAATTTCCCTAATTGCTTTTGGGATAGAAGAATGCTACTTTTCCATTCTTTTTGGGCGTATTCCATAGAGCTTTTTGAGAGGAGGATATACTTCAAAAAGAAGATTGACAAATGTAACATATTCATTCCAATCTGTCTTTTTGTAGAAAGACAGATGCAACGTTTTGGTTTTATCCTTGAATTTAGAGATGGAGTTCTCTTTTGAGTCACTGCCTTCGATTGTCAGGCATAATTTGTCTTTCAGTATTAGCGGGCGCATATCATATTTACCGCTATTTTCCGGGGCATTATCATTGTCGAGGAAAGTGCTTAGCATGATTATCTGTTGCTGGAAGTCATAATAGGAGTCATATCTGTGCTCTTTATCATTGTAGTTAAGGATATGCTGATTGTTCATAACGAAGAGATGATAGTAGAGGTAGGTCAACAGATTCTTGAAATAATCCACGAGTTTGGATTTATTGGATGTTTGTTCGCTACCTGTATGCTCCATATTGATAATGCGTAGATAAGTGCTTCGTAATATATTTTCCACCTTTTCTTTTTCAGTAATAAAATGGTTGATGATTGTTTCTCTTCTGTTGGAAGATTGTTCGTGAGTGAAATATCCTTGAATCAAGAACCTGATTTCTTCCTCGTGATTGAGAATATAGTTCACACAGTCTTCCTCTGTTTGCACTGGAATATCGATTGCGGGACAGACTATAGCAGCGTTTCCTTTAAGAGGTGCGTCAAATAGGGCAGTGGAGTAGTCAGCGTCGGCATGTAATTTTAATACTGACTTTATTTCTTTTTGAGTTTGTTCGTTGAAAAGCGATTGCTTGTTGTTTGCTTGGCGTTCTTCTAGTATTTGCTGCCAGAAATTAGGATTGCATTTACCTATTTTTTGTTCATAGTTTACTAGATTGGTGTAGGCATTCGTTGCACGATTCAGCCATTCTGTTTCTACTTGTATAATTCGGAGAGCTTTGATGATGTCTTCGCTCATCATAATCTCATCCTGATATCCGGCAGTGCTAAGGTCGAAAGGTAGTATGCTGTGTATCTCTTTTATTTTAGAATATCGGTTATGGAGATATTCCATATTCTTCAACTTTTCCGAGAAGTCATAAACATCCGACAACCTGTTAACTATCAACTCGTTGATTCCATTTTGAAATTTGATGCCGGCATTGCTATTTTGTGTCCACCAGCCAGACAGGTCCTGCATACGTCGCACCAGCTTATCTATGGTTACTTGTCCGGGTTGGGATTTCAGTACCTTTTTAAAATCAATGAATGAGTCGATGGATAGTTCTTGTCCGAACTGTTTCTTATAAATGTCCGCCAATGTTTGTATGACCTGCTTATAGGTCGTTTCCTTGCTGTAATGGTCCTTTAGAGTGTAGAACTCATCATCGAAATTGAAGGAACCTGACGGGAGTCGGTTTATCAGGTTTAGTATCTCTTCCTTGAACAAATCTCCTTCCCGGTATTCTTCTTCCCACCATTGCAGCAGTTTGGCTGATCTTCTGTTCAGTTCCTCAAGAGTGATTCTGTACGCACGTTTTTGGGCAGAATCCATAACAACGGAGAAAGTCGTCTTTTGCAACGATTTGCCATACATTGTGATCTCCTTGTTTTTGAGTTGCTGTGACAGGCGGCTATATTTCCTAAACTGAAGAATTCTGATAACTATAAAATAACAGGCGACAATACATATCAGACACAAAAGGGATATATAAATGTAATATCCTGTATTGTGCTGTTCATCAGGATTGAAATCAAGGATAGACAGGTTGTTCGTCTGTTTATTGAATAAATAAGGTCCTACATTGGAATTTAGAATGACATTATTTTTCAAACCGGCCAATTGCGGTTTGAAGTAAATCTTCTTATAATAATCGTCCATGTAGACGATGGTGTCTGTACTGACATCGAAGAGTGTTATACCTCCGATTTCAGAGACTGCTAATGCTAAATCTTCGTTTATGAAGGTAGTGTTTTTAGCCGAATAAGGATGGCTGGTTATTATTTTCGGGCTGTTGGTCCGGAAGGTGACCAAGTGTATCTGGTCGCTGGATGAGATAATTATTTTTATTTTATTATTCTCTTTGTTCGAGATAATGTCTATGGATTTGATGTTTCTGATTGATCTGTCATTAAGTCCGAGCCATGTTTCCGGAATTAATGTATTTATCGAGTTTTTGTCGAAAGAAATGATTCCGAAGTCGCGGGTTCCGACCAATAAATCAGAACTATTCTTGTAAGGATAACGGGCGATGGCCTGTACATTGCACGATTCATAGATTTCGTCCAAGTCCTGAAGTTCCGTAGTAAGGTGTGTGCGTGCTTTTATATGTAATTTGATCGGGTTATTTGCAGAGATAGGCGAAGAGATATCCAGGTTCCACAAGTGAGCTCTTGTTGCAATAATCAACGAGTTGTTCCGGTCTTGATTATAGAGCATGACCATTCTTTCTGTCTGCAAATCCATATTACCTTTATCCTTGAATATATCTATCTTCTCGGCTTTGATCGTATGTGAGATTACTGCGGCGGTTGGCACTTTGTATAGTGAATAGGTGGTTATCAGATAAATGTCGTTGTTCATCACAATCATGTCTGTGATGGCTTCGTTGATATTGTTGATATGCCCTATTAAGGACGATTTGTTGTCGGAGACGGAAAATAAATTCCAGTTATTATCTATCAGGAATGCTGTATTGTCTTTTTTCTCTTCACATATTCCCAAGATGGTGGAAGGATTGTACATCATGACTAGTTGTACATCTACGTAAATCAGGTCGTTACCTTGTATCATGTATATGCCTTGCGGAACATTCCGGTCGTAGGATACAGCAAATGTGTTTTTGGCATATTGTGTGATGCGTAAGTCAAATTCTTCTTTCCGGCCGTTGACGTATAGTTTGTTGTCAGTGAAGTAGTATCGGGTAGAGTCGTTGATGGGAATGATGAATTTTGCTTTGTATTCGTTGGGGGTGGTTTGTATGCTTCCATCTTTTGCAATTGTGATGATTGTCTGGTCATTGAACGCTGTCAGCTTATCCTTATAAGTAATCATGCAGTTGTATTTTATAGAATCAGCGGATATACGTTTGGGCATGGAGTCATTGCATAATACCCATAAACCATCTTGTGAGGAGAAATAAATCTGGTTGTTGAAGGAAGAGATGGAAGTTATGGCATATTGAGGTTTTTTTATTCCCATAGGGCCCACCCGGCGCATCGTCAGTTCTTCGTTGTCAAGGTCAAGATTGGCTAAATCTATCTGGCAGGTCCAAATTCCATTCGATGTGGCGAGATAGATATTATCTTCTTTCCTTATCCAATCGTATGCTGTATATCTGTTACCTTTATAGGGCAGTGCGTCATTTTCGTAAGAACAGTATATGTCTTTGCTGACAATGCTGTCGTTGCTGATACCTATAATATGAAGTCCCTTGTGGCGGACGGATATCATATAGATGTCTAGTCCTTCTTTCTTGCCCAGATACTCTGTTTTATATATACGAGTTCCGAAGTTGGTATGCAGTTTGTTTATTTTTTCGTTTCTTATCAGGTAGAGGTTTCCGTCTTCGGTACCTACTGCAACGGTTTTTCCATCACTTATGGTATTGACACAAGAAGGTTCTGATGCGAAAAACCAGTGTGATATGATTAATTCAGGTTGAGTGCTTTCGTGTGTTTGGGAGTCACACTGCACAAAGAGCAATGAGATCACCAGCAGAATAATTTTACCTACGTTATTTAGAATGGTCTGTGTATCCATAGTCTGTAACTTTCAAACAAAGGTAGGCAGATTTTGAATTTAGACAAAAGAAATGCTGCACTTTTGTCCCTTTCTATCTGTTTTTTCGTTCCACTTCCTTTTATCTCAATTACACATTGTTCTTTTCTATCCATCACTTTCATACAGATTCGACTTCTATTGTTAATTTAAGAAGGCAACAGCCCTATCTTCTTGTTCCGATATTCTTTAGGAGATATACCGACATACTGCTTGAAATATTTCCCGAAGAATGATTGTGTGGGGAAGTTGAGTTTGGTTGCTATTTCCTTAATACTTAAATCGGTATTATCGAGCAGATATTTAGCTTCTGTAATGACATTCTGTATAATCCACTGCAAAGCACTGCTCCCTGATTTCTCCTTGATGACAGAAGAAAAATATCGGGCGGACAAGCATTGCTTGTCTGCATAAAAAGTAACATCACGTTCCTGACGATAATATCGATAAAGGGTAATCATGAAATTTTGGAAGATCTTATCCTTTTTATCCTGTGGCAGTGGTGTTTGGGGTTCGTTACTGAAATAAATGTTTAATAACTCATAGCATATCACCTGTCCCCAGGATTTGATTAATTCAGAAATTAAATGTTGTTTCTGACGGGAACTGTTACAGATATTCTCCCTGTTAATTCGTTTTTCTACAGATTTGAGTAAGTTCTCTACAAATGTATATTGCTCTTCAGAGAGCGACAGGCAGGGATTTTCCCGCAAATAAAGCAAATTTTCCGAGTTAGCTACTTTGTTTACTATTGGTATGACATAATCCAGGTCGACCTCTATCATGATTCCTTCGAGGTCAGCGCTCCTTTGGCGTATTTGTAGAAGATTGGCAGCTGTATATATAAAAAGATTCCTTTTATTAATCTGGTATGGTCTACCTCCCAACAGGATTTCCGCCTGTCCTTTTTGGCAGAGGAAAAGTCCGCATTGGTTGAATTCGGAAATAATGCATCCTTCTTTCATGGAAGTATCTTCCGGAGATATTATAACATACTTAAATGGCGTCAGTGGTTCCATATTCCTTTTCGTTGAAATGAATTTCTTTACAAAGAAACAAACAAATAAATACAAATAGCAAACTATTTCGGCTTTTTATCTTGGATAACGTACAAATAGAACAATGTTTCGTCTAAATCAACCTTTCTCCTCATGTTTGCTTGGGATACTTTTGTAGCAACTAAATAACAAATGAAAATATGAGACGATTAGACTTCTTATTAACAGGATTTTTAGCAGTTCTGTTGACTTCGTGTGGGCAACGTGTACAAAACACAGACAGTAAGCCGGCAGTGAAGATTGATACCGTACTTTCTGCCGACAGACAAATAGCTTTGCAGTTTCCGGGTCGAGTGAAAGCGGCACAGGACATAAGTCTGTCTTTCCGGGTGAGTGGTACTATTCAGTATATGCATGTAAATGACGGTGCCTATGTGCGTAAAGGGCAATTATTGGCAGAATTAGATCCGACAGACTATCAGATTCAGCTGGATGCGGCAGAAGCAGAATATCAAAGTGTGAAAGCGGAGGCGGAACGGGTGATGGCACTTTATAAGGAAAATGTGACAACACCGGATGCTAACGATAAGGCCGTGTACGGATTGAGACAGATTACCGCCAAATATAACCATGCTAAAGACCAGTTGGCATACACCCGTTTGTATGCTCCTTTTAGCGGATATGTCCAGAAACGCCTTTTTGATTCCCATGAAACGGTAGCTGCCGGTATGCCTGTTGTTTCCATCATTAGTGAGGGAAGTCCGGAAGTGGAAATTAATCTTCCGGCAGTAGAATATATCCGTCGACAGCAGTTCACCCGCTACTATTGCACATTCGATGTTTATCCTCATCAAAGATATGCTTTGGAACTGATTAGTGTCACGCCTAAGGCAAATGCCAATCAGTTGTACACCATGCGGCTTCAGCTGAAAAAAGAGGATAAGCAGGCTGCTCCTTCGCCCGGCATGAATACAATGGTTACTATCGAATGTAGTGAAGGAGATGTGCGTAACCTGTTGGTTCCCAGCGGAGCGATCCTTCGTGAGAACGGACGTACGAGTATTTTTCTTTATGATGCTTCCAGTCACGCTATTCGCCGTTGTGATGTGACAGTAACCCGTCTGCTTAGCGACGGCAGATGCCTGATTACTTCAGACGGAGCGAATCCCGGTGATTTGGTTGTCGCTTCGGGGGTGCATCATGTAAAAGAGGGAGAACAGGTGGAACCGCTTCTTCCGGCTGCTGAAACCAATGTGGGAGGACTGCTATGATTGATATTAGTAAATGGGCATTTGAGAACAAGAAGTTAATCTACTTCCTGATTGCCGTACTGATTGTAGGAGGAGCTTATTCCAGTTATGAAATGAGTAAACTGGAAGACCCTGAAATAACGGTAAAGCTTGCCATGGTAGTCACCACCTATCCCGGTGCGTCTGCGCATCAGGTAGAATTAGAGGTGACGGATGTACTGGAGAAGAATATTCGCTCCATGGGGAATATAGATAATGTGGAAAGTTATTCCTACAACGATCTCTCCCTGATTCAGGTAGAACTGAAAACGACTGTCAAAGAGACGGACGTAGAACAATGCTGGGATCTGTTGCGTCGTAAAGTGGCGAACGCACAGGCAGAACTTCCCGAAGGTGCCAGTCCTTCTATTGTAAAAGATGATTTTGGAAATGTTTACGGAATGTTTTTCGCTTTGACGGGTGACGGACTTTCCGACAGGGAACTGTCTGATTATTCAGAACTGGTGAAACGTGAAGTCAGCGAACTGGATGGGGTGGAGCGCGTCGACTTATACGGTAAACGTCCCGAATGTATTAATATCTCTCTTTTGCAAGACCGGATGGCTAACTTGGGTGTGAAACCCGCCGAAGTGCTAGCCACATTGAACGGACAGAACCAAACGACTTATACTGGTTACTATGATAATGGCGATAATCGTATCCGGGTGACAGTCAGTGACAAGTTTAAGACGGTGGAGGATATCGGTCGTATGCTGATTCAGGGACATGATGCCGATCAGTTGCGGTTGAGTGATATAGCCCGTATTGAGAAAGATTATGAAGATCCTACCCGCAACGAATTATTTTATGACCGTCAGCGTGCGATAGGAATAATGGTGGCCGCTTCTTCCGATGCCGACATTATCAAAGTGGGGCATCAAGTGGAAAAGAAATTGGAGCAACTGAAAGTCGAGCGCCTTCCAGCGGGGGTAGAGTGCCATAAAGTTTTCTATCAGCCGGAACGTGTAGGCAGTTCGTTGGGGACGTTCATTCTTAATCTGATAGAATCCGTGATTATCGTAGTTGTTATTCTGATGATTGCTATGGGATTTAAGAGCGGGGTGATTATCGGTATCAGTTTGGTAGTGACGGTATTCGGTTCCTTTCTGTTCCTTTATTTTATGGACGGTACGATGCAGCGTGTTTCATTGGCTTCGTTCGTGCTTGCGATGGGGATGCTGGTGGATAATGCGATTGTTATCATCGACGGTATTTTGGTAGATTTGAAAGCCGGAAAGAGTCGGATGGAGGCAATGACTGCTATCGGACGGCAGACAGCAATGCCTTTGCTGGGAGCTACTCTGATTGCCATCATCGCTTTTCTTCCTATCTTTATGTCGCCTGATACGGCAGGCGTATATACGCGCGATTTGTTTATCGTACTCGCTGTTTCCCTATTGCTTAGCTGGGTGCTGGCCTTGGTGCACGTTCCGTTGATGGCCGACCGGATTTTGCATCCGGAAATCTCTGCGGCAACTACTGCTGCCGGAAAACGTGTGTATGAAGGAAAGATTTATGCTGTGCTCCGTTCATTATTGAAATTCAGTCTGGCACATCGTTGGAGTTTTGTGTTTACAATGATTGCTTTGGTATTGCTTTCGGCTTTCAGTTATCGGTTTATGAAGCAGGGCTTTTTCCCGGATATGGTCTACGATCAGCTTTACATGGAATATAAATTGCCGGAAGGGACTAACTCCACTCGTGTAGCACATGACTTGGAAGAAATCGAAGTTTACCTGAAAAAGCGTCCGGAAGTTACACACGTCACTACTTCTATCGGTGGTACACCTGCCCGTTATAACTTGGTGCGTAACGTAGCCAATCCTTCCTTATCTTACGGTGAACTGATTATCGACTTCACCTCTCCGGACGATTTGGTGGATAACATGGCGGAAATTCAACAATATCTTTCACAACATTATCCGGATGCTTACGTAAAGATGAACCGCTACAATCTGATGTTCAAAAAATATCCTATTGAAGCGCAATTTACCGGTCCTGATCCTGCTGTTTTGCGTCAGTTGGCAGACAGTGCCCGCAAGATTATGGAGAATTGCCCGGATGTTTACCTGATTACCACGGACTGGGAACCGCAAATTCCGGTACTGACTATTGAATATGACCAGCCTGCGGCACGTGCTATCGGATTGAGCCGTAATGATGTAAGCCTATCTCTACTGACCGCTACCAGCGGCATCCCTATCGGGTCTTTCTACGAAGGTATTCACAAAGATAATATCTACTTGCATTGCCTGGACGAACACGGAAATCCGATTGAGAACCTGGACAATACGCAGATATTCTCGTCTCTTCCTTCTCTGAACGGTTTGCTGACACAGGAAATGATGATGAAGCTGAAGACAGGAACACTATCGAAAGAAGAACTGGTGGAAACGTTGATGGGAACAACTCCGTTGAAACAAATCAGTAAGCGGATCGATGTGAAGTGGGAAGATCCGGTGGTTCCCCGTTATAACGGGCAGCGTAGCCAACGGGTGCAATGTTCTCCTGTTCCGGGGGTAGAAACGGAGAAGGCGCGGCAATCCATTGCCGCGCAGATTGAACAGATTCCGCTGCCTGACGGATATCGGCTTCAATGGCAAGGCGAGAGGAACGCCAGCACAAAGTCTATGCAATATCTGTTCAAGAATTTCCCGTTTGCTATCATTCTGATGATATCCATTCTAATCATGCTGTTCAAAGATTACCGGAAACCGGTTATCATCTTCTGTACTATTCCGCTGGTATTTGTCGGTGTTGTTGCTGTAATGCTGCTTACCGGGAAGACATTCAACTTTGTGGCTATCGTCGGTACATTGGGGTTGATCGGTATGATTATTAAGAACGGTATTGTCTTGATGGATGAGATCACTTTGCAAATTAATCAGGGAGTAGAACCTGTGACGGCATTGATAGACAGTTCGCAAAGTCGTCTCCGTCCCGTGATGATGGCTTCGCTGACTACGATTTTGGGAATGATTCCATTGTTGCCGGATGCCATGTTCGGTTCGTTGGCGGCTTCTATTATGGGTGGGTTGCTGTTCGGCACGTTGATAACGTTGCTTTTTATCCCGATTTTGTATGCATTATTCTTTCATATAAAAAAGACAGACAAATGAAAAAAGAAATTCTTGTAGCCATTAGTGTAGCGGGTGTATTGTTCGGCCTGTCGGTTTCTCTTGCCGCGCAAGAAAAACTAAGTCTGGCGCAATGCCGTGAAATGGCACTGAAATATAATAAGGATATGGCTGCCGCTAATAAGCAGACGGAAGCAGCCCGATTGATGTCTCTTAGTTATAAAGCCAATTTCTTCCCTAATTTTACAGCCAACGGAACGGGTATTTATAGCACAGCGGACGGAAGTCTCGGAGTTCCGGGTGGAAACCTTCCGGTTTTCCTGCCCAATCCTGCTACCGGAGAACTGGTATCGAGCGGTTTCGCTTATTTTCCCGGACTGAATCTGGACTATAAGGTCGGAACTGTTTACTCGGGCGGTGTACAGGTGGAACAGCCTCTTTATATGGGAGGAAAAATCCGTGCCGCCTATAAAATGTCACTATTGGGAAAGGAAATGGCACATTTGAACGAAGCTTTAACTACTTCGGAAGTTATTCTGAATACAGATAAAGCATACGTGCAGTTAGTGAAAGCCAAGGAGATGAAAAAAGTAGCGGAAAAATATCACGCCTTACTGACGGAACTTTCCAAAAATGTAAAGAGTGCTCATCGACATGGCATGAAACCGCAAAATGATGTACTGAAAGTGCAAGTGAAGCTCAACGAGAGTGAACTTTCTTTGCGAAAGGCTGATAACGCCCTCCGTCTTGCAAGTATGAATCTTTGTCATTACATCGGCCGCCCTTTGACAGCACAGATTGATATATCCGATGATTTTCCGGAAGTGGAGCAGGAGTGGAAAGTGCAGGTCTCTGACATAACTGCCCGTCCCGAATATGGAATCTTGAACAAACAAATAGCCATTGCCGAGCAGGAGGTAAAGCTGAATCGTAGTGAACTGTTACCGCGTATCGGCGTCAGAGGTAGTTATGATTATCTTCACGGATTGGAAGTCAATGATGAAACTTTGATGAAAAAGGGTGCTTTTTCCGTATTCCTGAATGTCTCTGTCCCTCTGTTTCATTTTGGCGAACGTACCAATAAAGTAAAGTCTGCCAAAGTGAAGTTGGAACAAGCTCGTCTTGAACAGGAAAATGTCAATGAAAAGATGTTGCTGGAGTTGATGCAAGCTGCCAATAATCTGGATGAGGCCCGGTTGGAAACGGAGCTTTCCGAACGTTCGCTGGAACAGGCAGAGGAGAATATGAAAGTCAGTGGTAAGCAATATGAAGTGGGACTGGAAACTCTTTCGGATTATCTGGAAGCACAAGTGCTTTGGCAGCAGGCTTATCAGACGAAAGTGGATGCCCATTTCCAATTGTATGTGAATTATGTGGCTTATTTGAAAGCGGCAGGACAACTGCAATGATAAAACCAGTATTCTGGACATCCTTATGGAATGTCCAGAATACTGGTGATGATTTGTACCTGTCGGGGAGTAAAAGTTCGTGTACGCGGATGATAACCTGTGGCAGTCAATAACCGGAGCAGTTCTTTATTTATTTTAATCCATTTGGTGAATATGCGTATGGCGCAACGGGGTGTAATGTTCGGATTGTACATACAAGCCAATTCCTTTTTCTTATAAGTTTTAATGCGAAACGGAATTTCTTCCTCTTCTGATGGCAATTCTTTCATGTTGATATTTTAATGTTTTAAGATGTTGTAAAGATACAAAATAAAAAAGGCGTTGTCAAGTCTTTTACAGGAATACTTTGGGAAACAGTATCCGCCCGTAGGCGGGTACTGTTTTCCTGCTTTTAAAGGCTGATGATTAGTCTTATGCTGCCGGGTCCGGTGCTTCTCCTTTGCCGTCATCCGGGTTTGGATTCGGGTTGGGATCCGGTTGCTCCGGGCTGATGGAACCATCATCGGAAGCTACCGCTTTTTGAACACTGACTTTACTTAGCATCTCTTTGAATTTGTAGCCCGGAGTGAAAATGATTTTCACTCTGCGTATCGTATCGCTATCTACATCTTTTTCAGCATCCTGACTTTCGCAATTCATACCTGGACGGAAGCATCCGAAATCTCCTAATTGAACAGAGATGCCTTTTCTAAGGTTGAGATTCAATGTATCGATCAAAGCATCGAGTACAAATTTCACTGCTCCACTGGGAACCATTCCAACTTTAGTGATTTCCTCACACAAATCTCTGAAATCCACCGTATTGGTGATTACATTTTGTGCTACATATTTTTCAGCTTTAGTTTTATCAAAGCCGAATGTTCTTTTTTTAATGACGTATCTAAGTGCCATAGTTTTTTGTTTTTTTTAATTAGTTACTTTACTTATCAATTCTCTTTGTGATCACGATGCAAAGATACTATGGGCACTTTCCGGGGAGGTGCTTTAACGATCCTAGATGTACGTACTTTGATTCACTTTTATTTATTTTGTTTGTATGATTCTGATTTATAGATTCTTAGATGTTCTACTTTAATAGCCATTTCCAAATAGGGAGTATTTCAATCAGTTTCACGATACTCAAATGTTCTTGATAATCATAAAATATGCCGAAAAACGATGAACGTTGCAAGAATAAACACTATATTTGTACATATTACACTAAGATAATAGAGGTATAGTATGCTACATTCAAGCCAATCAGCCCCCGTTGTTGATGGCAAAGTCATGGAGTTTGTGATTTTTGCCATTGAGAGTGCCGCCCAGAAGTTGGGTATTCCGGCTCCTACTCTCTATAACCGTTTGGAAAAACTGAATCTTATCCGTCAATACCTGATAAGTGGATATGACATGCTTCACACCCAGAGTCGTGAGTACATAGCCGATACGTTGGTAGAAGCTCTTGAAAACTGGGAAGCCCATTATAAAGAAAAAGGAGAATCTGTATGAAGGTCTATCATGGTAGTACGCAGGCCGTAGAGTATCCTTTGGTCGGTGTCGGACGCGAAAACCTCGACTTTGGTAAAGGATTCTCAATCAACGTCTCATTGACGAGTGTCTCTCTTTCAAAGAATATGTAACAATAAAATAACCTGCGTTTATGATAGATGTATTAGTATGGAATAAATACACTCGTGTGGTGATGCAATTAGCGGAGCGTTTGAATATTTCTCCCGAAAAAGCATTGCACTTGTTCTATAATAGTAAGGTATATGCATTGCTTCTTAATAAACAATATCCGCTTATAACGTTGAGTGATGCCTACATCACTGATGAAATCATACTTGAGTTACAACAGCAATAATCTTGTTGTGGCTCTTAATTCTGTGTTCCAAGAGTTTATACCTTTATATATACAGTCAACTTTCCAACCCCTTCCTTTTGGATTATTCTGTCGGTAATAAAGGAATTTAATTCTTCAATAGCTACTTTTTTATTTCGTCCTGTCAGATGGCTATAATCTGTCCGGCTGATGAATAGGTGATTTTCCAAATATGTGTTGAGGCGCTCGCGACACGTCTCACGGGAGATACTATTTTTCTTAGGGCGTGTGATAGATTCTCCTCGTTGCAGCCTCATTTTGTCGCCTACTTCTTTCTTGAATGGACGACTTGCGCGGAAATTAATATTTTTCATTTGGACAGACGCTGCCCGAATTTCTTTTTTATCTTTAACCGGCGGACATTGCAACGATGTAGAGAAGAATCCGAAGTTTCCCATTTCTACATTCCAGCCGTCGGCTAGTAAATCCCGTGCTTCATTGGCAAAGGCTTCCATGGCTCCTGCCAATAAACTTCTGCTGATACCGGTAAATTTGTGGACACGATCCAGAAACTCTTCTTTATCTACGGTTCCTTTGGAGACAATACGGGCATGTAGCGGTTGTTTCTCTCCGTCAGGTGACGGTGGATTTTCAAATAAGTCATATAAAGCACTCATATTCTATTATTAATGGATTAATTACTACTATTAATTCGTTCTACCAAGGTTATTCTTTAGTTCTACCTTGGTTATCGTTTGGTTCGACCATGGTATTTGTTTAGTTCTACCTAGGTGGAACGAATTGTTATTTGCTACAAAAGTAGGTAGTTTATGTAAGAGAGAGGTGCTTTAATTGTAGAGTGGTTTCTTATTTGAATAAGATAACTTCGTTATAACTTGCACTTCCTGATTTATTCAATTACTTTTGTAGCGTATAAACCCAAAGAAAGGAGTTGTATAAGTATGGCAAGACCAATTAAGGAAACTCCGATACTTTTCGGAGAAGATGCTCGGCGATTTGAAGAACGGATGAAAGAGAAGCGTAGTGAAACGCCGGAGCAGCGGGAAAAAAGGTTGAAAGACTATGAACTGGCAATGAAAATCTTTAAAAAATAAAATACGAACCTTTTCTTTATCGGGAAGCTTTGTTAGCTGTAAGTAATGTACTTGAAAATAAAACGGGTTGTCGCTTTTTAACTGTAGATGCGTATGCAGCAGCTGTTCCTTTTTATGAGAAAAATGGGTTTATTCCTTTGAATAATGAAGATGTGGATTCTGCTACACGTTTGCTTTATTTTGACTTGAATGATATTGTGCTCTAGATTAGAGCAGCTTTATTAAATATTTTGTTTTGTATACGAGACAAAATGGTGTGCCCCTTATTTTATATACGAAACAAAAAACTTATTGAAACCTGACTTTTTTATATACATACGTTTTAATTATACAATCATCATTCGTTTTCTTTTCTAAACATTTATACCTCTCTCTTGTTATTTTCCGAAAAGTATTTGTACCTTTGTCATTGGAACGTAGTATGCCTTTGTGGTATGCGATTGTGCGTTTCCTCGGTGAACAGGAAATCGTAGCGGATTTTTTTTCAGACACCGGGAGACGCCTGTACTTCTATGACTTCTCATAGGGTACGGGCTGTCTGCCCGTGTCTGAAAGGTAGCCGCTACTACCTCCTGTTTGCGGGATTGTGGCAGCTCCGTACTCTTTTATAATAAAAGGTACGGAACTAGTTGATATTATTAATCTAGTTCCGTTTTTTTATGTCAAATTGGCTCACAACAAAACAGATGTCTGAAAGACGCGACATTCAAGAAGCTATTCTAAAGAATTGGGCAAATCTTGGATACATTACGAGTTCCCGAATCGACGATCAGTTGTTTTTGGATGATGAGAGTTTGGATGCTTATCTGGAAGCTCACAAAAGACTTGGTTTAGAAGCAGGTTACCTTTCTAAAATCGTAGAAGAAAAGAAACTGGAACGGGACTTTATCATTTCCAAATACGATGATCTACTATATGTATTGAGAACACAGACGACTTGTAAACCGCTATATGAAATAATCATTCGTGAACTGTCAGCATTGATTCTTCACCCTGTTACCCGCGATATCTTCTATTCAATTTCTACAGGAGAATCAGTAGCGAAAGTGGCTGATCGGCATCGAATTACCTATGGGAAGACATTGCAAATGTATAACTCTATACTTAAAGGGTTGAAACTGAAAAAAGATATATTGGCTACTTATCGAAAGCGTGCTATCGATGCTCGTTTTTTATCCTTGGTAGACAATAATAAGAATATAAATGTTGGGCAGGAGGAGTGGATACTTCAATTGCCTGTTCGTAAAGTAGCTGATACCCGGTTGGCTAATATCTTGTATAATCAAGATGTTCGAACGGTGAAAGATTTGTTGGATATAGTATCGGGAAGAGGTTGGAAAAGTCTGTTGAGAATAGAAGGAGTAGGAAAAACTTCCTACTATCATTTATTATCCAAACTTCAGATGATAGGTGTTGTGGATGAAAGTCTGGATCGGATTCTTGCCGGATGCTCTAATGGTAGTTCGATAATAAATGACGGGTAGGACATAATTATGGAAAGAAAGATGATATAAAGAGGTTATTTTAAAGGAAAGATAGAGATTTCAACTTCTAAAATAGCCTCCTTATATTATATATATATGAACATACGGTCTATCTCTCTGCCTCTATTGTATAAGTAAAGCTGTCTGCCCGATAATATCCGACGTTGTATTCAATAGGTACTCCGTTCACATCATAAACAAATCTTCTCCTTATTAATATAGGGTCATTGGATTTTATCTCCAGTTTCTCTGCAATAAATTCCCCTGCAAGTCTGGCTGAAATCTCCTCCTTGCTGGTCTTTACCACTATATTATATTGGGTTTCCAGCATTTCGTATAATGGGCGTGTATAATCTTCCTCTCCGGTTAGTGGAATATTGGGGTTGAAATAAGAGATGAAGTAAACAAACGGATATTCTTTTTTTCCTCTGACACGCTCCATCACTACACAGCGAGTGTCGGGATTGGAACCTAAATCAAAGAATGTGCCGATTTCTTCGGTTGGACGCTTTAAACTGATATGCAGCTCGAAATTGCGAATCTCGATACCTAACATCTTCATCTCCTGTGAGAAACTAAGCCAGTTCTTTACTCCGCCTACGATACCTTTCTTTACTACCTTCGTTCCGTAACCTTTCTTTCGCACCAAAAGCCCCTCAAACACGAGTTTGTTGATAGCTTGTCTTAATGTGTTCCTTGAAATATGTAATTGTTCAGACAATTCGACCTCGTTGGGAAATAGCTTCCCGTTTTTGTACTCTTCAGATTCTATGAGTCTTCTTAGTATCTCTTCTGCCTGAATATGAAGCGGTTTATCACTATTATGATCTAATTTCATATCTATTCTGATTGGTTTATTTTCAGCAAATATAAGATTTATCAAAAAATAATCCAAGTTTTGTTTGGAATAAAAATAAAATCTATATATTTGCACAATTGAAAGTATGTATGAACATATAAAATTTAAAAACGCTATAAACATGAGAAAAGCTAATTATGATAAATTTCCTTCTACGAAGCTGACGGGGATGCTTGTTCAGGGTTGGGATAGTGTCATTTCTATGTTAAAAAAGAAAATGGATGCAAGAAAAGTGCTGGCTGTGGATTTATATACAGGAGTATATGAAGAAGAAGTGCTGGATGCTTTTTCAAAAGAATTCTCCGGAAGAGTGATGAATGTACGTGATTTGATGAAACCGGAAAAAGAAATTCAAACGTTGACAGAACGCTTCATGACTGAAGATGTGTTATTCGGCTATGTTACCAATTTGAAGCTGGAAGATTATTTGGATGCGGATAAGGTGGCTGCTGCACGGAAGCAAATCAGTGAAGCAAAAGAAACCATTGTAATCATAGGTACGGGTGCTGCTGTTGTTGCTCCACAGGATGCGATGGTAGTTTATGCGGATATGGCACGTTGGGAAATCCAACAACGTTTCCGCCGGCATGAGGTAAAAGCTTTAGGTATAGACAATCGGAACGATGCTGTTTCTTTGCAATACAAGAGAGGGTATTTCAACGATTGGAGAGTATGTGATAGGTATAAGGAAAGATTGTTTGACAGGGTAGAATTCTGGATTGACACCCATGTGGCCGGGACACCGAAGATGATTGATAAGGATACTTTCTTTAAAGGGGTAGAGGCAACGGTGAACACACCGTTCCGGGTAGTTCCTTTCTTCGATCCGGCTCCCTGGGGTGGTCAATGGATGAAAGAGGTTTGCGACCTGGATCGTGAACGTGAAAATTTCGGCTGGTGCTTTGACTGTGTACCTGAAGAGAACAGCCTTTATTTTGAAGTGAACGGAGTACGCTTTGAGCTGCCTTCGGTTGATTTGGTTTTACTGAAAAGTAAAGAGTTGCTTGGTGAACCGGTGGAGGCACGCTTTGGAAAAGACTTCCCTATTCGTTTCGACTTTTTGGATACGATGGGCGGAGGTAATTTGAGTTTGCAGGTGCATCCTACTACTCAATTTATCCGCGACAGCTTCGGTATGTACTACACACAGGATGAAAGTTACTACATGGTGGATGCGGGAGAAGATGCCGTAGTTTATCTGGGAGTGAAGACAGGAGTGGACAAAGAAGCGATGATCGGCGATTTGCGTAAAGCACAAAAAGGTGAATTGGTGTTCGACGCAGAAAAGTATGTCAACAAGATTCCGACAAAGAAACACGATCACTTCCTGATTCCGGGAGGGACGATTCATTGTTCCGGTGCAAATAGTATGGTACTTGAAATCAGTTCGACTCCGAACCTCTTTACTTTCAAACTATGGGACTGGCAACGTCTGGGACTGGATGGAAAACCACGCCCAATCAATGTGGAACGTGGTAAATGCGTAATCAACTGGAACCGGGATACAGAATATGTAAATGAACATCTTCGCAACCAGTTTAAGGAAGTGGCTTCCGGAGATGGGTGGATTGAGGAACGTACCGGATTGCATCCGAATGAATTTATCGAAACCCGTCGTCACCGTTTCTCGTCACCGGTGCTGCATCACACAAACGATAGTGTAAACGTGCTGAATCTGCTGGAGGGAGAAGAGGCCGTAGTTGAGAGTCCTACTCATGCTTTTGAACCTTTCGTGGTGCATTATGCCGAAACATTTATCATTCCCGCCGGGGTGAAAGAATATACCATTACTCCGTATGGTAAATCTGCAGGAAAAGAATGTGTAACGATCAAAGCTTACGTACGCTTTTAATAATGAAATAAATCATCTAATATCTTGAGAACTATGTATGAACATGATGAACGAATCGTAATGACGCTCGATGCGGGAGGCACTAATTTCGTGTTTTCAGCCATACAAGGCTGTCGCGAAATAGTGGAACCTATTTGCCTTCCGGCAGCGTCCGACGACTTGGAGCGTTGCTTGTCTGTTCTTGTAGAAGGTTTCCTGGAAGTTGAAAAACGATTGCCGAAACTTCCGGTAGCTATCAGTTTTGCTTTCCCCGGGCCTGCTGACTATGAGCATGGAATTATTGGTGACTTGCCTAACTTCCCGGCCTTCAGGGGAGGAGTGGCACTTGGACCTTATTTGAGGGAACAGTTTGGTATTCCGGTTTTTATTAATAATGACGGTAATTTGTTTGCTTATGGCGAAGCCTTGGCAGGCACTTTGCCCGAAGTGAATAAACGCCTGAAAGAAGCAGGCAGCAGTAAGGTATATAAGAACCTGCTCGGAATTACGCTGGGTACAGGGTTTGGTGCCGGAGTGGTGATTGACAGCCGGTTACTGACCGGAGACAACGGTTGCGGCGGCGACGTCTGGATTATGCGGAATAAGAAATATCCCGAAATGATCGCGGAAGAAAGTGTCAGCATCAGGGCTGTCAGGCGAGTATATCAGGAATTGACCGGAAAGGATGCTTCTTCTTTGACTCCCAAAGATATATATGATATTGCCGAAGGGACCGCTGAGGGAGATCAGCAGGCTGCTGTCCGGAGTTTTAACGAACTGGGAGAGATGGCCGGTGATGCTATCATCCGTGCATTGAATATTGTTGATGGCTTGGTGGTGATTGGCGGAGGAGTGGCTGGAGCGGCTAAATACATACTTCCGGGAATTATGAATGAGATGAATCGGCAGATTGGCACGTTTGCAGGAGCTTCTTTCCCTTGTTTGCAGATGGAGGTGTTCAATCTGTCCGAAAAAGAGGCATTTGATAAATTTCTGGAGGAAAAAGACAAGATGGTGAAAATACCATTTTCGGAGAGAGAGGTACATTATGCCTGTCACAAGAAAATAGGCATTGCTGTTTCTACATTAGGAGCAAGCAGAGCCGTTGCTTTAGGGGCTTATTCCTTTGCTTTGTCCCAACTTAATATCTTATAATATATGATAACTCTTCTATTAATTCAAATATAAAATGTTATGAAACAATCTAATCTATTGAACGCGCAATTTGCCCGCCGGCTTTTCAGAACGGCATTTTCGAGTTGGCAATTATTGGCTGTTATGTTGATTGTTTGTATGAATGTGGCTGTTGGTTCCGAACTGTATGCGCAATCTAATACAATCGCAGTGAAAGGTAAGGTAATGGCAGACGGGGAACCCGTGATTGGGGCTACCGTGCTGGTGAAAGGTGTATCTACGGGTACGGCTACGGATATGGATGGAAATTTTTCACTGAATGTTGCTTCGAAAGCGGTATTGGTAGTTTCCTCAATTGGATATGAAACACAGGAAGTTCCGGTGAACGGCCGCCAGTTTATCAATGTGGTGTTGAAGTCGGATGTGGTTGCTTTGAAAGATGTGGTAGTGGTAGGCTACGGCGTGCAGAAGAAAGTCAACCTGACAGGAGCTGTGTCTTCTGTTTCTACGGATGAATTGGAAGGAAAGCCGATTTCCAATGTATTGGAAGCGATGCAGGGAACGACTCCCGGTTTGGTAATTCAGCAGGGAAGTTCTACTCCGGGTAGCGTTCCTTCTATTAATATCCGTGGTTTGAATACAATGAACAACAATGATCCGTTGGTGATTATTGACGGAATTGAAGGATCGCTGGGCAATTTGAATCCGGCTGATATTGAGCAGATTTCTATTTTGAAAGATGCTTCTTCTACTGCTATTTATGGTTCACGTGCTTCCAATGGTGTGGTACTTGTCACTACCAAGAAAGGAAAAGCCGGTAAGGTAGAAATCTCTTATGATTTTATGTATGGTGTTCAGCAACCTACTTCATTGCCTAAGATAGCAGACTCGTGGGTATACGCTGAACTGTATAATGAAGCGGCTGTTAATTCGGGAAGAGCTGCAAAATTCACTCCCGAGCAGATTGCGCAATATAGAAATGGTGGTCCGAATGTAAATTGGGTGAAAGAACTTTATAATCGTAATTCTCCTCAAAGTTCACACAATGTTTCGATGACAGGCGGTAACGATCAGTTGTCTTATATGGCTTCTTTGGGTTATTTGGATCAGAGTAGTATGTTCAAGGGACCTGATTATGGTTATAAACGCTACAATGCACGTCTGAATGTAAGCCATAAGGTGACGAATAACTTTACATTGAATTTGACTTCTCAATTTGCCCGTAATGATATTAAAGAACATGCTTACTGGACGGAATGGATTATCGAGCAGGCAAACCGTATGCCGCCGATTTACCCGATCAAGAATGAGGATGGCAGTTATAATTATCCTGCCGGAAGTAACTCAAACGGTTTGCAGCGTTTGGAAGAAGGCGGTTATCGCCAGAATGTGAATGATGAATTATTGGGAACCATACAAGCCGAATGGGAAGTATATAAAGGACTGAAACTGATCGGAAGTGCCGGTGGACGTGTGTGGAATAATAATCTGCATGAGAACCGGAAGGCCTTCGAAGGTACGGGAGATAGTGAAAATAAGTTGACCGAGCAATTCTATCGTTCTAAAAATATCACTACCAATCTTATGGTGACTTATAATACGAAAATAGGGAAACACTCTATCGGTGGATTATTAGGATATGCTTATGAGGGTTTCTCTGAAAAGCAGTTCTCTACTAGTCGTTTGACGGAGGATTCTAAATATGATATTTTTGTAGGTGATTTGAGTGGGGATAAAGTTAGCAATGGTGGTTCGGCAAGTGACTGGGCTATCTATTCCGGTTTTGCTAGAGCCACTTATAATTATGATGAGAAATATCTGCTGGAATTTAATATCCGTAATGACTATTCTTCTTATTTTGCGAAAGGAAACCGTTCGGGAGTCTTCCCGTCTTTCTCGGCAGGATGGCGTATCTCGGAAGAAAAATTCTGGTCTGTACTGAAACCGTATGTTCCTTCTCTAAAAATCAGAGGTTCATGGGGATTGGTTGGTAATAACCGCATTGGTGCTTATCAATACATGCAGACGGTGTCTGTAAAGAATGGTATCAGTTTCGGCGACAAGCTGGCGCAGACGGCTGAATTCGCTTCTACAAACCCTGATCTCAAATGGGAAACTACCCGTATGGCTAATATCGGCTTCGAATTGGGATTGTTGAATAATGATTTGAATATTACTTTTGATTGCTTCAATAATCGTACAAAAGATATTTTGGTGAATTTACCGGTTCCCGGATTGTTTGGTAATGGTGCCCCGATTCAAAACGCTGGTAAGGTCGAGACGAGAGGATGGGAATTATCAGTAAGTTATCGTTTGAAGACTGGTCCGGTAGTGCATAACTTCGCCGGAAATATTTCGGATAGCTTTAATGAAGTAATAGATACACGCGGTACGGAAATTATTGGTGGCTCGGATGTACAGACAATTATCAAGGAAGGTTATCCGTTGTACTCTTATTATGCATATCGTTCGGATGGATTTTTCCAGAATGAGGAAGAATGTCAGAAAGGACCGCACTTGGAAGGTATTACACCGAAACCGGGAGATATTCGTTATCTGGATAAAAATGGCGATGGTGTGATTAAACCGGACGATGACCGTTTTATTGTTGGTAATGATTTCCCAAGATATACTTTCGGCTTCACCTATGGTTTGGAATATAAAGGTTTTGATTTCTCGATGATGTGGCAAGGAGTAGGAAAACGTAACAAGTGGATGCGTGGTGAATCTGTAGAGGCTTTCCACAATAACAATGAAGGTCCTGTAATGGATTTCCATCAAGATCGCTGGACTCCGAATAATCCGGATGCTACTTATCCTCGTCTGACAATGGGTGCGGAATCTGCTAATAATGCAGCGAAATCAGATTTCTGGATTCAGGATGCTAAATACTTGCGTTTGAAAAATGCGCAGATTGGATATACTTTCCCGCAACAATGGATGAAAAAACTCTATGTCAAGAATTTAAGAATCTTTGCCAGTGTGCAGAATCCGTTGACTTTCACAAAGATGAAAGGCGGATGGGACCCGGAATATACCGGAGACGGTAGTGGTCGTTCTTATCCTGTGGCAAGAGTATATTCATTTGGACTTAATGTTAAATTTTAAACTGTACCGTGATGAAAACAACTATAAAGAATTTGATTTTATCTGCTGTCTTGGTAGTGGGCGGTGCCTCTTGTGTTGACTTGGATACGGCACCGTATGACAGAGAAACGGACTTGACTTATTGGGAAGAGGACCCTGAAGCAGCTGTCAAGGCGTTGAATACTTGCTATACCTATTTGGGAAATATGGACGAACAGCTTTGTTGTGAAGCAATGACGGATAATGCTTATACCAAGCAACCTAATGATTTTACACAAAATATTGGTAATGGTTCATATTCTACAGCCGACTCTTACGTGAAACAGGTTTGGGACGGGCGCTATACGGGTATTCGTATGTGTAACCAGTTGCTGGAAAATATAGACAGGGTTCCTGATTTGGACCCGGAATTGAAGAAACGTTATATTGGTGAGGCAAAAGTACTTCGTGCTTATAGTTATTATGAGTTGTATACGAAATTCGGCGATATACCTTATACTACAAAAGTGCTTTCTATCAAAGAAAGTATGTCTATTGCACGTACAGCCAAAGCCACTGTAATAGCAAATGTTTTGGCCGATCTGGATGAAGTGATTAACGGTAACTATTTGCCGACTTCTTATGATGCGGATAATAAAGGCCGGATTACCCGTTGGGCGGCAATGGCGATTAAAGCTAAAATCTATTTGTTTGAAGGTAATTGGACGCAAGTGAAAAATATCACTTCTACCATTATGACAGAGGGAGGCTTTAAACTCTTTGGAAGTTACGCGGGATTGTTTGAGATTGCTAATGAATACAACTCTGAAGTAATTTTGGATGCACAGTATCGTCCGACTAGTCGTGAACATCAGATGATGTATGTTTTCCTGCCGCCCACTTTGGGTGGATATTCCCAGCTTTCTCCTTTGCAGGAGTTGGTAGACAGTTATATTATGCTGGATGGAAAAACAATTAAAGAAACAGGAACATCGTTTGATGAAAGTCATCCGTATGCCAATCGTGACCCACGTTTGAAGGCAACGGTGATGTACACAGGAAATTCTTATACTTTGGCCGACGGAACAGAAGTCGTTATCAACTGTGAGAAAGGTGAAGGTAAAGATGGTTATGGGGTAGGTTCAGACTGTTCGGCTACCGGTTATTATATTAAGAAATATGGTTCATCCGATAAATGCGTAGTTAATAGCTAAAATAAGCTGGTATATTATA
>OGPA01000466.1_pt1 | contig 42110 bp, 36 predicted proteins | sample 1552841 | NCBI WGS metagenome assembly OGPA01 (sample SAMEA2579916, study PRJEB22360) | human gut metagenome
AGTGGCGGTCGGGCCCGGATGGCCCGCCACCGGCCCCGCCGATGACGTCGAGGCCCGCGCAGCCGTCCGCGCCGCGTATGCGATGCAGGGCCCGGTCTACCTGCGCTTCGGCCGTCTGGCAGTGCCCGTCTTCCACGATGAGGCCAACTACCACTTCGAGCTGGGCAAGGGCGAGCAGCTCACCGAGGGCAACGACATCGCCATCATCGCCACCGGCCTGATGGTCAACGAAGCCCGTCTGGCGGCAGAGCAGCTGGCCGCTGAGGGCATCCACGCCCGCGTCATCAACATCCACACCATCAAGCCGCTGGATGAGGAGATCGTCATCCAGGCGGCAAAGGAGTGCGGCAAGGTCATCACCGCCGAGGAGCACAGCGTCATCGGTGGTCTGGGCGAGGCCGTTTGCGCTGTCCTGAGCGAGAAGTGCCCCACCCCCGTCCGCCGCGTCGGTGTGCAGGACAAGTTCGGCTGCTCCGGCCCGGCCTGGGATCTGCTGAAGCTGTACGGCCTCGATGCCGCCACCATCTGCAAGACGGCCCACGAGATGCTGTAAGAAGAACTACAAATGCAAAGCGCCTGTCGGCAGATGCTGACAGGCGCTTTTTGCTGGGTTCAGATGCGGGTGAAGGGCACCATGCCGTGCTCTTCGGGGGTGTAGTATTCCATCAGGGCCAGATAGTTCTCGCCCTCGTGGCAGTAGGCGGCGCGGAGGACGCTGTCCAGTTCGCCCCGCATCGAGACGAGCTTGACGATATACTGCGCCATGATCCGGACGATGTTGGACTCGATGCCGTAGCACAGGCCGACGGCCAGCACCGGGATGATGATCTGCTGGGCCAGCAGGGGCACGTTCTGGCCGAATCGCTCCAGGATGGGGCGGCTCATTCTGGAGGCGGCCCAGACGCTGCGGGCGATGGTCCAGAAATCGAACTGGTGCATGTTGGAAAGGCTCTGCAGCCGGAGGACGATCTCCTCGTCGGACAGGATCTTGCCGTAGAGCGCCTCGTCTTCGGTGCGGATGAAGGCGCATTGCAGCATGTCCATGATGGCGGGTTCGAACTTTTCGTGGAAGATCTCCTTGCTGCCGCAGAAGTTCTCGACCGCGCGGATGACGGCAGTGGCGTCCTCGGCGGTGGCAAGGCTGCTGATCTCCAGCGGCACCGGCCCGTAGGAAGCGCCCAGAGCGTCGAGGTCGGCCAATTCAGTTCGGTTCCGGGTGGCGGGCAGGAAGCGGTCGTTGCCGTTGCGGTGGTAGCCCCAGTCGGAGGGAAGTACGCGGGTGACGAGGTCGCCGCTGGAAAGGATGTTGAAGATGTTGCTCTCACCCCAGGTGACGCGCAGCGAGCCGTCGGCCTTGTGGTTGTTGTCGAAATCCAGCTGCATGTCCGGCTGGTCGGCGGCAGTCAGGGCCGCAGGGGTGGCAAAGGTGTAGACGAAGCAGTTGGCCTTATCCAGCTGTGGCAGAGCGTTCAGCGCCTTGGCGGCAAGGAGGTTCGCGATGATGGCTCCGCGGCTGGAGCCGCCGATCCCCAGCCTGAGCCTACAACTACGCTTTTCACCGGTCTCTTTATAGACGGTGACAAAGGTCAGGTAGCCGTCCACGGCCAACTGCCCGGTGAGTTCATCCGAGACCTCTACATGGACCATCAGGCTGGTGGAGCCGGTGTGGACGTTGCTGGCCCACTCGCCGCCATAGCCGCCGCCCCGCAGCATCAGGGCCACGAGGGTGCGCGTTTTGCCGTTGTGGAGGTAGCGCTTCCGTGCCAGCGAGTAGCCCACGTAATCCCCGGCCTTGCCGGTGTCAATGTCGTAGTTGTAGAAGCGGGCATCCCCGAAGCCCAGCAGCTCATAGGCTGCAGCGAGGTTCGCCTCGCGGCCCACAGAGCCGTTGACCCAGTACTGCGGGATGCTGACGGCCGCAGTGAACGCGGCCATGACCATGCCCAGCGTCACGAAGGCCAGCTGGTGGTCGTACTCGGTGGCCGGGTGGTCGAACAGGCTCTCGGAGTAGTAGAAATCGTGGGTGATATCCAGATTGCTCAGGATGCTGAGAAACGGCAGCGGATAGGTGCCGTCCGGCACGGCATGGCCCACCGGCTGCGCCGCAGCGGCAGAGCCAGCCGGGAGCAGCAGCCCGCCGACGGCCGAAAGCCCCAGCGCCTTGCAAAAATCCCGTCGCTTCATACGATGTCGTCCCCTTCCTCAGTTTTTTCTAGTATATCGCATCCCGGCATCAAAAATCAACGGGGCAGCTACATTTTGCAGCCGCCCCGCGGTGTGTTATCATGAGATTCAGTCGAGGTGCTGGCAGTACTCGACGATGTGGCGGAACATCTGTTCCACAGCCGGAGCCATGGCGGTGGGCCGCTGAACGGCCAGACCGACCACACGGTCTTCTTCCGGCTGGATGGGGTAGATCTTGACCCCGGCCGTGCACTTGCGCAGCAGCATCCGGGGCATGATGGAGATGCCCAGACCGGCTTCCACCATCGCGATGTTGGACTGGTCGTCGATGACGTGGCAGCGGCGCTCGGTGGCGATGGAATATTTCTTGAGGAACTGGCGCATCTCGGCGTCGGTGGCATCCCACTGGACGACGAAGTTCTGGCCGTTCATCAGCTCCGGCGTCATCACGCCGCGGGGCGGTTCGGGCCAGTCCATGGGGGTGATGCAGAGCAGCGGCTCACGGAACAGCTCGGTGAGGGTGAACTCCTCCCGGCAGTTGTTGGAGAGGAAGGCCATGTCCACCTGCCCGGTGCGCAGCCACTCCTTCACGTCGTCGTAGGTGCCCTGATAGACCTCGACCTCGATCTGCGGGAACTGGGCCATGAAGCCCTTGAGGATGTCGGGCAGCAGCCCGGCACAGACGGAGTTGAAAGCGCCCAGCTTCACTTTGCCCTTCTCCAGGCCGTTCAGCCGTGCGATGCTCTGCTGCAGGGCCTCGTCGCTGTTCAGGACGGCCCGGATGGACGGATAGAGCGAGGCACCGTAGCTGGTCATGGTGACGCCGTTCTTGCCGCGGTTGAATAAGGTAAAGCCCAGCTCAGCCTCCATCACCGCAATGGCGTGGCTGATGGCAGACGGGGTCAGGTGCAGCTGCTGGGCGGCTTTGTTAAAGCTGCCCTGCCGCGCGACTGCGTCGAAAATTTCATAGGAAAACAGCGTCATATCCCATGCCTCCTTCCGTTTTCTCGTTCGGAGACGCTTCATTCTCTGTGAATCTTTTTCATCTTTGATTTGAGATAGTTCAATTATCTTCTTGATTGTACTATTCCAGGCTCGTTCTGTCAAGCATTTTCGGGCCGATTTCTGGGCACAGCAGGCGGATTTTGTCAAATCGGATGCAGGATTTGGAGAAGAGAAATCGTATAAAACAAAAGAACGAAAAAAGACACGGTGCAAACGATCGAAATGAGGGAAATTGAATGGAAACACTTCAGACACAGACCCGGCCGGGCCTGAGCGGAACGGCGCTCAAGCTCGCTGCCTGCATCACCATGCTCATCGACCACATCGGGGCCTCCTGCATCGAGGCGACCTATGGGGTCGCATACCGGACGCCGCCGCAGATCCTGCAACTGGATCGGGTGCTGCGGCTCATCGGGCGGCTGGCCTTTCCCATCTTCTGCTTCCTGCTCGTGGAAGGCTTCCTCCACACCCACGACGTGAAAAAGTACATCGGGCGGCTGTTCCTGTTCGGGCTTCTCAGCGAGGTGCCCTTTGACATGGCTTTCTTCAAGACGCCGTTCCATTGGGGCAATCAGAACGTGTACTGGACGCTGGCGCTGGGCGTGCTGGCCATGGCGCTGCTGCAAAAATCCGAGGATGCCGACGGCAATGCGGCCTGGACAGGCCGTCTCGCAGCGCTGGCCTGCGCAGTGGTGGCCCAGCTGGCGGGGACAGACTATGGGGCCATTGGCGTCGCGCTCATCGTGGCGCTGTACCTGACCCGGAACGACCGGAGGTATCAGTGCATCATCGGCGCGGTGTTGATGCTGTTTGAGATCACGGCCCCGCTGGCGTTCGTGCTGCTCTGGTTCTACAACGGTGAGCGCGGCCGCTGCCCGCAGTGGGCCAAATGGGCATTCTACGGGTTCTATCCCGTGCACCTGACGCTGCTGGCGTTGGTGACGAATCTGCTCCTGGCATGAAAAAAACAGCCGCCCCGGAAGCCCCGGAGCGGCTGTTTTTTTGTGCCCGACAATGGAAAAAGCCCGATGAACTCAAAGGATCATCGAGCTTTTTCTTGGCGGAGTAGGAGGGATTTGAACCCTCGCGCCGTTGTTTAGACGACCTACGCCCTTAGCAGGGGCGCCTCTTCGGCCTCTTGAGTACTACTCCAGAGCAAAGTGCATTACACTTATTCAAAAAAATGGCGGAGAGAGTGGGATTCGAACCCACGGTACGTTGCCGTACGGCAGTTTTCAAGACTGCTTCCTTAAACCACTCGGACATCTCTCCTCGTGGGCACCCGCACACGCCGTACCGAATGCCTATTTAATTTACCAGATTTCCAGCCTGCTGTCAACCCCAAATTAAAAATTTCTCCACGATGCAGACCAAAAATGATTTTGCGACAACTTTTTTTCGAGCCAAAACAAAACTTTCTCTTTACTTGCACAGCCTTTTGTTGTATAATAAAAACAGCAAGAAACAAACCCGACGGACGAGAACAGAGGAGTGTTGAACGATGTCGTTTCCGGAGCTGTTACGGCAATGCCGCAAGCAAAAGCATATGAGCCAGGCGGAACTTGCGTCACTTTTGGGCGTTACCCAGCAGGCAGTGGGCAAATGGGAGAGCGGGAAAAGCTCCCCGGACCCTGCCACGGTGGCCAAGCTTGCCGAGATCCTGGATACCACCGCAGACTACCTGCTGGGCCTGTTCGATCCCGCCAGCGAGGGCCAGACCGAGGAGCGCTTCTTCGGCAGCTATGTGTACAGCCTGATCCCGGTCATCGGCACGGTCAAGGCCGGTTACGGCGCGCTGGCCTATGAGGAGGACTACGGCAAGGAATATGCCCGCGTCAAAGACCCCTCCAGCTACTTCTATCTTGTGGTGCGCGGCGACAGTATGGAACCCCGCATCCACGATGGCGATCTGGCTCTGGTGCACCGGCAGGATACGCTGGAAAACGGCGACCTGGGCGTCCTGATCTACGGCGACGAGGGCGAAGGCACCCTCAAGCGGTATCTGCAGCGGGGCAACTGCGTCGTGCTGCAGCCCTTCAACCCGGCTTACAAGGAGCTGGTCATCAAGGGCGAAGACCTGAACCGCCTGCACATCGCAGGCCGCGTGGTCGAGACCAAGGCCAAGTGGTAACCAATTTGCGCTGAAAAGGCTGCTGCAAGGATGCGGCAGCCTTTTTTGATAAACGAACGGAGGTGCGGCATGGAACAGTCGCTGATGGAAAAGCTGACCATTCTGGCGGACAGTGCGAAATACGATGTAGCCTGCACGTCCAGCGGAGCGTCCCGCGCGGCAAAGGCGGGCAGCATGGGCAGCTGCTACGCACCGGGCTGCTGCCATGCCTTTACGGCGGACGGCCGCTGCGTCAGCCTGCTCAAAGTGCTGATGACCAACTGCTGTACCTTCGATTGCAGCTACTGCGTCAACCGCAGGTCCAACGATGCGCCCCGCGCTACCTTTTCGCCGTGGGAGCTGGCCGAGCTGACCATCGAGTTCTACCGCCGCAACTACATCGAGGGGCTGTTCCTGTCCAGCGCGGTGCTGGTCAGCCCGGACTACACCACCGAGCGGATGCTCAAGACCCTGCGCCTGCTGCGGAACGAATACCATTTCGGCGGGTACATCCACGCCAAGGCTATCCCCGGCACCAGCCCGGAACTGCTGGAGCAGCTGGGTTTTCTGGCCGACCGCCTGAGCGTCAATGTGGAACTGCCCAGCGAGAGCAGCCTGAAACTGCTGGCTCCGGACAAGGGGCGGCACTCCATCTTCCGGCCCATGAAGCAGATCGCAGTGGAGGGAGCCGCCAACCGGGAGGAACTGACCCTCTACCGCAAAGCGCCCCGGTTTGCGCCCGCCGGTCAGAGCACCCAGATGATCGTGGGGGCTTCGCCGGAGACGGATCATCACATCCTCAAGCTGACCGAGGGGATGTACCAGAAATACAGCCTCAAGCGGGTGTTCTACTCCGCCTATATCCCCGTGGCCGAGGATACCCGCCTGCCCGCGCTGGATACCAAGCCCCCGCTGCTGCGGGAGCACCGGCTCTATCAGGCGGACTGGCTGCTGCGGTTCTATCAGTTCAAAGCGGACGAGATTTTGGACGCCGATCATCCGAACTTCAACCCCTATCTGGACCCGAAATGCAACTGGGCGGTCCAGCATTACGGGCTGTTCCCGGTGGACGTGAACCGGGCCTCCTTCGAGATGCTGCTGCGGGTGCCGGGCATCGGCCCCAAGAGTGCCCGGCGCATCTGGCATGCCCGGAAACAGGCCTCACTGGGGCTGGATGAGCTGAAACGGATGGGCGTGGTGCTCAAGCGGGCCCAGTATTTCATCACCTGCCGGGGCTTTGCCGGAGCGCATCCGGGGCGGGGCAGCGCGGGCCGGGAGCGGATCACGAGCGCCCTCATCGACCCGACCATCTTCAGCGGCGGCGTGGAGCAGCTGAGCCTGTTCTCGCCGCCCGCCGTGGACAAGCTGGTGGCACAGGGAGTGCCGCCCCACGCGGCCCAGAAGCTGGTGCGGGAGGAGGCAGTGCAATGTCTGGCCAGAGCGCTGTGAACTCCGCCCGCAAGCTCCACGATGCCGCAGTCGTTTACCTCTACGACGGCAGCTTTGAGGGCTTCCTCTGCTGCGTCTTCGAGAGCTTTGCCCAGCACGAGATCCCGTTTGCGGTCTGGACGCCGGAGCGGGAAACTGCCACCCTTTACCCCTTCAAGGACATCGCCACCGACCACGAAAAAGCCCGGCGGGTGTTTGCCAGCTTTGGCCGGAAACTGGGGGCCGAGACGGAATACCTCGTCACACGGGACTTCCTCTCCGGCCGGGAGGACAAGGAACTGCTCCTCATCCGGTTTCTGCATCTGGCCTTTGCGCTGGGGCCGGGTACGGTCAAGCGGGCAGGCCACCCGGACGTCGCGCCGCTCTACGAGATGAAAAAGAGCCTCGACTGGGAGGTGGACAAATTTCAGGGCTTCGTCCGCTTCGAGGAACACGACGGGATGCTGGGCGCGGTCATCCACCCGAAAAACTACATCCTGCCGCTGCTGCGGGGGCATTTCTGCGGCCGCTTTCCGGAGGAAGACTTCATGATCTACGACGCAGTGCATCAGGCGGTGCTGCTGTATCGGGATCACCGGCCGCAGCTGCTGGAGCTGGCCGAGCCGCTGGAGCTTCCCCCGCCCAGTGAACGGGAGCAGCAGTTTCAGGCGCTCTGGAAGCAGTTTTACAAAACGCTGGAGATCCAGGCCCGCCACAACGAGCGGGGCCGCATGATCCACTGCCCCAAACGCTTCTGGGCCGATCTGACGGAGCTGCGGGAGGAACTGTGAAGCAGCGGAGCAGGGTTTTGTCCGGCTCCTTCTCACTTGATTTTGCTTTTTTGTATTTTTCGATGTACTTCTGCATCCCACACTGGATGCGGTATTCCTTTCCGCGCAGGGCATCAAATTCGTTCGGGCGGATGTGTGGCTGCTTTACCGGGTCGATGTATCGTTCCTCGTCCAGAATGAGAACGGCTTTCTGACGAAAATTTCAACTTGTTTACGCGAAAAATTGCGTTGCTGTCAAAACACCAGCTGCACCAGCAGCACATAGCAGACCGTGCCGCCGGCGATGGAAACAAGGGTCTGGTGCTTCCATTTGTGGAGGGCGATGGTCACGGCGATGGCGAGGGCCTCCGGGATGCCGCGGCTGCCCGCAAAGGGCGTCACGCTCTTGAGGCAGTAGACGATGAGCATCCCGAAGATGGCGGCGGGTAGAACGCGGCCCAGATACCGCACCACCTCCGGTGGCTGCTGGTCCTTGGAGGAGAAGATCAGAAATGGCAGAAAGCGGGTGAGCATGGTGGCAGCAGTGCACACCGCGATCGTGATGCCCATTTGCAGTGCGGTCATTTCGGCACCTCCGTTTCGCCGTGTTTTGCTTCAATGGACTCAATGGGCCTGCGCAGGGCCACCAGCAGCACCAGGATGCAGGCCATAGCGGGCAGCAGGAAGCTGCCTGCCCCAAAAAGCACCAGGCAGACCAGCGGCACCAGCAGCCCGATGAGGGCGCTGGCGTGCTGTTTTTCTTTTTCCCACTGGTTCAGGAAGATGACCACGAACATGGTCGTCATCACGAAATCCACACCCTCTGTGCTGAAGGGCAGGACCGAACCGACCACCGCGCCCAGCCCGGCGCTGGCCACCCAGTAGAGCTGATCCAGCAGGGTGATGAAAAACATGAACCAGCCCCGGTCCACCCCTTCCGGCGGCTCGGCCGAGCAGGTGATGGAGAAGGTCTCGTCGCTCATGGCGTAGATCATGTAAACGCTGCGCAGGCCATAGCCTTTGTAGCGCTCCAGCATGGCAAGGCTGTAGAACAGGTGCCGCGCCTGGATCATCAGGGCCATCAGAAAGGCCGACAGCGGCGCGAACGCCCCCAGCAGCAGGCTTGCCAGCACGAATTCCAGCGAGCCGCCGTAGACGACGGTGCCCATCAGCATGGGCATCCAGACCGGCAGGCCCAGAGATTGAACATAGATGCCATACCCCATGCCCAGCACGAGGTAACCGGCAAACACCGGCACCGTCTGGGGCGCAGCTGCCCGGAGCGCCCGCCACACCTCGCCGGAAGAATGAGGATCTGATTTGACTGGATACATTTCCACTAACCTCCTGGATTAGTAGTATAACAGAATCTCCCGGCATTGCAAGTTGTTTCGGGAAAAAGATTTTGCGCACAAAAACACCCCCGCCGAAAAATTCCCGACGGGGGTGTTCGTGTGTTATGGGTCACTGCTCGTTCTTTCGGGCAAGGTCTTTGGTATAGAGGGCGCGGGTGGCGTTGAGGACGGCCAGCACCATGACGCCGACGTCGGCGAAGATGGCGGTCCACATGCTTGCCAGACCCAGAGCGCCGAGCACCAGGCAGGCGAACTTGATGGCCAGTGCGAAGACGATGTTCTCGTAGACGATGCGGAGGGTGCGGCGGGCGATGCGCATGGCCAGCGCGATCTTGGCCGGGTCGTCGTCCATCAGGACGATGTCCGCAGCCTCAATGGCGGCGTCCGAGCCCAGCGCACCCATGGCGATGCCGAGGTCGGCGCGGGACAGAACGGGCGCGTCGTTGATGCCGTCGCCCACGAAGGCGAGGTTCTCTTTCGGGCCTTTGGCGGCGAGGAGCGTTTCGATCTGGTCCACCTTGTCGCCGGGCAGCAGACCGGCATGGTACTCGTCCAGACCCAGCTGATTGGCGACCGCTCTGGCTACAGGCTCGGCGTCGCCGGTCAGCATCACGGTCTTGCGGACGCCTGCGGACTTCAGGCTCCGGATGGCCTGCGCGCTGTGGGGCTTGACCACGTCCGCGATGAGCAGATAACCGGCGTACTGCCCCTCGATGGCCACATGCACGAGGGTGCCCGGCTCGGTCACTTCGGGGGCGGTGAGGCCCAGTTTTGCCATCAGGCGGGCATTGCCGGCGGCAACGGTTTTGCCGTCCACCTTTGCTGTCACGCCGTGGCCGCCAAGCTCCTGGACATCGGTGACGCGGCTGGCGGCGATGTCCCTGCCGTAAGCGGCCTTGATGCTCAGAGAGATGGGGTGTTTGGACCAGCTCTCGGCCAGGGCGGCGGCCTCCACGAGGGCGTCTTCGGTGACACCGTGTTCGGGGTGGACGCCCACGACCTTGAAGGTGCCCTGGGTCAGGGTGCCGGTCTTATCAAAGACCACGATCCCGGTGCGGGCCAGCTCTTCCAGATAGGTGGAGCCTTTGACGAGGATGCCGCAGGCGCTGGCACCGCCGATGCCGCCGAAGAAGCTCAACGGGATGGAGATGACCAGAGCGCAGGGGCAGGAGATGACGAGGAAGGTCAAGGCGCGGTAGACCCAGTCGCCGAAGCGGGCGGGCTGGCCCATCAGCAGCAGGACCACCGGCGGGATGAACGCCAGAGCCAGTGCGCTGTAGCAGACGGCGGGGGTGTACACGCGGGCAAAACGGGTGATGAAGTTCTCGGTGCGGGCCTTCTTCATGCTGGAATTTTCCACCAGGTCGAGGATCTTGGAGACCGTGGACTCGCCAAATTCCTTGGTGGTGCGCACCTTGAGCAGGCCGGTCATGTTCACACAGCCGCTGATGACCTCATCGCCGGTTTGCACGTCGCGGGGCAGGCTCTCGCCGGTCAGGGCCGCGGTGTTCAGGGCCGAAGTGCCCTCCACGATCACGCCGTCGATGGGCACACGCTCGCCGGGCTGGACCACGATCACGGTGCCGACTTCGACATCATCGGGGTCTACCTGTTCCAGCTTGCCGTCTGCATCCTCGATGTTGGCGTAGTCGGGGCGGATGTCCATCAGGCTGGAGATGCTCTGGCGGCTCTTGCCGACGGCCACGCTCTGGAACAGCTCGCCGATCTGGTAAAAGAGGATGACGGCGCAGCCCTCGACATAGTCGCCCAGCGCGAACGCGCCCACGGTGGCAACGGCCATCAGGAAGCACTCGTCGAACGGCTGGCGGTTCTTGATGCCCTTGAGCGCCTTGCGCAGGACATCCCAGCCCACCACGAGGTACGGGATGAGGTAGAGCACCAGCTCCACCGGGGTGGGGAATGCGGGCAGGAGCTTCAGGATCACGATCAGGATGACCGCTGCGATGATCTGATACAGTACCTTTTTCTGCTTTTTGGTCATACGAAACTCTCCTTTTGACGGATGGCTGGGGGCGGTTTCAACAGGTTTTCCCCGGAAAGGAAACTTTTCCACGTTTTCCCCCATGTTTTCCACGAGGTTTTCCCGAAGAAATCTGACTTTTTCGCGTTTGTTTTCAAACTTTTCCGCAAAAGATGTTGAAAACCCGGTGGAAAGTGTTGAAAACTGGCTTTTCTTTCAACAGGAAATCGCCGGGGAAGGAAACGGCTCCCCCGCAGGAGGAGCCGTTCTCATCGGATGCGTTGCTCAGATATCAAAGATCTCGCAGTCGTCCTCGACCTTTTTGCAGGCGGCCAGAACGTTCACCATGGTGTCGTGGGGGTCTGCGCCCTCTGCGAACTCCACCTTCATCTTCTGGGTCATGAAGCTGACGGTCGCATTTGCCACACCGGCCACGGTGTTGGCGGCGTCTTCCATCTTCTGGGCGCAGTTTGCGCAATCGACTTCGATCTTGTAGCTCTTCTTCATAATAAGTACCTGCCTTTCGGTTATTCTTCGATATGGTCCATCCCCATGGAGAGGATGCTGCGCACATGGTCATCGTCCAGTGCGTAGTAAACGGTCTTTCCGTCCCGGCGGAACCGCACGAGCTTCGAGTCCTTCAGCACCCGGAGCTGGTGGCTCACCGCAGACTGGCTCAGCTGCACCGCATTCGCAAGGTCCTGCACACACAGCTCGCTGTCGTGGAGCGCATACAGGATCTTGATGCGGGAGGAGTCGCCGAACACCCGGAACAGGTCGGCCAGCTCATACAGCACTTCGTCGTCCGGCATCACAAGAGGCCCCGGCTGCGCGGCGGGCAGAGCGTCTTTGGGGTCGTTCATGGCAGTTTCTCCTTTCGCGGCACATTCATGTGAACGCTTGTTCATGTGTTCATAGTATCACGCGGAAGAGGCCCTGTCAAGGCTTTTTGCAAAGATTTTGAGCAGAACCTCGAAATTGTAAAAAAATACCCCAATACGCAAGAAAACTGCGATTTCAATCTGCAAAAAGGGTGCGTTTTGAGCGTGGAAAAAGTGTCAATGTTTTCGTCGATTTTCGGTGAAGTTCTTTGCTGCCCATGGCAGATACATCACCGCCAGTGCCGCAGCGATGGCGGGCAGGAAGCCGAGTATATAATACGGTTCACCCAGCAATCTCGTGAAGGCACAGGTGATGACGTTGGCGGTTGGGTTGTTCAGGAAATAGAAGTTCGTGTACAGAGACTTGTTGAGAAAATAGATGGGCAAGGCGGTGCCGAACAGGAAAGCCAGTACCTGCGGCACCCGGCGGGGGCTGGGGCGGTAGCCGCCCACAACGAGAAGGACCGGGTAAAGCACCAGCAGGGCGTGGATGGAGACCGAGTGCAAGTTGATGAGCGTCCACCATGAAGGCACATCCAACCAGCTTGGGCAGAGCAGGGCCAGCGCCGCACCGGGGATGCAGAGGGCGTAAAGTTCCTCTTTGCACCAGTTCTGGTCGAACAGGGTGTTGTACAGGCAGACGAAAACATTAATGCTGCATAGGTGGAGCGGGAGATAGCTCCAATTCCACTGGCCAGTCAGGGCCATGCCGAGCAGAAGGGCCGCTTCGTCAAGAAGCAGAAGCACCGTGACCCCCACCAGGATGCGCCGCCGCTGTTTTGGCCCGCTGTGCCTGTACCAGAGCGCAGCACTCAGGATGAAGAGCAGTGAAAGCGCCAGTTCGGTGAGATGGATTCTTCCATACAGTGGGTAACACTGATAATTCACTCCGTACTCCAGCGCGGTGATATCGTAGGATTTCCAGAAGTCGTTCATAGGCGTACCCTCCCCCATTTTGCCCTATCATAACGCGTTTTGGGCTGACAGGAAAGAGGAAAATGCAGAAATCCACCAAAAACAGGTGCATCGACGCGGAAAATGTGGTATCCTATCAGGAGGTCGGAAATTTACTGCCGCAAGGCGATTCTGGAAAGGAAGTTTTTTTATGTTGACTATTGGCATCCACGGCGAGCAGAGCCAGCTCGTGACGAACGAAAACACCGCAAAGACCATGGGCAGCGGCACACTGGACGTGTTCGCAACGCCCGCACTGGTGGCACTGGCCGAAAAGACCTGCTGGATGAGCGTCGCGTCCGAGCTGGACGCGGGCTGCGGCTCGGTGGGCACGAAGCTGGAGCTGGAGCACACCGCCCCCACCCCCGTGGGCATGACCGTGACCTGTGAGAGCGAGCTGACCGCCGTGGAAGGCCGGAAGCTGGTGTTCAAGGTCTCGCTGCACGACGAAAAAGGCCCCGTGGGCGGCGGCGTGCATGAGCGTTTCGTCGTCAATGACGCGAAGTTCGCGGCGAAGGCGGAGAGCAAGAAGGGGTGAACCCTCTCAGTCACCTTCGGTGACAGCTCTCCCGAAGGGAGAGCCACTGGCGAGTCGGTAGTGGTCGTGCTGGACGAGCGAAGTTTTTTGCAATCGGGAACGGTCGGGCTCCGCTGTCTCGATTCACGGCTGCAATACAAATGCCGCTGCCAATGAGAGCAGGGCCCGGCACCTTGCGCCCCGTCGTGCCCAAGCGAACAGCAGGGCTGGCCCGGTCTGCCAATGCCTCGCCCTTCGGGAGAGGTAGCAGTGCGCAGCACTGACGGAGAGGGTCAGTCCCGCAGCCGCTTCACGTTTTCCGGGCCTTGCCCTCCCTTGAGTGGGGACGGAGCGGTTCTTCCAACCGCAGCGGCGGTTCATCCTCCGCCATCACCTGTTCTTCGGCCCGCTGCTGGGCCTCGTGGAGGAGGCGGGCGGCCTGTTCGCTGGCGCGGAACAGTTCAAAGTACAGCGCTTTATAATCCGGCGCGGCAAACACCCCCTTCCCTGTCTGGTTGGGGATAGTCTGCCCCGCGCTGAGGCAAAAAATCAAAAGAGGAATCAGATCTTATGAAAAAAGTCAATCTTTCGTGGGCGGGTGCCGTGCTGGTGTTCGCTCTGCTGCTGTGGTGCACGGCGGCAACACCCGGCACCATTGCCGACCCGTCTACCTACACCTGCGCCGTGTACAGCACGGCGCTCTCCCTGCTGCCGCCGGTGGTGGCCATCGTGCTGGCACTGAACACCAAGGAGGTCTACACCTCGCTGCTGGTGGGCATCGCGACGGGTGCGCTGCTCTTTGCCAACGGCAACCTGGAGCTGGCCCTGAACACCCTGTTCTTTAACGAAGACGGCGGCATGGTCGCCAAGCTGTCCGACTCCAGCAATGTGGGCATTCTGGTCTTTCTGGTCATGCTGGGCATCCTGGTGGCCCTGATGAACAAGGCGGGCGGCAGCGCGGCCTTTGGCCGCTGGGCGTCCACCCACATCCACACCCGCGCGGGGGCGCAGTTCATGACCCTTGTTCTGGGTGTGCTCATCTTTGTGGACGACTACTTCAACTGCCTGACCGTAGGCTCCGTCATGCGGCCTGTGACCGACCGGCAGAAGGTCTCCCGCGCAAAGCTGGCCTACCTCATCGACGCCACGGCGGCCCCGGTCTGCATCATCGCGCCGGTGTCCAGCTGGGCGGCGGCCGTCACCTCCTCGGTGCCGGAAGGTTCGGGCATCAACGGCTTTACCATGTTCCTGCGCACCATTCCGTATAACTACTACGCCCTGCTGACCCTCATCATGATCCTCTTCCTCATCTTCACGGGCACCGACTACGGCCCCATGAAGCTCAACGAGGACAACGCGCTGAAGGGCGACCTCTTCACCACCGAAGACCGCCCCTACGGCGACGATGTGGACGACGGCACCACAGCCTGCGGCCATGTCATCGACCTGATTTTGCCGGTGCTGGTGCTCATTGCGGCCTGCATCTTCGGCCTCATCTACACCGGCGGCTTCTTTGAAGGCGTGGACTTCATCACCGCCTTCTCCGACTGCAATGCCTCGGCGGGCCTGGTGCTGGGCAGCAGCATCGCGCTGCTGTTCACCTTCGTGTTCTACCGGGTGCGTGGCGTGATGACCTTTCAGGACTTCGCGGCCTGCATCCCGGAGGGCTTCAAGGCCATGGTCAGCCCCATGCTCATCCTGACGCTGGCGTGGACCCTTTCCGGCATGACCAACCTGCTGGGTGCCAAGTATTACGTGGCCAACCTGCTCAACGGCTCGGCGGCTGCGCTGCAATATCTGCTGCCGACCATCATCTTTCTGGTGGCGGTGTTCCTGGCCTTTGCCACCGGCACGTCCTGGGGCACCTTCTCCATCCTCATCCCCATCGTCTGCCATGCGTTCCCGCAGGGGGAGATGCTGGTCATCTCCATTGCGGCCTGCCTGTCCGGCGCAGTGTGCGGCGACCACTGCTCCCCCATCTCGGACACCTCCATCATGGCGTCCGCCGGTGCTCATTGCAGCCATGTGAACCATGTGTCCACCCAGCTGCCCTATGCCATCACGGCGGCGGCCATCTCGGCGGTGTGCTATGTCGTCACCGGCCTGAGCCAGATGTTCCTGGGCGCCAGCGCCAGCCTGCTCACCTCGCTGGTGCTGCTGGCCGTGGCCATCGTGCTGGAGCTGGTGGTGCTGAACGTCATCCGGCTGCGAACGGCCAAAGCAGACTGACCCAACCGGCGTTTTTGGCCCTGTCAAGGGGGCAAAAATCGTCATTCGCGCAGTTTTCAGGGTGTTTCACGCAGCTTTGCTTTCCTTTCGGTTGCTTTTCTGGTATGATGGACCCAGAAACGAACGACCGTGCGGCCTTTGGCAGAAGAGGAGGACGACCCCAATGAAAAAACGCATTCTCAGCCTGATCCTGGCACTGAGCATGGTGCTCTCCGTGTTCCCCCTGGGAGCCTTTGCAGCAGACCCCCCAGAACTCGTCATGGGCGCGAACGGTCTGCCGGTCTATTCGGAGGGCACCGTGGGCCACAACTGGGTGTACATGAACGGCACACTGTGTCTGCTGTATGGAACGTTTGATTTCAGCTCCACCCATCCCCAAAACACCGGAGCAGGAACGCGGCCCGTTCCGGCTGTGAGGTGTATGATTGAGATTCGATCGGGTGTGGAAATTACCGGCGGCAGCTTCGGTAACAGTGTGACAAACTACGGCACCATCAGCAGTGGTACCTTCCAGACAATGGGCGGCGGTGTGATAAACGAAGGCACCATAAAGAACGGCACCTTTGAGGGAATCGTGACAAACAACAGCACCATCAGCGGTGGTACCTTCCAGAACGGGTGCAGTGTGACAAACAACAACACTATCAGCGGTGGTACCTTCCAGAACGGGTGCAGTGTGATAAACAACAGCAACATCAGCGATGGCACCTTTGAAGGAAAAGTGAAAAACCACGACGGAACGATTTCTAGCGGCACCTTTAAGGGAGAAGTGACAAACGAAGCCAACGGAAAAATCGAGGGCGGCACCTTTGAAAAACTCGTGACGAACGGCGGTACCATCGAGAAAGGCACCTTCAATGGAAAAGTGATAAACAACGAAATAATCAACAACGGCATCTTCACGTACAAGGTGGAAAACAACGGCAACGGAACGATCTATGGCGGCACCTTCGCGGGCGGTGTGGACAACAGAAAAGACGGCCTCATATTCGGTGGCGTGTTCAACGGCGTCATAGAAGGAACGACGGGAGCTGGTGTCTACCACATCACCGTGGATGAGGCCTCCCCCGGTGCCAAGATCGAGAAAGTCAACGATGTGCCTGCGGTTTGGGACCCCTACGTCGTGATCGAACCGGGCGAGACGAAGGAAGTGACCGTCACCGCCAGCACCGAGATCTACAGCCTGAACCACAAGCCCCTCAGCACGAACCCCTACTACAGCAGCCAAGACAGCAACGACAAGAATACCGTGACATTCATCATGCAAAATGAGGGCGTGAAAATCGGCTGCGGCGGGCTCGTCATGGCGTATGAAGGCTACCCGATCGGCTCCAACAACGGCGAAAACAACTGCGAGGGCAAAGGCTGGGAGTACATTAAAAAAGACCAGTCGGACCCGACAAACACCGGCAAACTGATTCTGAAGAGTGGAACGTTTGATTTCAGTTCCACCTATCCCCAAAACACCAGTAAGGGAGCGGGGGCAGAGCCTGTGGCGTGTGCGGTTGAGATTCAATCGGGTGTGACAATTACCGGCGGCATCTTTGAAAAAAAAGTGACAAACGACGGCGCCATCAGCGATGGTACCTTCAATGGAGAAGTGACAAACAACAGCCTCATCAGCGATGGTACCTTCGCGGCGGGCCTGTCTAAGAACGACGGCAACGTGACCGGCGGCGTGTTCAACGGCAAGACGGGGCTGACCAATGCCCTCCAAGTCACCGTAACGAATGGCAGTGTGCTCAAGGTGAACGGCGAAGACCCGCTGAAGGTGGATGAAACGACGGGAGCCGTGACGACCGACACGGCATGGGACCTCTACTCCTACAAAGACACCACCATGACCATCACCGCCGATACCGAAATCTTCAGCCTGAACCACGAGTCCATCAGTGCGGACAAATACGGTGTTGACAAGAAAACCGTGAAATTCACCATGCCGGACGGGCCCGTGGTGCTGAACGGAGCAATCACCTGCACCGACCTCGTGATGAAGGGCGGTTATCCGGAGGCTTCCAACGGCGGCACCATCCCCTGCAAGGGCGACGGCTGGGAGTACAGTAACGGCACACTGGTTCTGGAGAATGTAGCGCATTTTGATTTCAGCTCCACAGAGCCTGTGAAGTGTGCAATTCAATCGGGGGCGCATATTACCGGCGGCACCTTTGAAGGAACGGTGACAAACAAAACCGGCGGCGGAGCAATCTCTGACGGCATCTTCAAGGGCAGCGTAGAAAACAGTAGTATCATACACGGCGGCACCTTCAGGGGCCAGGTGGACAACAGCGGCAAAATCAACGGCGGCATTTTCCCGGCGGGCCTGTCTGAGAACACCGGCAGCGTGACCGGCGGCGTCTTCAACGGCAATACGGCGCTGACCAATGCCCACCAAGTCACCGTAACGAATGGCAGTGTGCTCAAGGTGAACAGCGAAGGCCCGCGGAACGAGGATGGAACGGAGGACACGGCAGGGGCATGGGACCTCTACTCCTATGCGGGCACCACCGTGACCATCATTGCCAGCACCGAAATCTTCAGCCTGAACGGCAAGTCCATCGGCGATGGCAACTGCAACAGCAGCTACCCCGATACAAGCAAAAAGACGATCGTGAAATTCACCATGCCGGACGACAAGGACGTGGTGCTGAACGGAGCAATCACCAGCACCGACCTCGTCATGGAGAATGGCTGGCCGAAGGATTCCAACGGCGGCAAAAACCCCTGCAAGGGCGACGGCTGGCAGTACATCCCCAATGACCCGACCTATGGCAACATGCTGCTTCTGACGGGCAGCAACCAGACCGGCGGGCTGTTCGATTTCAACACCATCGGAGATGGTTCGGCGGTGGAGTGCAACGTCTTTGTGGGCAAGCCGACGGCCATCACGGGCGGCGAGTTCAACGGCAAAGTGTTCAACAACAGCGGCATTCTGGGCGGCACCTTCCACGGCGAGGTCGACAATATGGGACCGGGCCGCATTGAGAATGGCACGTTCAAGAACTCGGTCGAGAACAACGGCATGATCGAAAACGGCACCTTTGAAGGGACAGTGGAAAACAACACCAACGGAACGATCTCTGGCGGCACCTTCGCGGGCAGTGTGAGCAACAACGGCGGCACCGTGAACGGCGGCATATTCAACGGCAACACAGGTTTGGACGAGGTAACAGGTCTCCACTCCATCACCTGGGATGCGGCCTCCTCCAATGCCAAGATCGAGAAAGTCAACGGTGTGTCTGCGGATTGGAAGCCCTACGTCGTGACCAGCAATGCCACGACGAAGGAAGTGACCATCACTGCCGACACCGAGATTTTCAGCCTGAACGGCCAGCCCATCGCCGAAAGCAGCTACGGCGTCGACAAGAAGACCGTGACCTTTACCATGCCGGACGATGACGTGGTGCTGAACGGCGAGCTCATCACCAAGCCGGAACCCGAACCCGAACCGAAACCCGAACCGAAACCCGAACCGAAACCCGAACCGAAACCGGAACCGACACCGGAGCCTGAACCGGAACCCACCACCTACACCGTGACCGTCATCGGCGGCACGATCGACGGCAAGACGTCCGTTTCCGCCAAGGAGAACGACACCCTGACCGTGGTGCTGGACCAGAACGACATTCCGGACGGCATGACGTTTGACCTGTGGAGCATTTCGTCGAGCAAGCTCAGCGGCGATATCAACGTCGATTACCGGGCCGAGGCCATGACCTTCCAGATGCCTGCCGAGGATGTGACCATCCGGGCGCAGTACCGCTCGGCGGAGATCATCGAGGACGCAGCGCCCTCTCCGCTGGCAACGGCGGCGACCATCGCGGTGGGCGGCGCAGCCGCAGGCATCGTGGTGTGGCAGGGCGTGAGCCTGGGCGTAGACCTCTACCTCGCCAATGCGCTGCCCCAGGGTGTGCCGGTGCCGACCGACCGCCGTGCGCTGGCGCTGCTCCTGTGGGAGACCGCAGGCAAACCGGAGGTGGCTCTGCCCACCCTTTACGGCGATATCCCCGCCGAAGAGATCGAGCTGCAAAAGGCCACCCGCTGGGCGGTCCAGAACGGCCTGATGGACGCGGCCGACAAGAAGGATGCGTCCTTCTTTGACCCGGACCATTATGTCACCAAGATGGACGTCTTCGGCGCATGGCTCCGGCTCAAAAAGCTCCTCGGCACCACCTGAACATCCCCGACGCAGTGAGCGTCCCCCTTAACGCAAAGGACCTCCCGGCCTGCATGGGCTGGGGGGCCCTTTGTTTCAAAACGGAAAAATTCCGTTGCTTCTGGGAAAAAACATGGTATACTAAAGGAAATTGAGCAATCGGAAGGAGCCGTACCATGCTGGAAAAAGCATTCAACGACGTTTACACAAAATTCAAGCTGCACTTCTATCAGAACGTGTTTCAGCGCTTTGCCACCCGCGAGGCGACCCTGACCACGGTGGAGTCCTTCTGCATGGAGGGCATCATGGCCATGGGCGAGCCCACCATTGCGGAGTTCTCGCGGATGATGAAGATCTCTACCCCCAACGCGGCGTATAAGATCGGCAGCCTGATGCGCAAGGGCTACGTGGAAAAGATCCAGTCCGCCAAGGACCGGCGCGAGTACCACCTGCGCCCCACCCAGAAGTATTTCGAGTACTACAACATCAGCTATTCCTACCTGCACACCGTGGTCGAGCGTGTGCGGGAGCGCTTCCCCGCCGAGGACGTGGACAAGCTGGAACAGATGCTCACCATCATCAGCGAGGAGCTGATGCCGGAGCTGGATCTGAAATCAAAGACGGAGGACGAATAAGCGCCGTTTCACCCCGTTGGAGTAAAACGGCCGGGGCAATTGCAATCCGTGCGCCGGAATGATACAATAGGAGCCAGCGAGAACCGCCGCCGGACGTTTTTCCGGCAAGTGCAAGTGTAAGAAAGAAGGCTTTTATCATGAGCATGAATACAGTCCCTGAGCGTCTGGCTGCGCTGCGCGCCGCCATGGACGCCAATGGCGTGGACCTCTACCTCATCCCGGTGGGCGACCCGCACTCCAGCGAGTATCTGCCCGACCACTACACCTCCCTGACCTATTTCTCCGGCTTCCACGGCGAGAACTCGAACTTCGTCGTGACCAGAGACAAGAGCGCCCTGTGGGCCGACGGCCGCTATTTTGTGCAGGCCGAAAAGGAGATCGCGGGCACCGAGATCGAGCTGGAACGGATGGGCGAGCCGGGTGTGCCGACCGTGGAGCAGTATTGCGCCGATGCCCTGCCGGAAGGCGGTGTGCTGGGTCTGTGCGGCCTGACCGCTTCCTGCCAGCTGGTGCGCAGCGTACAGAAAGCGCTGGACGCCAAGCACGGCACCATCAAGACCCTGAATCTGGAAGATGAGCTGTGGACCGAGGGCCGCCCTGCCCTGCCGGAGACCCCGGCCTGGCTCCTGAGCAAGGAGTATGCGGGCTTCGCCCCCGCCGAGAAGCTGGAGCAGCTGCGGGCCAAGCTCAAGGAGCTGGGCTGCACGGCCCAGCTGGTGGGCAAGCTGGACAACCTGGCCTGGCTGCTGAACCTCCGCGCGATGGACATCCAGTGCACTCCCTACGCCATGGCCTACTGCTATGTGACCGGGGACCGTGCCGTTCTCTTCATCAACACCCGTCGTCTGGGCGCGGAGGCCGCTGCCGAGCTGAAGGAGAACGGCGTCGAGATCGCCGAATATGACGACATCCTCACCTTCCTGGCCGCAGAGACCGAGGCCCAGACCGTTCTGGCCGACCCGGCTTCCGTCAACTATGCGGTCTACGAGACCCTGCGCAACAACCCGGTCCTGACCGTCAAGGACGAGGCCGACCCCCTGCTGCCGATGAAGGGCGTCAAGAACGAGACCGAGCTGAACCACAACCGTGAGACCCATCTGCGCGATGCCGTGGCCATGGTGCGGTTCCAGAAGGAGCTGGAAGAGCGTCTGGCTGCAGGCGAGGAGCTGACGGAGCTGACCGTGGACGAGATCCTCCACAAGTACCGCTCGGCACAGGACAAGTTCATCGTGGAGAGCTTCGGCACCATTGCAGCCTACGGCGGCAACGCGGCCATGATGCACTACCACGCCACCGAGGAAGACCACGCCAAGCTCGAAAAGAAGGGCTTTTTGCTGGTGGACAGCGGCGCGACCTACATGGACGGCACCACCGACATCACCCGCACCTACCCGCTGGGCGAGCTGACCGAGGACGAAAAGCGGTTCTACACCTGGACGCTGCAGTGCCATATCGACATTGCCAAGGCCGTCTGGCTGAACTACTGCGACGGCCACATGCTGGATACCATCGCCCGTGAGCCTCTGTGGCAGCACCTCATCAATTACCGCTGCGGTACCGGCCACAGCGTCAGCTTCGTGGGCAATGTCCACGAAGGCCCCCACGCTCTGAACGGCCGCAACACCACCGTGTTCCAGCCGGGCATGATCGTCACCGACGAGCCGGGCGTCTACGAGAGCGGCGTCGTCGGCATCCGCATCGAGAACGAGCTGGAGTGCTACCACAAGGCCGACAACCAGTACGGTACCTTCCTGGCCTTCCGCCCGCTGACCTTTGTGCCCATCGCCACCTCGCCTGTGGTGCCCGGCATCCTGACCAAGGACGAGATCGAGTGGCTGAACGCCTACCACCGCGAGGTCTTCACCAAGCTCGCTCCCCGCCTGACCGAGGAGGAGCGCGACTGGCTGGCCAAGAAGTGTGCCGCCATCGGAGCGTAAATAAGGATAAAAAGACCCTCTCAGTCTCGCTGGCGCTCGCCAGCTCCCCCGATGGGGGAGCTTTGATGCAGGTTCAACTCGACATCAAAACCTCGCCCTTTGGGAGAGGTGGCATTGCACAGCAATGACGGAGAGGGTTCTTTGTTATTCCTGTTCCGGTTTGTGGTCTTTCCAGTAGGCTTTTGCCTCATCAATGGCCTTTTTGAACGGGCCGGAGGGGTAGGTACTCTCGGCGATGTCCACCAGGAATTTATACAGCTGGGGGCGCACCTCCTCATACATGCCCAGGCGGGTGTAGAGGTCTTTGTAATAGCGGAACACCTGCAGCTTGTTCTGCACCACGGTGGATACGTGGACCTGCGTGTGGCAGATGCTCTGCGGGTTCTGGACGTAGTAATAACCGGCCTTGCCGATGGAAACGAAGGTCTCGGCGTACTGGATATATCGCAGGTTGAAGACGAGGTCTTCGGCCCAGTGCATCTCGCTGACGAACTGGATGTCGTTCCGGGTCAGGAGGTCGCGGCGGTAGAGCTTGTTCCAGAGCACACTGTAAAAATAGGAGGCGGGCTTGTCCATCAGGCGGAGGGCGAAGGTGTCCTTGTCATAAACGCCTGCGGGCAGAAAGCCGTACTCCCGCATCTCCGGGGGCCGGGCGACGCTCATGACGCCCAGCTCGTCCTGGATCTTATCAAGCACCTGTTCGGGCTTGGAAGCGCCCGCCGGGATGACCATTTTGTAAGGTGCGATGACGAGGTCGGCGGTGTGCTCCTCGGCCGCGGCCACGAGAGCGGCCGTGAAGTCCGGGTCGAGATAGTCGTCGCTGTCCACGAACTGCACATACTTGCCGCCGGCCAGCTTCAGGCCCAGGTTGCGGGTGTCCGCTACGCCGGAGTTTTCCTTGTCCACCAGCACGATGCGGGGGTCTTTGGCGCGGAACTCTTCGCAGACGGGCAGGCTCTGGTCCTTGGAACCGTCGTTCAGGATGATGATCTCGATGTTGGAATAGGTCTGTGCGCAGATGCTGCCCACGCAGCGGGCCAGATGGTTCTGGGCGTTGTACACGGGCAGGATGATGCTGACAAGGGGCTGATTCATGGCGGCGTCTCCTTTTCTGATTTTATAGTAACTATACTCCCGTGCGGCGCAAAATGCAAGCGCCCGGAAGGCCGGGCAGGAGGAAGGAATTGAAAAAATGATCTTTCACATTGCGGTCTGCAGCCCGGATGCGGTGCTGCGGGGGCGGGTGCAGCGGCACTGCCTTGAATATTATGCCCGCCGGGCAGACGCCTGCATCGTGGAACAGCTGGAGGACGCGGGGGCTCTGCTCCGAAAAGAGGATGCGGGCAGCCGGTTTGAGCTGTACCTCATCGAGCTGACAGCGGCAAACCCGGCGGCAGGTCTGCAGGCGGCGGCGCAGCTGCGGCAGCGCGGGGTGCGGGCACCGCTGGCCTTTCTGGCCCACACGCCCGCCTACGCCTACGAGGCGTTCCGGGTGGATGCGATGCAGTATTTGCAGATCCCCTTCCGGCCCGAACAGCTCACCGCCCTGCTGGACCGCGCCACCGAGCCGGAGTACGGCCCCGTCATCCCGGTGACGACGGCGACCGGCCTGCGGGCCCTCCCCTTTGCGGACATCGAGTATCTGGAATGCACCCACCATGTGGTGCATTTCCACCTTGCCAGCGGCGAGGATGTGGCCTCGCTCTCGCTGCGGGTGCCCTTCTCCGAAGTGGCAAAGCCGCTGCTGGCCGACCGGCGCTTTTTGCAGCCCCACCGCTCCTATGTGGTCAACCTGGCAGCGGCATCGCAGCTGTCCGTGGGGGAGCTGTGGATGCGCAGCGGTGCCCGCGTCCCCATCCCCCGCGGCCGCGAAGCCGCCGTGAGGGCAGCCTTCCGGAAGTTTTTGGAACGATAAACGATAGAAAAGAGGTCTTGTCCAACGGGCAAGGCCTCTTTTTGTCAGAACTTCAACTCCGCCCACCGGGTCAGGAACTGGTCGCTGACGCGGCGGAGGGCGGGTTCATCGGCGGCGCTGGCGGCGTCGGCGATGCCGACGACGTAAAATCCTGCGTCGTGGGCGGTGCGGGCCGCGTAGAGGGAATCCTCGCAGACGGCGCAGCGGTGCGGGTCGGTGCCGCCGAGGCGCTGTAAGGCCGCGAAAAAGACGTCCGGGCGGCTCTTGTGCAGGGGGCCCTGGGCTTCGATGTAGAACTCGAAGCAGTCGTTCACGCCCAGGCGAGTGAGCACCGTTTTGCACTGGTCGCTCCAGGTGTTGGAACAGATGCACATCCGGGCACCCTCGGCCTTGAGGCGGGCCAGCAGCTCCCGCACACCGGGCTTGAGCTCCACGGTCTCGTACAGCTCGGCGATGACCGAGCGCATCACGCCGAAATAGTCTTCCGGCCGCAGGGGCAGCGCGTATTCGCGGATGAGGTACTGCGCCCCGTCCGCCATGCCCATGCTCAGGAGCGTGGAGCGCAGGTCGGCTCTTGGGGTGCGGCCGTAGCGGCGCAGCAGCGCCAGCGGGGCGTTCTCCCACACCGCAGTCATGCTGTCGGTCAGGGTGCCGTCCATATCAAAGATCCATTGGTTGCAGTTCATGCAGTCCTCCTCACAGTCATAATTTACTAAATTATACCACGCTTTTTGTTCCAAAAACAGGGAGAAATTTTCCAGAAAATATGGTATACTTTTTGCAGGTTTGAATCGGACGACAAGGAGGCGTATTGGATGGCGCAGAACGATACCCCCAGAAAGGCGCTGGTGCTTGCCGGCGGCGGGGCCCGCGGCAGCTATCAGGTGGGCGTCTGGCGTGCCCTGACCGAACTCGGCTGGAACCCGCAAATCATCACCGGCACCAGTGTGGGCAGCCTGAACGGCGCGATGTTCGCGCTGGACCTGTACGAGACCGCACGGGATATGTGGACCAGCATCCGCAGCCAGGACGTGATGGAGCTGCCGGAGGAGACCCGGAATCTGACCGAGCTGCACCAGTTCCTGCGGGACGTGGTGCGCGCGGGCGGCATGGATGTTACCCCGCTGGAAGAGATCGTGGAGCGGGTGCTGGACGAGGACGCGCTGCGCGCCTCGCCCATCCGGTTCGGGCTCGTCACGGTGGAAAAGCGGGGCCTGAAGCCCCGTGAGCTGCCGCTGGAAGAGATCCCGAAAGGCAAGGTGAAAGATTACCTGCTGGCTTCGGCTGCCTGCTTCCCGGCGCTGCGGGCCAAACAGATCGACGGGGTGCAGTTTCTGGACGGCGGCTACCGCGACAACATGCCCACGGCGCTGGCCCAGAAAATGGGGGCCGAGGAGCTGGTCTGTGTCGATCTGGAAGGGGTGGGCATCACCCTGCCCAACCGCACCGGCCTGCCCACCACCATGGTGCGCAGCTATTGGGAGCTGGGCGATATCCTTCACTTTGACCCGGACACGGCCAGACGGAACATCGAGCTGGGCTATTACGACACCCTGCGGGCCTTCGGGCGGCTGCGCGGCTGTGCCTACGCGGTGGCGAAGAACGAGCAGACCGCACAGGACGCGGCCGCATTCCGGCAGCGGTTCGACGCTGTGCAGAAGGCGGTGAAGGCAAAGTACCCGGTGACGCTGACGGCAGACCTGGCGCTCAAGCTGGCCAACATGCAGGACGCAGAGCTGGCCCCGCTGGAAGCGGCCGCCGAGGACGTGGGCGTGGACCCCACCCGGTATTACACCATGGAGACGCTGGCAAAGGCGTTTCTGGAGACCTGTGACCGCACCCGCATCGAGGGATTTGAACCGCTGTTCGAGGGCAGCGGAAACGCGGCGCAGGCCGCATGGGCAGCGCTGCTGCCCAATACATTCCTGCAGGCGCTGGTCTTCCGCACGCTGACTGCGTCTGCCTCGACGGAGGTGACGGAGGAATGAAAGTCTATCAGGGATATGCCGCCTCGTCCGGCCTGGTGCTGGGGCAGGTGAGCCGTGTGGAGCGCAGGACCGAGAGCTTCGGCACAGGGCCGTTCAACCCGGACCGGGAACAGCGGCTGCTGGACCGGGCTGTCAAGACGGCACAGGCCGAGCTGGACTCGATGGCTGAGCGCAGCGGCCCCACCGAACAGGCAATCTTCTTGTTCCAGAGCATGATGCTGGAGGACGAGGGCTTCATGAACGAAGTCCGGTTCCAGATCAAGGCGGGCGTCGGCGCAGCCGAAGCCGTAGACCGGGCCGGCCGCCGCTATGCCGACCAGCTGGCCCAGATGGAAGACAACGCCTATATGCAGCTGCGCAGCGTGGACATCCTGGATGCCGCCCGCCGCGTGGTGAACATCCTGACCAACCGCCCTCGCGTCTGGCTGGCGCTGGACCACCCCGTCATCCTGGCGGCAGAGGTGCTCATGCCGAGCGACCTGTTCAGTGTGCCCGCCGGAATGATCCTAGGCATCATCACGGCAGAAGGCAACAAGCAGAGCCATGCGGCCATCATTGCGCGGGCCATGCACATCCCCGGCATCGTGCAGGTGGGCAGCGATTTTCTGAACGACTGCGACGGCCGCACGGCCATCCTGGATGCCGACAACGGCGAGTGCATCCTCGACCCGGATGCCGTCACCCGCCAGCAGGCGATGTCCCGCATCTGCGAGAAGCAGTGGGAGAACGAGGAGATGAACCGCGTCTGCGCCTTGCCGTGCCGGACGAAGGACGGCCAGCCCTTTGAGCTTCTGGCCAACTGCTTCGGGCAGGAGGACATTGAAACGGCGCGGCAGTCCGGCGCGTCCGGCGTGGGTCTGCTGCGCAGCGGTTACATGATGCTGCCGGGCCGCCCGGTGGACGAGCAGGAGCAGTATGTGTTCTATCACTCCTGCCTGGCGGCGGCAAAGGGCGGGGTGGTCACGGTGCGCACCTTTGATTTTGGTGCAGACCGCACCATGGCCGACGCCCATCAGGGGCCGGAGTCCTCCAAGCTGGGCCTGCGGGGCATCCGCAGCAGCCTGCGCCGCCCCCATCAGTTCGAGACCCAGATCTGTGCGCTGTTCCGTGCGGCGGCAGACGGCCCGCTGCGGGTGATGTTCCCGATGGTGACCAATCTGGAAGACTGGGACGAAGCTATGAAGCTGGTGGAGCACTGTCGCCAACATCTGCGGGAGCGGGGGGAGCGCTTCAACGAGAAGATGCCCTTCGGCGTCATGCTCAGCGTACCGTCGGCCTGCCTGACGGCGGAAGAATTCGTGGCCCACGGGTGTGAGTTCTTCGTCATCGAGACGAACGATCTCATCCAGTACACCCATGCCGTGGACCGCGACCTCTCCATCGCCGAGCGCTACTACCGCCCGGCCAGCCACGCGATGAAAAAGCTCATCGCCATGGTCGTGGAGGCGGCGGACGCGGGCCAGATCCCCGTGACCATCTGCGGTCTGGCCGTCGGCAACCCGGCCAACACCGTGCAGTACCTGAAACTCGGCCTGCGCAGCTTCTCCGTGAGCCCGCAGAGCCTCATCAGCGTGAAGCGCGCGCTGCTGGAGGCGGACAGCCGGGATTGACAAAAATCTGATCCGTGTTCCATTGTACTTGCGGTGCCCTTTCGGCGTACAAAACACCCCATGTGTTAGACAGTATCCTGTCTAACACATGGGGTGAAGTTCGCCCTGCGGCGGAAAACTCTTTTTCAGATCGTGATTCAGCCCTCGATGAGCTCGACGGTCTTCATCCGAACCGGGGTCTTGGGCTTATCGTTCCAGTCGGTGGCGACTGCAGCGATCTTGTCCACCACGTCCATACCGGCCACGACCTTGCCGAATGCGGCATACTGGCCGTCCAGATGGGGGGCATCCTGATGCATGATGAAGAACTGGCTGCCGGCGCTGTTCGGGCTCATGCTGCGGGCCATGCTGATGACGCCGCGGGTGTGCTTGATCGGGTTGTTGACGCCATTGGCAGCAAACTCACCCTTGATGCTCCAGCCGGGGCCGCCGGTGCCGTTGCCCAGCGGGCAACCGCCCTGGATCATAAAGCCGGGGATGACGCGGTGGAAGGTCAGGCCATTGTAAAAGCCCTGACCGACCAGCTTCTTGAAATTCTCACAGGTGAGAGGGGCGGCTTCCTCATTCAGCTCAATGTCGATGACGCCGCCGTCTTCCATAGTAATGCGAACCATACTGTTCCAATGCTCCTTTATCTTGGCCCCTCAGCGGGGCATTTGCGGCAGAAGTTCTGCCAGAATCCTCTTATAGTATACCATACCTTTTGACTTGTGCAACGGCACAGTTGCAACGTTTTTGTAAATTTGGGGGCGATTTTCATGATCTGAAACGTACCGAAAATCGCCCTGCCCGGCACCTAGGTACCGGCAAGGGGCGGCCGCCTGCGTTTTGGACACAGCGCCTTCAATACCGCCGTTCGGCGGTATTGCTATTTTCAATGATAAAATGTATCAAAATTGACCTGCCGATAGAACCGCTGCTGGAGCTGGTCGAAGCTCTCGCAGTTCTGGGCCAGCAGCCACATCACCTTTGTGACGACGGCCTCAATGGTCATGTCGTGGGCTTCCAGGAAGCGGAACCGGTTCCGGACCCGCTTGCCGACCTCGTAAATGCCCACATCGCTGCCCTCGTAGGTGACCTGTGTGGTTAAGATCAGGATCTTGCGGGTCTTGTCGTAATCGCCCAGATTCTCTGCAAAGGCGTCCATGAGCCGCTGCGGGATGCCGCCCACGCCGAAACTTTCCACAATGACGCAGTCGTATTGTTGAAAAATGGCCGGGATGAGCTCCGGGCCAAGGCCGGGCGTCAGCTTGAGCAGAAAGACCTTCGGGTTCAGTGCCCGGCCAAACTCCACCGGGCCGGTGGGCCAGGGCGAGGGGATATACCGCACCAGCCGGTCGCCCTGCACCAGCGCCAGCGCCGGGAAATTGACCGACGCAAAAGCATCGTAGCTGATGGTCTTGTTCTTCTTGGCGCGGGTGCCCGCGATGACATGCCCGCCGAACACCACCATCACGCCCCGGCTGCCGGGGTCCAGCGCGCAGATGACGCTGTCGCGCAGGTTTTTCTTCGCATCGGTGATCTCGTTGGAGATGGGCTGCTGCGCACCGGTGAGGATGATCGGCTTGTCCGCATTCTGGATGAGGTAGGACAGCGCCGCCGCCGAATAGGCCAGCGTATCGGTGCCGTGGCAGATGATGAAGCCATCGTAGAGCGCATAATTTTCCTGCACGGCCCGCGCCATCAGCAGCCAGTGTTCGGGGCCGAGGTCTGTGCTGTCGATGCTGCACAGCGCCAGCGTCTCCGGGCAGCACAGCTCGTTCAGTTCCGGCAGATGGGCCAGCAGTTCCTCGCTGGTCAGAACGGGCCGCAGCCCCTGTGCGGTGCGCACACTGGCGATGGTGCCGCCGGTGGTGATAAAAAGCAAACGCTGCTTGGACATGTTCGGTGCCTCCCTGGGTCAAATTCAGTCGATTCAGTATAACACACTCGGCCCCGGATGAAAAGTGTGCAGTTTTGAGACCTGGTCACAGATTTTTGCGGGAAAAGGTGTATACTAGAAGAAAAACTTCAGGAGGCTTCCCATGCCCAACATCGTCATCATCGGTTCCGGCCCGGCCGGCGTGTCGGCCGCTCTGTACACGGCCCGCGCAGGGGTCGAAACGACCGTTCTCACCAAAGGGCCCGGCGCACTGGACCGCGCCGCACACATCCAGAACTACTACGGCTTTGCCGAACCCATCTCCGGTGCCGAGCTGGAACGCCGGGGCATCGAAGGGGCCAGAGCGCTGGGGGTGCAGTTCGTTACCACCGAGGCCGTGGGCCTGACTTACACCGACAAGCTCACCGTCGAGACGCTGGCGGGCGGGGTTCCCGCCGAAGACGTCCTCCCGGGCCCCCGGGGATGGCGGCCGGGCCCTCCCCGGAGAGGCGGGGGCGGGGCGGTCCCCCGCCGATGCCGTCATCCTGGCCACCGGCGCTTCCCGCGCCGCGCCGAAGATCCCCGGTCTGGCAGAGCTGGAAGGCCATGGTGTGAGCTGCTGCGCCACCTGCGACGCCTTTTTCTACCGGGGAAAGGATGTGGCGGTGCTGGGCAGCGGCGAATATGCCCTGCATGAGGTGCAGGCTCTTCTGCCAGTGGTAAAGAGCGTCACCCTCCTGACCAACGGGGCCCCGCTGACGGCACAGTTCCCGCCGGAAGTGACGGTCTGCCCCGAAACGGTGGACGCCATCCTCGGCGAACAGACCGTCACCGGTGTGCAGCTGAACGGCGGCCGACAGGTGCCCCTGTCCGGCGTGTTCGTGGCGCTGGGCGTGGCGGGCAGCACGGCGCTGGCCCGCAAACTGGGGGCCGAAGTCGAGGGAAACCGCATCGTCGTGGATGAGAAGATGCAGACCACCCTGCCCGGCCTCTACGCCGCCGGAGACTGCACCGGCGGGCTGCTGCAGGTCGCCAAGGCCGTTTATGAGGGAGCACTTGCAGGCACCGAAGCTGCCAAAGCGGTGCGGAAAGGATAACACCATGTCCGATGTGCAAAACACTCCGGTCAACCGGAATTGTCTGGCCTGCGCTTTCCCGTTCTGGAATCAGCTCACGCCGGAGGAACAGGCGCAACTCTGCCGCTTCACCCGGCCGGTACGCTACCGGAAAGGGGAGCGGGTCCACAGCCCGGTCGAGAACTGCGTGGGCATCCTGTTGCTGCGGTCGGGCCAGCTGCGGGCCTATCTGCTCTCGGAGGATGGGCGGGACATCACGCTCTACCGGCTGTTTCCCGGCGAAGTCTGCATCCTGTCGGCATCCTGCGTGATGGATTCCGTCAACTTTGACCTGTACATCGACGCCGAGGAGGACACCGAGGCCTACTGCATCGGCGCAGGCGTGTTCCGCCAGCTGATGCAGCAGAACGTCCATGTCCGCTGCTACGCCTACCAGATGACCGCCGAGCGCTTCTCCGATACCATGTGGACCATGCAGCAGATCCTGTTCATGAGCGCCGACCGGCGGCTGGCCATCTTCCTCACCGATGAGCTGGCCAAGACCGGCGGCACGGATGTCCGCATGACCCACGACCAGATCGCCCGCTACATGGGCTCCGCCCGCGAGGTCGTCAGCCGCCTGCTGAAATACTTTGCCGGGGAGGGCCTTGTCCGCCTTTACCGCGGCGGCGTCACCGTACTGGACAAAGAACGGCTGAAGCAGATCGCCAACGGCACATAAAACGCATCAAAAAAGGACGTCTCATCCTGCGACGAGACGTCCTTTTTTTGTCTTGCAAAATCTCAGCTCTTGCAGCCAGATTCCTCTTCCACACCGGTGAAATCGCTGGCCTCAGCGATCTTGGTGACGTCGAACTTGCCCGTCTCATCCTTGGGGGCGACGGCGGGGCCGGCCTCCACCGGATTCACGGGTGCTTCCTCGGCCACAGGCTTCTCCTCGGCCGTCTCCGGCTGTGCAGCGGGAGCCTCCGGCTCTTCAGATGCCTTTTCCTCGGATGCCTTCTCGAAGGCCGGGGGCCATGCGTCGCCCGGCTCAGCGGTCTTGGCCTCGCCTTCGGCGTAGGCTTCGGCTGCCTTGGCGGCCTCTGCGGGGTCCTTTTCAGCCTCTTCGGGGAACTCCACCTCTTCGACGTGGAGCGGGCCCTTGTCGTTCAGAATTTTGTCCAGCACCACGATGGCGGCACCGGTGGCGGCGACGGCAGCAGCCGCGCCCAGAACGCGAAACAACGTTTTCATGGTGAGATCCTCCTTGATGTGATTTCAGTGTGCGGGTTAAGAGAATGTGACGACATCGTTCAGCGGCTTTTCGGCGGGTTCGACCGAGATGGCGGTCAGCACCGGGCCTTTGCCGCGGTAGATGTTGTGAAACTTGTAATTGACCTTTGCGGTCACAGTGACCCAGGCGCGCTGCTCCAGCGCCTTGTAGCCATCGTAGGAGCAGGGGAAGCCGACGAACTGGATGTCCTGCACACAGCAGGTCATGGCAAAGCGGCCGGGCACGAAGCTGTTCTTGCCCGCGCGGTTGGTCTGACAGACCTGCGCCAGGAACTTTACGGTCTTGCCCGCGTACTTCTGGGGCTCGTCCTGGCAGTCCATATACCAGATGCCGAAATCGTCGTCGCCGATCTCCACCACCGGCTTGTTCAGGTCGAAGGGGAGGGGGTCGGGGATATCATCGTAGGCCACGCTGCCGTCGGCGAACTCATAGGCGATGTCGCACTTGCGGGATGCCTGACGCACCAGCTTGTGCAACTCCTGACGGGCGGCGTCGTTGTTGACGGCCTCGGCGCGGTTGAAGACGATCAGCTCACTGCGGGCGATCTTGTCCAGCAGCAGAGCGCGCATGGAGTTGTCGCGGGCATAGGTGAGGGCCGTGGTGCCGTCGGCCGTGGCGATGCACTGGTAGACGATCCAGTTTTCGGGCAGATTGTTGGCCAGGTCCTGCAGCAGCCACATGCCGTTGTACTCGATGACCACGCGGCCTGCATCTGCTTCCTTAGCCAGTTTGGCCAGGTTCTGGGGGTTCAGTTCTGCCTTGTCCTCCAGATTGTAGAGGGTCACGCCGGGGAAGGCGAATTTCTTCTGGTTGTATTCTTCTTCGCCCTCTTCGCAGACCAGCAGCAGGGTCTTGTCGCCGGAGTCGAAGTTGGGGTCTTCAAAGGTCTCCTGGATGAATTTGGTCTTTCCGCTTTCGAGGAAGCCCACAAACAGGTAGACCGGGATCTCATTTGCCATAAACGGTTTTCCTCCTCTGTGTTGTCCGGGCTCAGCAGCCGAACAGGCCGGCAATGGCCTTCTCGTCCAGCTTGGAGCCGATGACGACCAGCTTGCCGCCGACGTCTGCACCGCGGGAACGGACTTCCCACTCGCCGGGCACATAGTCAAACTCCAGCCAGCCGTCTGCGCCGCCGTCCACGATGCCCTTGGAGCGCAGGATCATGCCGTACTTGCCGGTATCCAGCTCGGTCAGAGCATGCTCGATGTCAGCCTTTGCGATCTTCTTGGCGGTCTCGACGCCCCAGCTGGTGAAGACCTCATCGGCATCGTGGCCATCGTGATGATGGTGGTGATGATGACCGCAGCAGCAGTGGCCGTCCTCATCGTGATGTTGCTCGTGCTCCTCCTCATCATCATGGTCGTGATGGTGATGGCAGCAATGATCGTGATCGTGGTCATCATCCTCGTCGTCATGGTGATGATGGCAGCAATGGTCATGGTCGTGATCATCGTCATCGTGGTCGTGGTGATGATGCTCATGTTCGTCCTCGTCGTCATCGTCATCATCGTCGTCGTGATGGTGATGGCCGCAGCTGCACACGCCGTTCTCATCGTAATGATGATGGTGATGCTCGTGCTCTTCTTCCTCGTCCTCGTGGACATGCTCCTCATTGGCCTTGGCTGCCATGGCGATCAGCTCTGCCTTGAAGTCGTCCTTCGTGGACATGGCGTTCAAAATCTGCTCACCGGTCAGGGCATCCCACGCGGTGGTGACGATGGTGGCGGTTGGGTTCTTCTCGCGCAGCATAGCCACCGCTGCAGCGATCTTCTCTTCGCTGGCGGTCTGGGTGCGGCTCAGGATGATGCAGCTTGCATGGCTGATCTGGTCATCGTAGAACTCGCCGAAGTTCTTCATATACATCTTGACCTTGTTCACATCGGCCACGGTGACAAAGCTGTTCAGCTGCACATCCAGATGCTCGGCCACGCCTTCCACAGCGCGGGTCACATCGGAGAGCTTGCCCACGCCGGAGGGCTCGATGACGATGCGGTCGGGGTGGTACTGCTCCACCACCTGCTGCAGAGCGGCGCGGAAATCGCCCACCAGAGAGCAGCAGATGCAGCCGGCGTTCAGCTCATTGATCTGGATGCCGGACTCCTTCAAAAAGCCGCCGTCGATGCCGATCTCGCCGAACTCGTTCTCGATCAGAACGACCTTCTGGCCCGCAAAGGACTCCTTGATGAGCTTTTTGATGAGGGTGGTCTTACCGGCACCAAGGAAGCCGGAGAAAATATCAATCTTGGTCATAATGCTGTTGCCTCTTTCTTTTTTCCAAAGTCCGCAAATCGGAACCTTCAAGCAATCCGAGCCGCCGAGTGCTGGCTCAAAAATCTTTACACTCCTATTATAACAAGCCTGTCAATGGGAAACCGCCCTTTTTCATGAGAAAATTGTAACATTTTTTGAAGTTCGCCCGCGTTTTGCGGAAAAGGGCGGTTGCGCGGGGAGGTGATGCAACTTCGATTCGGAGGAAGTTATTTTTTGTGGGAGCCGTCGTAGATCGCACGGATGTCATCCGGCAGCTCATCGGGGATCATGGCGGGCACAGAGAATGCCGTGCAGAGATGGGTGGATTGCTTCCCCCGCTGTGCGCTGGCTGGCACAGTGTTTGCAGGAGGTGTGAACGGCGCGGGTGAGATCACCGGACATCCTGCGCTGGAGCAAGCTTATCAGATGGGCAAGGAAGTCTGAGCTATGGCAATCAAACAGACGGTAGGCAGAGAGGCTCTGGGGGAATTCGCTACATTGAAAATGCAAAGGAGAATTTCCATGAAGAGCACGAACGCCGTCCGCACCGAGATCCACTATACGCAAATCGGGGAGTATCAGCTGCCACTGCTCACCCTGCCGCAGACCAATGATTCCGAACCGCTGGGCAAATATGGCCGGATGCGGCTGGCCTACCTCAAAACCCAGCGCCCCATGCTGTACAACCGGATGTTGCTGAACGGTACGCTCTGGCTGCATTTGCAGGATGTCCAGAAAACGGCCTGCGAGTGGCTGGAACGCACGATGACCACTTTGTTAGACAAGTACCCCGCGCCGGACAAAGAGCACGCACAGCTTCTCTGGGTGGTGCACATGAATGGGCTGAAAGCGCAGGCGGAGGAGGCGGTGGTGAGGGAAGTCGTGTATGCAGAATGAAACCACGATTCATCTTGTCTATCCATCCAAACATGATATAATGGAACAAAGGAGCGTGATACCATGAGCCCAATCGAAGTCCCTGCAAAAATCCAGTTGGTCGAAAAACGTGAAACACGCACAAGCCGTGGAATGCTCTCAAAGGGCTGGTATCGCGTGGATGACCAGCTTGTTATGGTCAAGGGCAACTCCATCACAGAGGCCGGAACCGCTGGGTTTGAGCCGTATTCTGAGGTGATGGCCTCGCTGATTGCACAGGTGCTGGGTCTGCCTCATGTAGAATACGCTCTGATGCCTGCCAAACTTTTTCCTGAAATCCAGACCTATTCCTGCGACGTGGTCAGCGTCTGCCCCAAGTTCACAACGGACGATGAACAGCTGTACCATTTTGCAGATATGGCTGACGCCCATTTCCTTGCCAATGGGCAAACATCTTCGCCGGAGGCACTGTTTCAGTATGCGGTAGAATTGTATGGCAAGAAGTGGCTCTATCAAATGCTGGCGTTCGACGCCTTTATCGGCAACGAAGACCGCCACGAGAACAATTTTGATGTGATCGTCCGGGATGGAAAAAAATGTGCTCCGCCTATTTACGACAATGGCGGAGGTCTGCTTGCATGGGCAACGGATGAAGAATTGACTGACACGAAGCTCCGTTATCAGTTCGACAAAGCCAAACCGTTCCGCAGTCACCATGCCCAGCAAATCAAGATGATCGATGAGCCTGTGCTGCCAACGCGTGACTTGGACGAGTTGTATAGTGAAATCATTCAGTCCATCTCGCCTATTCTTGCATTGTTGAGCGAAAAAAGAGCATCTGCGATCCGTCAATACCTGAAATACCGTCTGCACTACCTGAAAGTCGCTATGGGGTGATAAAATGGCCTATCTGAAATTGATGATGGATAAAAAAGAAATCGCACACCTAAGCGAAGATGGGCAGTCTCTTTGCGCCAATGAGGGTGTGCCGCAGTATGACCTCCCACTGAACCTTTTCATCGGTGACAAACGTGAAGTTCCATTGGTCGATGTTGTCGTTTGGGCAAAGAAACGTATCTTCCCGAAAAATCGGATGGACTGCAAAGAGATTTTGAAATTGATGGGGCTGCCCGACTACAACGCTTGGGAAATCGTCAAACGCACAAACGCCTGCCTGATGGAAGACCCCTATTGGCTACGATTCAGCGAAGATGAAACCTTTGAGGACACCACGCGCGGACGGGCCAGAAAAATCATGAAGGAGAATCAAAAAAGCAACTGATACTATAGCAGTTTGCACTTTTAATGCACAAGCAATATCCGCAAACTGCATATCGCAATATGCCGTTTTTGATCGGCACTACTTTTGAAAATTGCGATAAATGGTACTGTACTTGGCGTGCAGAGCACCCGGAGTTTGAGAAGATCGTGTTCCATGGTCTGCGGCATTCCAGCGCCACCTACCAGCTGATGATCTCCGGCGGTGATGTGAAAACTGTGCAGAGACCGTGCAAATGGCGTATAAAAAGAAAATCCCACGAGGAATCTTACGATTCTTCGTGGGATTTTGGTGCGCTCGAGGGAACTCGAATCCCTGGCCTTCTGATTAAAAGAGCCCACCGGGCAGAACACTCTGATTTTAGAAGTTTCGAGTTTTCGTCATTTTTGCGCAAAGCATCGTGATTTTCTGCCTGGCAATTTCTGCACCCTTTGTCGTATTTTGCAAGTCAGAGTGCCCATTGTATCCCTTGAAACCGTGCAAAAACAGTGCAGAAACCGTGCACTTACTCTGGGACAAATAAAAAATGATGATTTTTGATCCATGACTTGGTGGCGATTTGAGTGACCACAAAGGTAAATTTGATACACGGAAAGAAGAATGCCCACTCGTCTGAGAAGTTCTCAGGGGAGTGGGCAGTTCTGTATAATGGCGTTTTGTATATGTCACTTGCCACTTTTAGCATAGAGGTTGCCATTTTTTGAGATGAAGTTGCCACTTTTAGCGTAGAGGTTGCCACTTTTCTATGGCAAGTTTCCGCACTTTCCGCATTGCTTTCCACACTTTCCGTACCTCATAGGATATACTCACCTCGCTAAACTTTTGTATGGGGCATTGCTATTGAGGTGTAAATTGAATATAATCTTGAATGGAAAGCGGACGTCACTCCGCTGGTGTGGCTGACACCTAAAATCCGATCTGATGCAAGACGTAAGGGCTTGAGGTTGGCGGGCAATGATAAAACCCGAAAGAGATGCAGGACGTAAGGGCCTGAGGTTGGCGGACAACGATAAAATCAGTCGCGAGGGACATCGGACAGCACTACGGTGTTGTAGGTGTCCCTTTTATTTTGTTGCTGTCCAGTTCTCCGCTGAATAACCAAAAATATCCGCCCACCTCTGGAGCTGAATCTCCACGGTGAGCGGGCATTTTGCGTTTTCGTTCGATTCAAGTGAATCTATTCGGCTTGTGGTTATCGCTGAACCCACGGTTTGGCTCTACAACAGGCTGATGCCGAACCAGTCTATTGCTTCAATGCCACCGATAGCTGGTCAACGCCGCTATCCTCTAAAAGTATTATACACCGTTGATGTGGCATTGCAAGGAAAAAACGCGATACACGATAATATGCTCAATCGAAAGTCGATACTTTTGGGGAACGCAATATATCGAAAGCGATACTTTCTTCGTCAATGTCGATACTTTTTACAAAAATATAGCGAGTTTCCGCACTCCACGGGATATGCTTGCTCGCTAAACATAGTACGCAGGACATATCCAAACAATATAATCCTAATTATGATAATTCAAATTATATTGTTCTCATAAACAGTGTCTTCCTGAATCAAAATCAAGTTCGGATTCTCTGCAGCCATCTCCACCAGTCGATCGGTAAAGCCGCTCTTAGAGAACAGTCCGTACACAATTTCATAGCCCTTAAAGGCCGCTGTAAGTTCTTTGGACTGCCCCTTTTCTTGCAAGGCAGAGTAGACCGCCACATCCACAGGTTTCGCATGGTACTTGCACTCGCCAAGGAACAGCCGTTTGTGCTGATTGTCCAACGCAGCAACGTCGATTTCTGTGTCTCCCTCGTTGTCGTTGCGCCAGTAAGAGCCAATGCGTGAGGGTGCAAAGTCGATTTGTCCCTTGCGGCACAGCTCCGCAAAGATATTCCGGCAGATGCTCTCATAAGCGAAAGCCACAAATTTTTGCTTAAAGTCTTTGCCCATCTCATCCAGCACGATCTGCTGATTATCCAGTTCTAGCTCTCCCTTGAACGGGTACACATAGCGAAACCAGAAGCGAATAAAGTTGTCCGAAACATAGTACAGCCCCTTTCGGGAACGTTCCGGGTTCTTTTCTGTGATGGGAACATTCTTGGTGACAAAGCCAAGGTCAATCAGTGTTTTCAGGTACGGCGTAATGGCCGAAGTGTCCTGCGCCATCGTCATGCCGATTTTGCTCAGCTTGTGGTTGCCGTCCGAAATCGCTTTTAGCACGGAGAAATAGTTGATGGGCGTCTGCACTTCCTCGTTGAGCAGGAAATCAGGTTCTTCATACAAAAAGCCATTTTTCGACAGTACCACACGCCGAATCTGCTCCACCAGCGGCTCGTCCGTCTGGAAAAACTCCATATATTTCGGTACACCGCCTGTAATGGCATACTGCTCCACAGCCTGCTCAAACGACAGGTTCTGCGCCGCATACACGTCCGTGAATTGCAAAGGCATCAGCCGAATCTGTGCCGTTCTGCGGCCATAGAGCGGGCTGTCGTAGGCTAGAGCGTGTTTTTTCATCATGCTGATGAGGGAACCGCAGAGAATCAGCATCACGTTATGGTCTTTCAGCACTTCATCCCATGCGTTTTGCAAGATGGACGGGAAATCTGGGTTCGACTTGACCAGATACGAAAATTCATCAATGACAAGCACCTTTTTCTCGTCCGGGTGGTCATCTGCTACCACTTGGAATAAATCCAGCCAGTCGATGAATGTGACCTTGCTGAGCATGGGATTCTTTGTGGTACGGGAAAGCACCCCGGCAAACCGCTTCATGCTCTGGGCTTCGCTCTCTGTGGTTGCCAGAAAGTAGAATGCGCGTTTGTCCTTGATAAACTCTTTGATCAGCGTTGTTTTTCCAACGCGCCGTCTGCCATAGATCACTACAAAGCCGCTGCCGCGCTCCAATTCTGCATTCAGCGTCGCCAGTTCGGATGTTCTGCCGATGAAGTCCATACCGTTCACCTCTTGCTTAATATAATTTGAATTATGATAATTTCAATTATATTATAGCCGTTCGACGCAAGACCGTCAATAGGACGAAACATCGAATTTTCAACATCAAATTCATACAATGTAGAAAACTCCGGGCTTCCCCCTTTTGCAGATTGAACCGATCCCGAAGAAACGGTATAATAACAGTATAACAAATTATTGTTTGTCGGGCTTATTTTCTCGACACGCAGGAGGAACATACATGGTAACCGGAGAACTGAAAAGCAAAATTGACAGCCTGTGGGAAATTTTCTGGACGGGCGGCCTGACGAATCCCTTGGATGTGATCGAGCAGATGACCTATCTGATGTTCATTCACGACCTCGATGAAAGCGACAACACCCACGCCAAAGAAGCCGCTATGCTGGGTCTGCCCTACAAGAGCATCTTTGCGGGCGAGGTACAGGTCGGGGAGCGCACTGTGGACGGTGCACAGCTCAAATGGAGCGTTTTCCACGATTTCCCGGCAGGCAAAATGTACTCCACCATGCAGGAGATGGTGTTCCCCTTCATCAAGAATCTGCACGGCGACAAGGACAGTGCCTACGCCAAGTACATGGGTGATGCCATTTTCAAAGTGCCCACGCCGCTGATGCTGGATAAAATCGTGACTGCCATGGACGGAATGTATGAGCAGGCGGCGCAGCTTTCCAACACTGACATTCGCGGCGATATCTACGAATACCTGCTTTCCAAGCTGGCAACGGCGGGTGTCAACGGTCAGTTCCGCACCCCACGCCACATCATCCGCATGATGGTTGACCTGATGCAGCCCTGTGCTGACGATGTGATTTGCGACCCGGCCTGCGGCACGGCTGGCTTCCTTGTGGCCGCTGGCGAATATCTGCGTGAAAATCGCAAGCAGGAAGTGTTCTTTGACCGCAAAAACAAAGACCACTACATGAATCACATGTTCCACGGCTTCGACATGGACCGCACCATGCTGCGCATCGGTGCTATGAACATGATGACCCACGGCGTGGACAACCCGTTCATCGAGTACCGCGACAGCCTGAGCGATCAAAATCCAGACAAGGACAAATACAGCCTGATTCTGGCAAATCCCCCGTTCAAGGGCAGTCTGGACTACGACATTGTTTCCACCGACCTGCTCAAGCTCTGCAAAACCAAAAAGACCGAGCTGCTGTTCCTCGCCCTGTTCCTGCGGATGCTGAAGGTCGGCGGACGCTGTGCCTGCATCGTCCCGGACGGCGTTCTGTTCGGTTCCTCCACCGCACACAAGGCGATCCGCAGGGAGATCATCGAGAACAACCGTCTGGAAGCCGTAATTTCCATGCCCTCCGGCGTGTTCAAGCCCTATGCGGGCGTTTCTACTGCCATCCTGATTTTCACCAAAACCGGCCACGGCGGTACGGATAACGTTTGGTTCTATGATATGAAGGCCGACGGCTTCTCGCTGGACGATAAGCGCAGCCCGACCACGGAAAACGACATCCCCGATATTATCGACCGGTTCCACAACCGGGAGGCTGAAGCCACTCGTGAGCGCACCGAACAGAGCTTCTTTGTGCCGAAAGAGGAGATTGCGGGCAACGACTATGATTTGTCCATCAACAAGTATAAAAAGACCGAGTATGTGCCGGTGGAGTATCCTTCCACACAGGAAATTATGGCACAGCTGCGTGATTTGCAAAAGAAGATCGACGCAGAGATGGACGCTTTGGAAGAACTTTTGAAATGAAACAATTCTAATTTGGTGAGGAAACGATGACCACAGTAAAAATGGTGAAACTCGGCACTTTGATAAAGCCTGCTAAGCTCCAAAAGTGCGGAAATGACAATTATCCAGTGCTTTCGATGACCATGCACAATGGCTTGGTTTTCCAGAGTGACAAGTTCAAAAAATCAGTTGCATCGCAGGATAAATCCACTTATAAAGTTGTGCATCGCAATCAGCTTGTTATCGGCTTTCCGATTGACGAGGGTGTTCTCGCAACGCAGCGGATCACAGATGCCGGAATTGTAAGCCCTGCCTATGGCATCTGGGATGTTGACCAGACAAAAATCATCCCTGAATTTTTGGAATATGCGTTACGCTGCAATCGTGCGATTGACTATTATAAGGCAAAATTGCGTGGTTCAACTGCGCGCAGAAGAAGTTTGCCAACCCCGACACTGTTGGAGTTGGATGTCCCACTTCCTGATATCGAGCAGCAAAAATTGGCATTGACAACGATTCACCATGCAAAAAATGCTTTGGATAGCCGTCAAGCGCAGCTTACCAAGCTGGACGAGCTTGTCAAAGCTCGATTTGTGGAGATGTTTGAAAATAACACCTATCCAAAGGTAAAGGTTAGTACGGTGTGCGATTTCATAACTAAAGGGACAACGCCTCCGAATGACCTCATTAGTGAGGAATATTCAAGTGATAAAGTTCCGTATTTGAAAGTTTATAACTTGAGCTTCAATGGTGAGTTGCTTTTTGATACAGCGCCTCAATATATTTCCGAAAATATTCATAATGGAATGTTAGCTCGATCTAAAGTCTACCCCAATGATGTTCTGATGAATATTGTAGGGCCACCACTTGGTAAATTTTCACTTGTCACAGATGAATTCCCGGAGTGGAATATAAATCAAGCTATCGCAATTTTTCGAGCGAAAGAAAAAATAAATCCTAAATATCTGTTGTCCGCTCTTATGCAACCGGAAGTATTAAACCCATTTTTAAGACAAGCGGTTGGGATTCGACAGCTGAATCTTAGTCTGTCACAATGTCGGGACTTAGAAATTTTTCTACCGCCACTTTCCCTCCAAAACCAGTTTTCCGCCTTTGTAGCCGAGGTAGACAAATCAAAATTGTTCGTAGGGAGTGCCGCAGCCCAT